>Ga0082212_10009968_pt1 | contig 12200 bp, 14 predicted proteins | sample TergutNt197P3_FD_71548 | JGI IMG/M metagenome (GOLD analysis project Ga0082212, IMG submission 71548) | Neocapritermes taracua P3 segment gut microbial communities from Petit-Saut dam, French Guiana - Nt197 P3 | ecosystem: Host-associated > Arthropoda: Insects > Digestive system > Gut ... | reverse complement strand
TGATCACGTCCCGCCATTTTCTGATATCGTCCAGGATAAAAACGCCCGGCTTCGGGAGTGGGAAACCGCCCACGGCGTTGACGGATTCATAAGGGACGCCCCAGATGTCCGTGAAGCCCTGCCCCGGCGCCAAACCCATCCTGTTTCCCATCAGGTAGCTGTTCATGACGCTCATATTCGGCGGTTCCTCGTCCACGCCGGGCAGCGGGCCGTAGTAGGAGTATGAGGGGACCCATTCGGGGATTTCACCGTTCATGACGCGCAGCAGATTTTCCTTCGGTGTAAGATGTGCCATATTTTCCGCTCCTTCCTCGACGCACAGTTATAATTTCTTGTAATAACTAAATGCGACTCTTTCCTATATATTACACACGCCCGGGGCAAAATACAAGACCCAGTCACTCCTTGGGCAACACCAAATTGAGCAGTATCGCGGTGATGGCCGCGATGACCACGGAGGAGCTTCCAAATACCGTCCCGACCCAATCGGGGAAGCCCGCCAGGCTATCCGCCACCGACGTCACGCCCACGCCCAGGGCGAGGGCTAACCCGACTACCGTGGCGGTACGACTGGTGAGGCCCTCAGCGGCGATCATGCGCACGCCCGTCATGGTGATCATGGCAAAGACGGATATGGTGGCTCCGCCGATGACCGCCTGGGGTATCGTCGCCAGGACGGAAGCGAACTTCGGGATGAAGCCCGCCGCCAGGAGGATGCCTGCGGCAAAGGCAAACACGACGCGGTTGACCACGCGGTTTACCGTGACGATGCCGACGTTCTGGCTGTAGGACGAGGTGGGCAACCCGCCGAAAAGGGCGCCGAGCATACTGGCAAGGCCCTGGGCGATGATGCCGCCGGAAAGCTCCCGCGTCTCAGGTTCCCGATCCATGCCCCCCAGGGTCGTCGAAGTGAGGTCGCCTATGGTCTGGACGGCATTGACCATGAACATGATCCCCAGGGATATACATGCGCTGGGTACAAAGCGGAGGCCGAAGCGCAGGGGGGATACCAGGTAGAACCATGAGGCCTGGCTCACCGGGGTAAAGTCCACAAGGCCCATGCACAGGGCAGCGATATAGCCCACAACCATACCGCAGAGGATGCTGGCCATCTTCGTGATGCCTTTTGTGAAGTTGTTGCAGACGATGACTACCAGCAGCGTGATCATCGCCGCCCCCCAGTGCTTAGCTGAGCCGAAGTCCCCTGCCGCCCGGGCCGCGCCACCCCCCGCCATGTAGCTTACAGCGGTGGAGTACAGGGATAAGCCGATGGAGATGATGACCGTACCGGTCACCACAGGGGGGAAGAATACGCGGAGCCGCTTGACAAACACGCCGAATACAACAGCGACAAGGCCTCCCGCGATCTGCGCCCCCAGGATAGTTGGCAGGTCAAACCGGACGCCAATGGCGAGCAAAGTAGGCACAAAGGCAAAGCTCGTGCCCATGATCACCGGCAGCCCGGCGCCAATCCGCATGACGGGGAAAAGCTGGATCAAAGTAGCCAGGGCGGTGAAAAGTAAGGACGCCTGAACGAGAACGACCTGCTCCGCTACCGATAACCCGCACGCGCCGGATACAAGCAGCGCGGGCGTGACCACGCCTACGATGGCCGCCACCACATGCTGAAGGCCCAGGGGGATGACTTGCCCCGGGGCCGGCTTACCATAAAAATCAAATAGGGCAGAATCCCTGCCATCGCCGGTCGCGTTCATATGAGACCGCCTCTCCATGTCGATATGGCATGATTATATCACGGATTTGGATAGGCGGGATATGGGGCGTCATTCTTATGCAAAATAATAATCTTAATCATAACGAGTATTATTATTGACAAGGAATCTTTAAAATGGTAAACTTTAAACAAGGAAGTGGTACAAATTGCGCTGACGAACAAACCGGACGGCGTTGCGCCCGATCCCGGCGGCCCATATACCGAGCAGGAGCAGAAGCTCATCAGGATACTGCGCAAGCTCGACTACGGCGAAGTCCGGATCATGATCAAAGACGGCGCCCCCGTCCGCATCGAGGAAATCAAAAAGTCAATCAAGCTATAAGGGATCTGTACACAGTCCCTTCGCCTGACGGAAGAACCGAAGGCGCCCACACGGCGGATATCCGAGTCCCATCGGTATCCCATGTGTGAAGCGGTCTTCGGTTTTATTTTGGCCGTGGCATCGCAGCCGGGAGGAGCGGGGATTCCCGCTTGGCTGGCCGCGCGAAGTATAAGGGGGCGTCGCGGGGTCGGTTGTTTTGGGGCAGCGCGGGATACCCCGCTCCCCCCGGCTGCAGCGGGTATACATAGGGGCGCGAAACCTTTGCGATATTCAGTACGTCGTGAAGAGCCGCGCCCCTGTGGTTTGCGTTGGCTTAACTAAAACGCCCTGCGGTCAGTATACCTTTTTATCCTTCAGCAGATGCCCGGTGATGTACGCGGCAATCTGGAGTGACAGCACCCCGGCGATGGTCCCAAAGAAGCCGAAAAAACCCCGGGACAGGATGACGACCACAAAGACGGCGGCGGTGATCAGATACCGCCCGATGAAATGAAGGCGGCCGATACTTTCCGCGCCTTCCTTTTGCATGTCGATGATATGGCTCAAGGATTTCTCCAGCAGCACCGCTTTCGCTAAGGAATGGGCGCAACCTATGGCCAGCCCGGCGATGAAAGGCCGGTAGCCTTCGAAGGGGTAGGCGAAGCGGATGAGCAGCAGGCCGGCCGCAAGCAACGCGACGCAGACAGCCACGACCCACATGAGCATGACCCGGGTGGTTCTGGATAACCCGCGTAAGTACCCCATATACCTATACCTCGTTTCTATGAGTGCCGCTGTGTTAGGATCAGAGGAGTCGAACCCCTACGCCTAAGGCGTATATCCCGTCAGCGTAGTTTCTTCGTGCTGTCGAAAATCAGCTTCAGCGACGCGCCGGCGCCGACGAAAGCGAGGATAAGGGTCAGCCAGGGGGCGCTGCCCAGTATCCGATCCAGAAACCTTCCCGCCAGGAACCCGCCGACGATACACGCGGCCATGCCCGGGCCCAGCTGAAAGAACAGCCCCGCGGCTCTTTTGATATCCTGATCGTCACGATCATATGACTTCGCCTGTTTATCCGTCATCGGCCCGCCTCTATCGGATAAGAAATGTCGGGTGCTGGCGCTTCAATCGTCTTCTTGCTTCCTGATCGCGGGAAAGGGGTTGATATCCACATGGACAAGGGCTTGCCGGATGGCCCTTTCCAGCCGATTTACCTGCAGATCCGCGAGCTGCTCTTTGCGTATGTTCGCTTCCCTCTCCGCCGATAGCCGGTCGATGTAGTCCTGAAGCTTATCGGGGGACTCAGCCAGATCCGTCATGACCACGGCGGTATTGTCCTTTACGGTTAGGACGCCGCCAAATACCATGAGCACTTCCTGCTCCTGCTCACGCTTATCCGGGACGATACGCAAAGCCCCGTCGCTCAGTAGGGCCGTGCAGCGCTCGTGGCCGCGTTGTATGCCAAGGTCACCGTCCGTAGTTCTGGCGACGACCAGATCCACGGGGCTGTCGTAGACCACCCGCGTGGGCGTCAGTACCCGCAGATGAAGTTTTCTCGCGTTGGCTGTCTCTTCCAAGCTCGCGCTCCTTCAATGACACAGTGGACACAGTGGGGACGGTTCTTTTGCTACAGTTCATGGGGCCAGGAGCCCAAAACGCACCTATTTGCCACGATGGTTCACAGCTTCGGCCAGATATAGCAATCGTTCGACGCAAATCCTAACGACTACAACGCGACATCGTGTCACGTTCCGTCTGGTGCGACATCCGTGTCGCACCCACGGATTTGCCTGGCTTGCGATAGCATATCTGGCAGACGAAGCCGTTCAATCCATCGCTTACAAATAACCCCGCTTTGGGCTCCTGGCCCCATGAACTGTAATGCTCTTTTTGTGTCATCCCATCGACTTTGCCTTTTCGGCGACTTCGTCTATACTCCCGGCGTACAGGAAGCAGGATTCCGGTATGTCGTCCCGCTCCCCGGCGATGATCTCTTCAAAGCCCCTGAGCGTCTCTTCGAAAGGTACATATTTGCCCCGGATATCCGTGAAGTTCTCGGAAGCGAAGAAGGGCTGGGACAGGAACCGCTGGATCTTTCGCGCCCGCCCTACCGTCAGCTTATCCGTCTCCGACAGCTCGTCCAGCCCCATGATGGCGATGATGTCCTGGAGCTCCTTGTACCGCTGGAGTATCACCTGTACGCTCCTGGCGGCCTCATAATGGCGGTTGCCGGCTACAAGGGGGGTCAGGGCGCGAGAGCTGGATTCCAGCGGGTCGATGGCGGGGTATATCCCCTGCTCCACGATGTTTCGCGAGAGCACGGTGACGGCGTCCAGATGGGCAAATGTCGTAGCCGGAGCCGGATCGGTAAGGTCGTCGGCAGGCACATACACAGCCTGCACCGAAGTGATGGAGCCTTTGGTCGTAGATGTGATCCGCTCCTGAAGGAGCCCCATCTCCGTGGCCAGGGTCGGCTGGTATCCCACCGCGCTGGGTATGCGCCCCAGCAAAGCCGAGACCTCGGACCCCGCCTGTACGAAGCGGAATATATTGTCGATGAACAGCAGCACATCCTGCTCCATGACGTCCCGGAAGTATTCGGCCATGGTCAGCCCGGATAGGGCCACCCTCATCCTCGCCCCCGGGGGCTCGTTCATCTGCCCAAACACCAGGGCGGTTTTACCAAGGACGCCGGACTCCATCATTTCCTGATACAGCTCCTTACCCTCCCGGGTCCTCTCCCCCACGCCGGCAAACACGGAGTAGCCGCCGTGCTCGCTGGCGATATTGTGTATCAGCTCCATGATGAGGACGGTCTTGCCTACCCCCGCGCCGCCGAAGAGCCCCACCTTGCCCCCTTTGACATAGGGGCACATAAGGTCGATGGCTTTGATCCCGGTCTCCAGCACCTGCATGGAAGAGGAAAGCTCCGCGAAGCCCGGCGCTTCCCGGTGTATGGGCCATCTCTCCTCGTTCGCTGCCGGAGCGCCTTTCTCGTCGATGGATTCGCCCAGCACATTGTACATACGCCCCAGCACCGCTTCCCCCACAGGCACGGATATCGGCATACCGGTATCCGTAGCTTTGGCCCCCCTGGCCAGCCCGTCGGTGGAGCCCATGGCGATGCAGCGCGCCACGCCTTCCCCGAGCTGCTGAGCGACTTCCGCCACCAGTATGCGCTCGTCTTTCTCGATGCGGATGGCGTTATTGATGGCCGGAACCTTGTCCTCCGCGAAACGGACGTCCAGCACCGCCCCCATGATCTGGATGACTTCGCCTATCGTATTGGCTGCCATGGACCCTCCCTGACATAATTCTTTATGCTATCCGGCCGCCCTGCCTCATTCCGCGATGACGTTGGCGCCGCCCACCACCTCGGCGATCTCCTGGGTTATCGCCCCCTGGCGCGTCTCATTGAAGCGCAGCGTAAGGGTAGCGATCATCTTGTCGGCGTTTTTCACGGCGGAATCCATGCTCATCACCCTGGAGCACTGCTCGCAGACGGCGGATTCCAGCATAGCGCCGTATATGGCGGACGCTACGTAGGCGGATACGGCGTATTGGATCAGTGCCTCGCCTTTGGACAGCCACCTCATGCCGGCGTCTCCGGCTCCGGCGCCATCCGGGCTCACGGGCAGCACGCGCCATACCTTCGGCTCCTGGAGCAGCATGGTATGGTACTCGGTATAGACGAGATAGACCTCGCCCACCCGCCCTTCATTGTACATGGACAAGGCGATATCGGCTATGCTCCGGGCGTCTTCATGAAATGGGTTCTCCGACAAGCCCCGGAAAGCCCGGGTCATCTCCTGCTGCCTCCGCCGGAAGTAATCCCTGCCCTTCGCCCCGACGCAGATGGCCTGCGACCCCTCCGTCTTCCTGGCGAGAGCGTAGCCCTCCTTTGACGCGTTGGTATTGTACCCGCCGCAGAGGCCCCGGTCCCCGGTGATCAGTATCACCAGAGGTCCGCCCTCGCCGCCCCCGGCGAAATACCTGTGCCCGGCGTAGTCGGCCTCCGCCAGCAGGTCGCGGACTACCGACGCGGCATGCTCCAGATAAGGCTTGTTTTCCATCATCCTGAGCCGTACCCGCTGCACCTTTTGGGTAGAGATCAGGCGCATGGATTCCGTGATCTGCTTCGTATTCTGTATGCTGCCCAGGCGCAACCTGAGCTCGCGCATCGTCTCCAAAGCTACATTTTCCTTCTTTCCTGCTTCGCGAAGGACTCCAGCGCGGCTCTGATCCTTTCCTCCAGGCCGGGGGTGATCTCCCGTTCGTCCCTGATATCGTCCAGCACGTCGCTGTGGTAATTCTTAAAATACTCCATGACTTTTTGCTCGTACTCCACCACGTCCTCCACCGCCACGTCGCTGAGGAAGCGGTTGGTAGCGGCGAAAAAGATGAGGATCATATGCTCGAAAGGCGAAGGCGAGAACTGCTCCTGCTTCAGTATCTCCACGATCCGCTCCCCGTGGCTCAGGCGGCTTTGGGTATCCCTGTCCAGGTCTGCCGAAAACTGGGCGAAAGAAGCCAGCTCCCGGTACTGGGCAAGCTCTGTCCGCAGGGGCGCGGATATCTTGCGCATGGCTTTGTACTGGGCGGCCCCTCCCACCCGGGACACGGACAGGCCGGGGTTGATGGCCGGGCGGACGCCGGAGTTGAATAGCTCCGTCTCCAGATATATCTGCCCGTCGGTGATGGAGATGACGTTGGTGGGTATGTAAGCCGCCATGTTGCCCGCCTGGGTCTCCACGATGGGAAAAGCCGTGACCGAGCCGCCGCCGTACATCTCCTCCAGGCGCCCGGCCCGCTCCAGGAGCCGGGAGTGCAGGTAGAACACGTCCCCGGGATACGCTTCCCGGCCGGGGGGCCTGCGCAGCAGGAGGCTCATGCTCCGGTAAGCCACCGCGTGCTTGGAGAGGTCGTCGTAGATGATCAGGACGTCTTTGCCGTCCTCCATCCACTCTTCGGCAATGGCGCAACCGCTGAAGGGCGCCAGGTACTGCATAGAAGGCACCTCGGACGCGCCGGCGGATACTACCGTGGTGAAGCTCATGGCTTCGTACTTATGGAGGGTGTTGACTACGGAAGCCACCGTGGAGTTCTTCTGCCCCACGGCAACGTATATGCAGTAGACGCCGGCGCCCCTCTGGTTGATGATGGTATCCACGGCGATGGCGGTCTTGCCTGTCTGCCGGTCGCCGATGATGAGCTGCCTCTGCCCCCTGCCTATGGGCACCATGGCGTCGATGGCCCGTATCCCGGTCATGAGGGGCACGTCTATGCTCCGGCGGGCAAGGACGCCGGGGGCTATGCGCTCGATCGGCCGGAAGCGGAAGGAAGATATGGGCCCCTTCTGGTCGATGGGCTGGCCCAGGGCATTGACCACCCGGCCAAGCAGGGCGTTTCCCACCGGCACCCGGGCTACCTCCCCCGTCCGGCTGATCAGGCTGCCTTCGTTGACCCCCGTCTGATCCCCAAGCAAAACAACGCCGACATTGTCCTCCTCAAGATTCATGGCGATGCCCACGGCGCCGTTCTCGAATTCCAGCAGCTCGCCGCTGAGTACATTATTCAAGCCCTGGGCGCGGGCTATGCCGTCCCCTACCTGGACGACCAAGCCCACGTCGCTTATCTTAGTCGAGTTATCAAAGCGGAGGACTTCGCCTCTGATCTTCGCGTTCACTTCAGCCGTATTGACCAGCATTACTTGAAAAACACCCCCCGGTAAATGCTCTTCTTCATTTCCGCGAGCCTGTTCTTGATGGTGTTGTCGATGACGGTATGCCCGGCTATGATGCGTAAGCCGCCCAATAGCGATGGATCGACTTTGACCGTCATGTCGATCTGCTTCTCAAACATCCTGTGCAGCTTGCTTTCCAGGCGGGCCTGCTGCTCCGCCGATAAGGCCACGGCGGAGAAAACCTTCACGTCCAGCCTGTTTTGCGCCTCGGCGTACTTCAGCAGGTCGTCCATGTAGCGGTCCATCCGCCCGGTCATGACCATTCTCTCCAATTCTCCAGCACTTCGTCCAGGTATGCCTCCTGGACATTCCTGTCGATGGATATTTCCACGAAGCGGGAGGCCATTAGGGCGGAGAGTTCGATGATCTGCCTTTTGATCTCATCCGCGGCGTTTTCACGCTCGGTCTTGATCTCATCCTCCGCCTTCGCCATCAGGTGCCGGGCTTCCTCCCGAGCGGCGATGAGTATCTGGTCGCTGCGCTCCACAGCTATGCGGTGGGCCTCGTTGAGTATCTCCTCCCGTTCCTCCTCGATGCCCGCGATGAGGCGCTCGTAGTGGATCCTGTCCTCCCTGGCTTTCTCATTGCTCTTGCGCGCCGACTCGATGTCCTTGGCGATACGCTCGGCGCGGCCGGCCATGAAATTCTTCACCGGCTTGTATAGCAGGAAAACCAGGACGGCGGTGAGCGCGATGATGTTGAGCCACTGTATGCCGCTCTTGATGAGGAACGCCGTATTGAATTCAAGTATGCTTCCTGCCGGCATAATTAGCCCCCTCTCAAAGCAGCGCGATGAGCGGATTCGCCAGGAGCAGCAGCAGCGCGATGATCAGCCCGTAGATGGAGCAGGTCTCGGCTATGGCGCAGCCCACCATCATGGTGCTCAGGATCGCGCCCCTGGCTTCCGGCTGGCGGGCTACCGCCTCGGCGGCTTTCCCCGCGGCGAAGCCCTGGCTCAGGCCCGAGCCCAGGCCGGACAGGGAGCATATGCCGGCGGATATGGCCGACATCCCAAGGATAAATGCTTTCGGGTCCATTTGTTAACCTCCTTTAGTACGGCGCAGCCATGATCTGGATGAAGGTCAGGCTGAGCACGGTAAATACGAAAGCCTGCAGCGTCCCGGCAAAGAGGTCAAAATACGCGTGGAGTATGTCGGGTATGAGGAAACGCAAGAAGACTGGCAGTAAAGTATAGACAAATTCCATGATGATGACCCCGCCAAGCATATTGCCAAACAAGCGGAAGGCCAGGGACACCGGCTTGGAGACCTCCCCGATGAGATTGATCGGGAGGAAGATCGGATTCGGGCTTATGTACTGCTTGAAGTACTTCCCTTTCTGGGCGGATATCCCCATGCCGTGGATGAGCACGAAGGTGGACAAGGCAAGGGGTATAGTGGTGGCAAGGTCGCTGGTGGGGGGCCTCAGCCCCAGGAGGCCGCTGTAGTTCGAGACGAGGATGAAGGCGAATATACAAAAATAGTAGCCGCTCAGGAAGTCCATCCCTTCGCCTACCGTAGTCCTCACCAGACCGTCCATGGATTCCACCGCCAGCTCGATGAGGTTTTGGAAGCCGGAAGGCACGTCCTTGAAAGATTTGACCTTGGCCCTTACCACCAACGCGAAAATCACCAGCGCGGCGGAGACCACCCAGGTGGAGAGCATCGTTTCGTTCACATAAACGTCGACGCCGGCTATCTCAAATAGCAGCCACAGGTTTTTGTTTTCCATACTTTAAGTATAGCACGTCAGGCTTGTCGAGCTGATTAATATGGTATTCAGATTTTGCGTTTTCCCATTAAAAAAGTATAAATAGGGAAGGCTACGCGCCGATTTTTTGTGATACAATATGGGGCGTACGGTGCTCTATAAGGCATTTGGAACGACGGCGTCATAAACCGGTCAGATCGGGGTAGATAACATGGGCGAACCACTCTCCGGGCAGGCCGCCCGGCGTCAGACAGGGTCAAAGAAACTGCGCTCTGCGCTGATAAACGTGGCGAAAACCGCGGCGATCATCATTCTCGCGGCGGCTCTTGCCGAAGTATTGTATTTCTTCCGGCTGGATCAGCAATCCATGATCCTGTTTTTCATCCTGTTTGTACTGCTGGTCTCCCGGATCACCGAAGGATACGTATACGGCATCCTGGCAGCGGTGCTGATTTCCCTGGTCTATGACTTTATGGTCACTGACCCGCAGATGAGCTTCAGCTTCACCATAGGCTTACCCATCCGCTTATTTATCATGCTTATCGTCACCTTCGGCACAAGCACGCTGACCATCCAGATGAAGAAGCAAGCGGAGATGGCTCAGGAGCGGGAGCAGAGGGCGCAGCTGTTCTACGAGGTCAGGCAAAGGATACAATCCGCCCGGGACCTGGATTCCATCATCCGGATCACCGGCGAGTATCTGGTTGGCCAGCTGGGGCACTCCGGCGTATTTTTCGCCGGCGACCCTTTGCCGCCGGGTTCCGGCGTCTTCGCCGATTCCCCGCATGACGGCGGCGGGGCCTCCCTCTTCGATACGGAGGCAGAGCGGGAAGCGGCCCATGAGGTCTACGAAAACCCCGGGGCTTACGGCATAGCCCCCCGCCACGGGCACAGGGGCGAGTTCAGCGCCTACATGTCTCCGATGGGGAATACTTATGTCCCCATCGTCTCCCAGGACAAGCCCCTGGGCGTGCTGGGCGTCTACTGCCCTGAGGGCCCGCTCAACCGGGGTGGGCTGATGTTCATGCAGATGCTGGCTACTCAGGTTGCTACCACAATGGAGCTGAACCGGCTCAACGATGAGCAAAACAGGATACTGGTCGAATCCGAGCGGGACAAGACCCGGGCGATGCTGCTCAGGGCCATCTCCCACGACCTGCGCACGCCCCTTACCAGCATCCTGGGCGACAGCTCCTTCATTCTGGAGCAGAAGGACACGCCGGACAAGGAGACTTTGAACCGGTTCCTGACGGATATCAAGGAAAACGCCCAATGGCTCATCCGCATCGTAGAGAACCTGCTTTCAGTGACCAGGGTGTCCGACGAGACGATGAGGCTCCATAAGACCATGGAGGCCGCCGAGGAAGTGGTAGCCCAGGCCGTGTCTATCGTCAGGAAGCGCTTCCCCGACCGCCATATCCATGTACGGGGCCCGGCGGAGCTGCTCCTTGTCCCCATGGAAGCTACGCTCATCTCCCAGGTGATCATCAACCTGCTGGAGAACTCCGTGAAGAATTCCGCTGAGGATTCCCTGATCCTCGTGGACGTCAAGACCGCCGGGGATCACGCCGAGTTCTCCGTGAGCGACCACGGGCGCGGCATCCCCGAAGAGATGCTGGATACACTGTTTGAGCTCCATCCCACGGGTACAGGGCAGGCGGTGGACTCCGTGCGGGGGATGGGCATAGGGCTTTCCATCTGCAAAACGATCATCACCGCCCACGGGGGATCCATCGCGGGCAGGAACAAACCCTCGGGCGGGGCGCTTTTTAGCTTCTCCCTGCCCTTGAAGGAGTATGCCGATGCCGGAAAGTAAGCCGAATGTATTGGTCGTGGAAGACGACAAGAATATCTCTGATTTCCTCGCCGCGATACTGACCTCAAACGGCTACGGCGTCATGTGCGCTTCCGAGGGGAAAAAGGCGATATCCATGACCGCCGACAACCGCTTTGACGTGATCCTGCTGGATCTGGGCCTCCCCGACCTGGATGGGATAAAGGTGCTGAAGAGCATACGGGAGTGGTCCAACCTCCCCATCATCGTGGTCAGCGCCAGGGAAGACGAGCTGGAGAAAGTGGAGGCCCTGGACGCGGGCGCCGACGACTATGTCACGAAGCCTTTCGGAAACAACGAACTCCTGGCGCGGATACGGACCACCATGCGCGTCCATCGGAGAGCTTTCGGCGACGAGGCGGAAGCGGAGCCGCGCTACTCGGCCGACGGCCTGAACGTGGACTATGAAAGGCGAAGGATCACGAAGCACGGCGCGTCCATCCACCTGACGCCCATCGAGTACAAGATCGTCGTGCTTCTATCCCAAAGCGCGGGTAAAGTGCTGACCCGGGACTATATCATCACCCGGGTCTGGGGGGAGCACTACGACGGCGACGACCAGATACTCAGGGTCAATATGGCAAATATCCGGCGGAAGCTGGAGGACAACCCGGCAGACCCCCGCTACATCCTCACGGAGGTGGGCGTGGGCTACCGCATGATCGAAGAAGGCGCGGAGTGAGATAAGATAAGATGCTGAAACAGGGGGCAAATCCCCCTGTTTCAGCATCTTATCTACGTTGCGGTGTGGTTGTCTATGCAGATTGCCAGTACCCGTTCAAACAATCGGCGATATAGATTTTCCCCATTAAGCCGCTGTCTTCGGTTTTGCGAGATCGTCGAATGATCAGGGGCGCTCCCATCCAGGTCGATGCCG
>Ga0082212_10009967_pt1 | contig 12201 bp, 9 predicted proteins | sample TergutNt197P3_FD_71548 | JGI IMG/M metagenome (GOLD analysis project Ga0082212, IMG submission 71548) | Neocapritermes taracua P3 segment gut microbial communities from Petit-Saut dam, French Guiana - Nt197 P3 | ecosystem: Host-associated > Arthropoda: Insects > Digestive system > Gut ... | reverse complement strand
GACGGGATAGAGACGGCGAAGGCGATACGCGCGCTCGGGACGGAATACGCGAGCGGCGTTCCCATCATCGCCCTCACCGCCAACGCGGTTTCCGGGACGGAACAGCTCTTTTACAACAACGGGTTTCAAGATTTTCTTTCGAAACCCATAGATATAATACGGCTGGACGCCGTGCTTAAGAAGTGGGTGCGCGATCCGGCGAGGGACAAGCCGCCTGAGACGCAGGAGGCGCAAGACGTTTCGGATACGGTTTCGGAAGGGGATGAACCGGTAATGATAATCGACATACCCGGCGTCGATGCGGAGAGGGGACTCGCCCTTTACGGAGACGACGCGGACATTTATCTGGCCGTCCTGCGTTCCTACGCGGAGAGCGCGCCAACCGCGATGGACAAGCTGCGCAGCGCCTCGGCCGAGACCATGAGGGACTGCGTTATCAACGCCCACGGCCTCAAGGGGATCAGCGCGAACATATGCGCGGAAAACGTCAGGGCTCAGGCGCAGGAACTCGAGGCGACCGCTAAGAGCGGCGACCTGGCCAGGTTTGTAAAACTCGCCGAGCCGTTCAGCACAAGTTCCGTTAAGGAGTTGGAGTTGCAGTACAATCGTGTCAGATTCGCGAGGCCGCTTACGTCAAGCGCCGTAAGGTTGTTGTTTTGGCAGAACAATCTTGTCAGATTCACAAGGTCGCTTACGTCCAATACCGAAATGTTGTTGTTTTGGCAGTACAATTCTGTCAGATTCACAAGGTCGCTTACGTCTAACACCGAAATGTTGTTGTCTTGGCAGTACAAATTTGTCAGATTCACAAGGCGGCTTACGTCTAACACCGAAATATTGTTGTCTCGGCAGTGCAAATTTGTCAGATTCACAAGGCGGCTTACGTCAAGCGCCGAAAGGTTGTTGTTTTGGCAGTCCAAAACTGTCAGATTCACAAGGTCGCTTACGTCAAGCGCCGAAAGGTTGTTGTTTTGGCAGTACAATTCTGTCAGATTCACAAGGTCGCTTACGTCAAGCGCCGAAATGTTGCTGCTGCTGCAGTACAAAACTGTCAGATTCACAAGGTCGCTTACGTCAAGCGCCGAAAGGTTGTTGCTATGGCAGTACAATCGTGTCAGATTCACAAGGTCGCTTACGTCAAGCGCCGAAAGGTTGTTGTTGCTGCAGGTCAAATATGTCAGATTCGCAAGGTCGCTTACGTCTAACGCACCGCTCAAGGATTCGGAGAATATATCCAGTTCGGTGATCCGCAGGCTTGCGCCGTCTGTTTCCCAGGTGACGCCTGTCCAGTTTGCAGTCATCCATGCCATGTCCACAGACGCCGTGGGCTGTACTGTGGCTTTCGGCCAGGTAAGACCGTTGATATCGATTATGCTTTCGATTACCGCAATGTCGCCTGCGTTATAATCGGCGATATCCGCTTTTACGCCCAATGGCGCAAGGATAAACGCAAGGACGACCAACAATACAATTGACAATGGATAATTGACAATTGAAAATTTTTTCATTGATTCCATAGTTTTTTTTGTTTAAATGATAAATAATCATATAATTATTAATAAAGTTTTTATTAGTTACGAGTTACAAGTAATTTAAAATTTAAAATTTAAAATTCATTATTCATTGTTCATTGTTCATTGTTCATTTTCCTGTGATGTAGAGATGTTTCGACTTCGCTCAACATGACCGTTGTACCGTATTACTGCATCGTTGGGTTTTGCGATTGGTTAAATGCCGTGCCGGTGGTGGTTTTCAGGATCGGCAGGCCCCCATTCTCACAATTCCAAAATGTGGCGCTGAAACCGCGGGTAGTTGCAGTCCACCATAAACCGGTTGTAAGATTGAGATTGGAGGCATCTGCGCCGTGTATGCCCGATGCGTTTGACGTTGGGATTACATTACCGCTGCCGTTTTTCAGCGTCATGCCGGTGGAGCGGGCGTAGTTGTTGGACAATGTGTAGGTATTTTTGCCTACTACGCGTCCTACGTTGCCGGTGGCATTGGTTGTCGAAATCTCTTTGTTGAGTGCAACGCAGTGGTTAACATTACCGTCACCGTTTTGCCCTACGATGCCGCCAATCGAACCGTTTCCGGATATTGTTCCCGTGGCATAGCAGTATTGTACCATGCTGCTGCTAAAACCCGCTATGCCGCCAACAGGTGTTCCTGTGCCTGCAACCTTGCAGGTGGTGTAGCAGTTTTTTATCACGCCATCTTGACTCCATCCCGCTATGCCGCCGACTATGCCGCTTCCGCTGACCGTTCCGGTTACATAGCAGTTCTCTATGGTACCGTTGTTAAAGCCTGCAATGCCGCCTATTTCGTTGTTGGTAGAATTGATATTTACGTTTCTCAGCGCCACATTCCTCACTGCGCCGCTCGCGCCGATATATCCGAACAAGCCTTGCCTACTGACAGTTGCCGAAGGAATGCGGAGGTTGTTTATTGAGAATCCCCCGCCGTTGTATGTGCCGGTAAACTGTGTTATGAGGTTTCCAATCGGCGTCCATGTTCCGCTAAGGGTAATGTCTTCGGTTTGGCGGTAGTGAGCGGTAAGGTTGTTGCGCACAAGGTTTAGCTGTGCGGCACTGGCAACAAGGTAGGGGTCGTCCGGTGTGCCGCTGCCTCCGGCAAACGTTGGGATTACGGTAAGCGTGGCGGTGTTGACAGATAAACTTTTTCTAAAATCAGCACTTGAAGTACTATTGTATTGATACAAAGTGCAATAGACCGTACCCGCCCGGTTTGTTTGAACATTAGTCAGCGTATATGAAAACTCAAAATCGCCAGGTGATACAATAGTTCCACCACCTGGATCCGGAACAAATACTATCCCATTTGCTTTCCATTCTCCCACTCCTACCTTGCCACCGTAGAGGTGTCCTTTGACGGTAAAAGTAACGTCGTCGCCCTCGTTAACGGTTTGGCTTACGGGGTGCGAAGTGATTATTGCGCAGGGGTAAACCGTTAAAGGATCTGTATCGGCGCTTTTGCCATTGCAGGTAACCGTTATGGGGGTTCCGTCATGTTCCGCTATCGACAGGATTGTTGCGGTAGTTACTTCCTCGTAGCCGATGTAAGTTTTTATGTTTTTAGCGGTAAAATTTGAAAAGGGCACATCTTCTGTCGTTTCATTGCTCCAGGTCAGCGTAACGGCAAGCCCCTGCAATTCAAGCGTGCCTCCTTCGAATTGTGATAAATTAGTTGGCGGCGTTTTAATCGCTATACTTACGACTACGGGGACACTGGATACCTCTATGCTGAAAATTTGCGTGAAGTCGGTTGTTTCCGAAACGCCTTTTACAATGGTTGCCCGCACTTCTACTATTCCTTCGCCTGTGGTGTTAAGCGTGTTGCCGCCGGTGATGGTTGCTTCGGTGGTTCCCGCGTTATAGATTCCCCATATAATAGCTTTGTTGGTGGCGTTTTCGGGCAATACCGTGCCTGTGAGCGTCAGCGGCGTTCCGGTCTGTTTCGCTGTGGGTTTGCCTGTAATGTCCATTACTGAAACAAATTCCGCGCTGAACGTAATAGTAAAGTCCTGCGTATAGTTTGTTGCAGCAGTCAAACCGTTTGTAATGGTTGCCGTCGCAACTACGGTTCCTGCGCCTGTTGCGCTTGCCTGTCCGCCGCTGACCGCCGCGCCTGCCGCCGTGCTGCCTTCGCCCAAACTCCATACAATAGTCTGGTTGGTTGCAGTGGTTGGGGCAACGGTGCCGTTAAGCGTTACGGGCGTTCCCACAACACCTGCCGTTGCTACGTCTGTTATGCCGGTTACTGCAACAAACGCCGGCGTTGGCGGTTGCACAGGTTTGTCGTCTTTCTTCTTGCACGAAGCAATCGCAATAACAGCGATTAACGCTGCAACTGCGGAAGACCGTAAGATTGTAAGATGTGTTTTGTTTCTCATAATTGATTAGTTTAAAATCGGTTTATAAATATTTAATTGGAACTTCTGTTTTTGTTTATTTGTTATTCGTCATTGTGTATTCTATCCCCCTCTGGAGGGGGCAATCCATTCTATCCCCCTCTGGAGGAGGCAATCCATTCTATCCCCCTCTGGAGGGGGTAGGGGGAGGAGTTTGGTTAGTGGTAAAAACTTTTTTCCTCCCCCTGCCCCCTCCGAAGGGGGAAACTCCCTTCCGTCATTGCGAACTGCGAAGCAGTGAAGCAATCCAGAGTAGTAACATAGATTGCTTCGTCGTTCCTCCTCGCAATGACGTGTGTTGCGCCACTCTCCCCCGCCGGAGGGGGATAAAGGGGGAGGAAAAAAAGACTGTTTCCTGCTTCTCCTCCCCCTGCCCCCTCCAAAGGGGGAAACTCCCTTCCGTCATTGCGAACTGCGAAGCAGTGAAGCAATCCAGAAAAAGAATAGATTGCTTCGTCGTTCCTCCTCGCAATGACGTGTTGCTTTTCATCTCTTAATTATTAATTTTTAATTGTTAATTCTCAATTTCTTCCTCTTCCCCCTTCTTCTTCCCTTTGCCGTGCCGCTGAGCCATTATGTTGTTGTATTTTTCGATTATGGCATTCAGCGTGCGGATAAACTCCTCGTAGTCTGCCAAGCCGTCAACTATCACAAGAGCATTTATCCGCTCAACTATTACTCTGTATGCCTCGTCAACCTTTGCGCGAGCCTCTTTCAGCACAATATCGGTGCGTGCTGCCGTTTCGTCGTAGCGGTCGCGCATCAGGTCGCTCACCGTGTCGTTGCGCGAGGCAAGTTCGGCAGCCCATTCGGCAATGCCTGCGGTTTGCGAGTCGGTTTTGTAGGCGCCGTTCAAATCCTGAAGCATGTTAATAATGCCCGATGTTTGCTCGTTAAGAGGTTTTTTGGCAAGATTGCCGTAAGTGTCGAACACTATTTTCAGCCTTTTGGCGGCATTCTGTTTCTGCACGTTGAAATGTTTAAGCGCAGCATTCAGGGTATCAACCATTCCGCTGAAAATAATGTCGCGCTGTTTGTCTGCCTCGTGTATTTCGGCAGTAATTGCGCTTTTCATAATCTTTTTCAGCGCCGTGTCTTCGTCCTGATAAAGCGGAGTATAGACATCAAACTGAGGTTTAATCTTCAGCGCAACAGCTCCGATTCGGTTTACCAAGCCACTAAACTCGAAGTTAAACTGAAAATGCTCGTCGTTGCGCATGTGGTTCGTGTGAATTCCTTTTATATTCATACTGTATAATTTTGAAAGGTTAGTAATTTAATTTTAAACAGGTTGGCGATAGCCGTAAAACGGTTGCCGGCATGGTTTCGCCTGTGCGCGAAACCTTCAAATCGGCTGTCGGCATTGTTTCGCCCGTGTGCGAAACCACCAAAACGCCTGTCGGCATAGTTTCGCTCGTGCGCGAAACCACCAAATCGGCTGTCGGTATAGTTTCGATTGTGCGCGAAACCACCAAAACGCCTGTCGGCGCAGTTTCGCTGATATGAGAAATCATAAAATTTGCTGTCGGCATAGTTTCAGCTATGTTTTTATCATAATAATTGTTAAATACTGTTGCCATATTTATCAATAACTGATTAAAAGAATAACAGAGACACTTATTAACTGCAAGCAAATATATTAAAATAATTGAGAATGGCTAATTTAAAATTGATAATTTTGATGAACGACAGAAATTGATTGATGAATGGTCATTACGAAACTCCATTACGTTATTGCGAACACGAAGTGTGAAGCAACCGAGTTTACGAGCTCGGCGCAGCCAATCCAGTCCTTCCGTCATTGCGAACTGCGAAGCAGTGAAGCAATCCAAAGCGTTCATTTCTGGATTGCTTCGTCGCTCTGCTTCTCGCAATGACGTATAGGCGTTTGGTTGTATAACATGATTAAATATTATGGGGGTAAATACATAAAAAAAGTCTAATTGCCTCCGTGTGGTGAATTTTTAACAACAATTGTTCATAAATAGGCATAATTATTGCATATAAATTATTTGCTTGAATTAACTTTGAAAAATTGTTACAAAACACAGAATTGTCAGTTGTTTACTGACATTATGACGTAATACGGCAAATTATGACGAATATGAATGCACAATTTTCCCAAAGAGTAAAAGATATTTTGGTTTACTCAAAGGAAGAAGCCATACGGTTAGGCAACAGCCATATAAGTCCCGAACATCTTTTTCTTGGCATTTTACGAGACGGCGAAAGCTCTGCCATTGAAATACTCATCAGTCAGGGAATTGATTTAATGGTTGTAAAAACATCTATCGAAAAAAGCATAAAGGCTGAAGTTCCGATACTGGTAACAGATCAGGAGATGATTCCCCTGCTTAGAAGTTCCGAAAGAATTTTAACGCTTGTATATCTCGAGGCAAAATCGTTTAAAAGCGATACAATTGAAACCGAGCATCTTCTTCTGGCTATATTGAAAGACGACACCGCACTGGTAACAAGATATCTGTCGGAATTGGATGTTACCTACCAGTCGATAAGGCGGGTTGTAGAAACTGAGCCTCCAATGGCAAAAACCGGTTTTCAGGATGATGATGACGACGAAAGGCAAGGACCCGGCAGCGGCGGCGGAACATCGAAAGGGCAATCAACGGCAACCTCGAAACCATCGTCCGAAACGCCTGTGCTCGATAACTTCGGCATCGACCTTACCAAAGGAGCCGAAGAAGGACGGCTCGATCCCATAGTAGGCAGAGAGCGGGAAATAGAGCGTTTGGTGCAGATACTCTCGCGCAGAAAGAAAAACAATCCTGTGCTTATAGGCGAGCCGGGGGTTGGTAAATCGGCTATTGCCGAAGGACTTGCGCTGCGGATATCAAATAAAAATGTCTCGCGGACGCTTTTCAACAAAAGAGTTATTGCGCTCGATGTGGCATCGATTGTTGCAGGAACAAAATATCGCGGACAGTTTGAAGAACGAATGAAAGCGATTCTTAACGAACTGTCGAAAAATGATAATGTTGTTTTGTTCATCGACGAAATACACACCATTGTAGGAGCCGGCGGAGCTTCGGGTTCGCTCGATGCCGCAAATATGCTGAAGCCCGCGCTTGCACGTGGCGAAATACAATGTATAGGAGCTACAACGCTCGATGAGTACCGACAGCACATTGAAAAAGACGGAGCATTGGAACGCCGTTTTCAGAAGGTTCTGGTAGAACCGACCTCCTCCGAAGAGACCGTGCACATACTCCATAATATAAAGGAAAGATACGAAGAGCATCATAATGTTTCATACACCGACGATGCTATTGAGGCATGCGTAAAACTCACAAACAGATACATCTCCGACCGCCATCTTCCCGACAAGGCTATTGATGCGCTCGACGAATCGGGCTCGCGGGTTCATATTTCGAATATTGTCGTTCCCGAAAAAATTCTTTCGTTCGAAAAACAGATGGAAGAAACCAAAAAGGAAAAAATGGCAGCCGTAAAAAATCAGAATTTCGAAAAAGCCGCAAGTTTCCGCGATAGAGAAAAAGATCTTCAGCAGATGATAGATCAGGAAAAGAAAAAATGGGAAAAAGAACTTGCGCTTAACAGAGAGGTGGTTGATGCCGAAAGAGTTGCCGAAGTTGTTGCCATGATGACAGGAGTACCTGTGCAGCGAATTGCCCAAACCGAAGGAACACGTCTTCTGAAAATGGCAGACGAACTTAAAGGCAGCGTTATTGGTCAGGATGAAGCAATTCAGAAAGTTGTAAAGTCAATTCAGCGCAACCGAGCCGGACTTAAAGACCCCAATAAACCAATAGGAACTTTTATTTTTCTTGGTCCCACCGGAGTTGGTAAAACCCAGCTTGCCAAAGTGTTGACAAAATTTTTGTTCGACTCTGCCGATAATCTGATACGGATAGATATGAGCGAATATATGGAAAAATTCTCCGTATCGCGGCTTGTTGGGGCGCCTCCCGGGTATGTCGGATATGAAGAGGGCGGACAGCTTACCGAAAAAGTAAGGCGCAAACCATATTCGGTGGTGCTGCTCGACGAAATAGAAAAAGCGCATCCCGACGTGTTTCATATTCTGCTCCAAGTGCTTGATGAAGGTCAGCTTACCGACAGTCTTGGAAGAAAAGTCGATTTTAGAAATACCATTGTAATTCTTACTTCAAACATAGGGACGCGGCAAATTAACGAGTTCGGCTTCGGAATAGGATTCGATACTCAAGCCAAAAAGGCATCGCGCGACGAGCAAACAAAAAGCATTCTGCAAAAAGCTCTTCAGAAAACATTTGCGCCCGAATTTATTAACAGGATTGACGATATAATAATGTTTAAATCGCTTGATAAGGAAGATATAAACAAGATTATTGATTTGGAACTTAAAGGCTTATACGACCGCGTAGAATCGTTGGGCTATACATTAAAAATTGCCAATGCGGCAAGAGATTTTATTGCCGAAAAAGGATTTGATGCAAATTTCGGCGCACGACCACTGAAACGGGCAATACAGAAATACCTTGAAGACCCGATGGCAGAAACGCTTATTAAAGCCGATATTGAAAAAGGCGAAATAATTCATGTAGGCTTCAATGTAGCTAAATCGGAAATAAAAATCAGAATTCAAAAGAAAAAAGTTGAAATGGCTGAAACAGCGTAATTATGAAAAATTTATTATTTTTTATATTGTCAGTTGCTTTATTGATGACAACAGGTTGCAATAAAGCAAAAGTAATGACTATGACTACTGAAGCCGATAGTGTCAAGATTTTTTTTGCCGGCTCAGGCACAATTACCATTGACTGGGGCGATGGTAATTCAATTATAACAAACACGCTTTTGGCTTATGATGAAAATAAAAACAATGGTTTTGGGGAAGGGCAAGTGTATAAACACCGCTATTCTGGAGCATCTGAACATATCATAACCATAACTGGCGAAAATATTACACATTTAGATTGCCGAGATAATCAATTAACTAATTTGGACTTAGGTAAAAACAACCTTACTCACTTGACTTGCAGTTATAATCAATTAACTAACTTGGACTTAGGTAAAAGTAGCGACCTTGCATATTTATGGTGCAGCAATAATCAATTAACTAATTTAGACGTGAATAAAAATACAGCACTAACAGAGTTAGCTTGCTGGAAAAATCAATTAGAATACTTGGATGTGAACAAAAATACCAAACTGATAGAATTGAGTTGCTCCAATAATCAACTAGTAAATTTAGATGTGAGTAAAAATACTACACTTACAAAATTGCTTTGTTCCACTAATCAATTATCAAATTTGGACGTAAGTAAAAATGCCGAGTTGACATACTTGGAATGTGGAGCTAATCAATTAATAAGTTTGGATGTGGGCAAAAATATTGCGCTGAAATCCTTAGGTTGTAGCGGGAATCAATTATTAAGTTTAGATGTGAGTAAAAATACCACACTTACAATGTTGCATTGCAACGGTAATCAATTAACAAGTTTGAATTTAAGTAATTCACTTGGATACTTGAGTTGCTCCAATAATCAACTAATAAGTTTAGATGTAAGCAAAAATACCGCAATGACAGCCTTGTATTGCAACAAAAATCAATTAACAAGCCTTGACGTGAGTAAAAACGCTGTGCTGGCAAGTTTGTATTGTAACGATAATCAATTAATAAGTTTGGACGTAAGTAAAAATTTTGCGTTGACATATTTGAATTGTACGACTAATCAATTAGACGCAGATAGGCTGGATGCTTTGTTTAAAACGCTGCACGATAATTCAGAAGTAAAAATTATAGATATAAGTAGTAATCCAGGAACTGATGATTGCGATCGAAGCATTGCAACTGCTAAAGGATGGTTGGTTTGGTAGTAATTAAAAAATAAACAGAGGGCAGGAGAAATTTTCTGCCCGCTTTTTAAAACTTACTGCCAGTCAATCGGCGTAACGCCATGCTCAGTTAGATAGTTATTGCATTTGCTGAAATGCTTATTGCCAAAAAAACCTCTTGCAGCCGACAGTGGCGACGGGTGGACTGATTCAAGTACCAAGTGCTTTTGCCTGTTAATATTTTCGCCTTTCTTTTGAGCGTATGCACCCCAAAGCATAAAAACGATATTTTCTTTTTTATTGTTAATAAGCGATATAACTGCATCGGTAAACTCTTCCCAACCTTTCTTTTGATGCGACCCTGCCTGATGTGCCAACACAGTAAGCGTTGCATTCAGAAGCAGTACGCCCTGTTTTGCCCAACGCTCAAGATTGCCCGAATTTGGACGATTTATTCCAAGGTCAAGTTCTATCTCTTTAAAAATATTAATAAGACTTGGAGGAAACTCAACACCATCGCGGACTGAAAAACATAATCCATGTGCTTGTCCCTGACCATGATAAGGATCCTGTCCGATTAATACCACTTTTACATCTGAGAAAGGACAAAGATTAAACGCATTGAAAATCAATCCTGCCGGCGGATATACCGTTTTGTTGCGATATTCTTCTTTTACAAATTCAACCAGCTTAATAAAATAATCTTTTTCAAACTCTTGCTGCAAAGATTCCTTCCACGATGACTCAATTTTCACATCCATACCTTGTTGGTTTTTAAATTATAAATTTAAAACTTTTAGCGGAATTGAAATATATATTTCCTCAGAAAGTTTTCAAAATAATTTTTGTGTATAATCAGGGGCTTACATAATTCAGTAATATTAATGAATTATAATCAACCTGTCGAAAAGTTTTTCGCCAAAATATTATCTCAAATTGCAAAGGTGGATTTTCAAAACTCCACCTCCCAAATCCCAACTGCTCTGCATAATTCAACCAGCGAGGCGTTTGCATTGTAAAGTGTTTCAAAGTAGCTTTGATAGACTTCATTGGCAGTGCGTTGAGCATCTAAAACTTCCAAAAGTGAAGTTTCGCCGCGAGCATAACTGTATTTTTTCTTCTCCAGAATAGAGGCGGCATCGGCAAGGGTTGAATTTTGATACAACTCCGCCTGACGACAAGCTGAAACATAACTATTGTAGCATTGTTCCACCTCGTTGCGAATCTGCAATAATACTGCATTGTACTGAGCTTCTGCCTGTTGTTCTGCATATTGCGCCGCACGCAATTCGCCCTTGTTCATGTTTGAGAATTTCAACGGAATGGTAACTCCTGCCGAAACAGCATTAAATATAGGGGCTTCTCCATCCACATTACGTTCAGCGATGCGCCCAAAACCAATGTTCAATCCCATGTCTATCACTCTGTTGGCTTTTGCGAGCCTCGTATTTGCTGCCGAAAGTTCACGATTACGAATTGCCGCCCTCAGGTCTGCGCGATTATACTGTGCCTGTTCAATTAAATCAGCCAGCCGATATTGACGAAATATAAGCGATAACGCTCCGGAAACCGAGTCAATGGCGTTGCCACCGCCTTCAAAAACAACCAAATCGGAAAGCATATTTTTATATTCCATTTCTGTTTGAAAATAATCGGTCATCATGGTGGTTGCTTCCAGACGCGACTGCATGGCATCAACTTCGGCAATTTCGCCAAAAGCATAACGCAGACTGTCGCCGCGGGCTAAATCCCTCATACTTTGGTAGGACGAAAGCGCCAAAGCAGTAAGTTGTTTTTGCGTTAATGTCTCTAAATAACAAAGCGTTGCATCAGCTTGCAGGTTACGGAAAAAGTCCTCTACAAGCGCTTCCGTCATTTGCTGTTCGCTTTTGGCAACAGACATTCTTGCACGGCGTTTTCCGCCAAGTTCCAATGTATAACCAAGTTCGGCGCCATACGCCTGTCCCTTTTCCAAATCCCAATCTTGATAGTTTTCATAATTCACAGACAATTCGGGGTCGGGAAATACTTTTGTCGCCTGCGCATTTGCCTCGGCAATAGAGACTTCGTATTTTTCAACGATATACTCGATGTTTTTTTCGCGGACATTTTTCATATACTCTTCATACGTCAAAATCCGCTGTGCGTTTACTGTCTGAGCGCCGACAATTATTGCGACAGTCAGACATATTTTTGATAATGTTCTTTTCATCTGATTAATAATTTTTTAAGTTTTAGAATATTTTTTACGATAAGCATAATAAAACACCTGTGGCAATACACTGAACGACAATATCATACAGATAATTATTCCGCCTACAATCATCACTGCTAACGGTTTTTGTACCTCCGAACCCATGCCGGTGGAGAGGGCGGCGGGTAGCAATCCCATTGAACCCATCAGCGAAATCATCAACACGGCACGTAAACGGGTTTTGACCGCTTCGTTGATGGCATATTCGATGTTACGGCTC
>Ga0082212_10009966_pt1 | contig 12202 bp, 9 predicted proteins | sample TergutNt197P3_FD_71548 | JGI IMG/M metagenome (GOLD analysis project Ga0082212, IMG submission 71548) | Neocapritermes taracua P3 segment gut microbial communities from Petit-Saut dam, French Guiana - Nt197 P3 | ecosystem: Host-associated > Arthropoda: Insects > Digestive system > Gut ... | reverse complement strand
CATTTATTGTGGTTGTCGTGACAGTAAATTCTAAAGAATTTAAACAGCACTCTTGCAACTCTTTCACTGGGGTCGCTCTCTGGATGCCTAATGGGCGAAAATCTGGTGGTGACGTCATGTTCTTTCAGTTTTTCAGCCATACTGTTGACCTAAATTGACTGCCGTTATCTGAAAGTATTACCTTGGCTTAATAATATTAACGAAATAGTGAATAAGAAGCTTGTTGAGGCAATCCTTTGTTGTTGCTAATTTAAGGGCATGTAACTTTACATATTTATAGAACACGTCATAAAACACAAAGATGTATTTGAATTTTCCCCGCGTTGTTGGTTTGCAAATGGATCCGAGATTGAAAGGAATACTAACGGAAGGCGAAATCTTTCGGGTGGCTTTCTGAGTGTAAAATATTCATCCAACTCCCTGATAAAGGGAACCGCTACTTGTTTCGAACTATCAGAACATTTAGATACTGATAACTCGTACTGGCTGGCGTCAACGGACGTTTCAGAGTGTGCACTCACATTTTGAATACATGAAGTGGCAATTGTGTTAGTATTTTTTACACTGTTGCATGCAGGTGCTTTGTAAACACTTACACCATTCACACCAGGGGAAATATGACTGCCCGATTCCAAAACATGTGGGCTGAACTGCCCAGTAGGTTGACCAGTATCTATTACCCTAATTGTTGTACTAGTTTGCGGAGAGGTGCAAATAGCTGATGCAGTCTGATTGGCCTGATTACAATCAATTTTTGATCTCAAATTTTCAATATCTGAATTTAATCTGATTTCCGATCGGTAAACTTGTCTGTCGGTCTGTATAGTACTGTTACACTCTTCTAAACCTGGTGCAACCTACCTGTTTTCAAGAGTAGCTCACCCAACTTATTCTTAAATTCCTCTGTATTCTGATTCTTGTCTAAACTGAAACTTTACGCTGGCATCAGTCTGGTTATTTACAGGCATTCATACTTTCATTCATTCCGTCACACACACATTCTCAAAGTTTCGCACAAAGTTGGTTAATTCCATAGAAGTATTTTTCCTAACCACCTCCACTTCTTTAGCAATTGTCTGCACCTCATTATTCAACTGAGTTGAAAATTCCTGCCTCATTCGATCATTTTCTTTCCTCATTTCTGAGGTTACATTCGAAATCATTAAATTTAGCTTTGCATTTAAGCTGTCAGAAACCAAGTTTAATTTGTTATCTAAACTCTCAGAAACTGAGGCTAATTTTACGTCCAAATTCTCAAATAATTTATTTAATTTCGATTCTAGATTAGAGGCCAGTTTTGTGTTTTCTGCCTGCATGGCTGTCATGAATGCGGCAAGCATACTCTGCAGTTGATTTTCTGAAACAGGACTTTCATCACTACCACGAGTTACATTACTATTATTGAATAATTCTACATCTTTTTGTTTATTCGTTTGTACATTTGTGGCATTTCGTTCTAGTTCATTATCTGAAATTCTCTCTAGCGCTGCAGTATTTGAATTTACTGAAGCTGCATCTTCATCTCGTGCAGTAGACGCACTCCTGCGCAGGCACCAATTCCTCTTAATTGTAATGTTTTGGCATACAACATTTTCAAAATTGTGATTTATTTTGAGTGTATGGTATAATTTGTCAACTGTGCATCGTAAGTTGTTAAACTATTCCACAGGAGGTAACCGTACAGTTTGGTCCTTGTGAGGATGGAAATAGTGTGTGGGAGTGAGAAGTTTACAGTGACCAGCACCCCGTGTCAAAGGGGATTTGGGACACTGGGGTCGCGAAGTTCATGAAAGAGAGATAAACAAGACAATTGCCCTAGCCTTCGGACGGAAATGCTAAACAGATAAGTAGCAGAGGCAGTGGAGGTCCATTAATTATGTGCTGCATGGGCCAGTAGAGACAAGACGGATTATTGGTGCTGTTCGCTAAATATATTTGGTTATTAAATATTCAATAATTGAAGTGACGTTATTTTGTTTAGAGTGTTCAACAAACCGATATAACTTAATGTACAGTTACAGTTATACATGCACCACCTACCACGTACATTCCCTGAGATAAGACATGTTCTCCACCGTACAGAGTAGCCACCTGAACCTCATACCACGTGTATATTAGAATAAAAAGCAGAAGATAAACAACTGGGCCAAGGAAGACATAAAAGTTTGGATCAGTTGTAAGATTTGAAATTAGCGTCGAAGGACTTACCTCCCTCCTCCGAAATTCCTCTTGATTTCTAAGATTCTGGCTATCTAGCGCCTCATTTAGATACGCCTCCAATCTGTTATAAATTTTTTCTTCATTTGTCTGTAACCGTAAACCAATACGTGTGAGCCGACAGTCTGAACAATCTTCTGTATCGCAGCCTCAGAAGTTACAAATTATAAAGTGTGTCTGGTGTGAAAGTGTGTACAGGGTACTAAAATGTTGTTTGATATAAATGAAGTGCAGAAGGAAGACGGACTCACCTCCATTTCTATATCCCTCTCTTTTTTCCCTCGACGTTGTTTACTTACCTGTAAAAGGAAAACATTAGGTCGTGATTTGTTGTGTACATGTTCGAGGTGCAGGGAGGACCTGTGCAACATACCATATCCGTGCTAAGAGGTAGACATGAACGTAGGTAATCCTGTGTTCTAGACACAGCTCTCGTGGATAAGACTCCTTGGCGAGGGACTGCACTTGCCCTGTGAGGTGGGACCACGTGGCGTTGAACGATTGGCGTACGGTACTCCAAAATTGAAAGCCTAGTTTCTGTGCGTTTGGGTGGTAGGCGATTCCCAGGGGTTTGTCAGGGGCGGACCACCTTCCAATGGTGAGGACCCTTGATTTTCGCGAGTTTAGTCGCGCCCCAGATACCTTCTAAAACTGTCGTATGGCGTCCTCCACCGCTGAGATATCGGAGATCGATGTGAGAAAGACTAACATCGTCAGCATAGGCAACCACTGAGACCAATCTAGAGCTCCGGCCTATGTGCACTGCGGGAAGGTGATGTTCCAAGTCGGTGAGAAGAGGATGGAGAGCAAGAGTGTATAATGCCACACTTAATGGGCACCCTTGTCGAACACCACTGTGAATGGGGAAAGGGCCGTATAGATGTCCGTTGATTTGCACTGTTGATGTGGCCTCCGAATATGGCGCCTGAAGTAGGGTGACGAAGTGGGAACTGAGACCATAATTGTGCAAAATGGTGAATAAGTATTCATGAGACAGTTTGTCAAATGCGTGTTGAAAATCTAAGGTGAGTACGCACACTGGTAGCTTCTCATGTTCGGCGTGAGCAATGACGTCCCTCACCGTGGCCACTGCGTCGAATATGGTGTTGCCCGGAACTCCACAATACTGCGTCGCGTTGAGATGCAGTGCCAAGAGGGGTCGAAGGCGCTGGGTGATTACTCATGCCAGGATCTTATAGTCAGTATTTAAAAGGGTTATTGGGCGTCAGTCGGCTGGGGTGAGCATCGGGCCCCACTTGGGGAGACAGATGATGGTGCCTAGTTTCTGCTTTATTGTGGTTGCTCTGTCAAAAAACATGGAGTTTATGATGCGACAGTGATCGTCGCCAATTAACGGCCAAGCCGTCTTGTAAAATTCAAGGCTGAGTACATCACGTCCTGGAGCTCTATTTTTCCCCCCTGTGGTGATGGCATGATAGTTTTCCTCCGGGTCAATTGGGGAGGCATAAGTAGAGATCATGTCTTGTGGTAGTTCTGCACGAATCAGGTTTGTGAGGGCTGCAACTCTGTCTTTGTCCGGGTCTATACGTCGGTATTTGTGTTGGAAAAAGGAGGTAAACACAAAGGCTATACCGGTCACAGAAGTGTGATTAGTCCCAGTTTCATCTCGAACGCTCCGAATCAGTCTAGCAGATCGCCGCTTGTGTGTGCGGAGCAGCTGATACAAGGTAGGCGTTTCTCCTGGAATGTTGTCAGCAGAGGTGATATCCGTCGTACTCGACTGTAGTCGCTTGGCGTGCAGCCGTACGATTTTCGCGTTGAGGTGATGTAAGGCCGGGATGGCACTTGGGTTTGTATCTGCTATGCGCACAAGGGCATATATGCAGTCGTAATAGAAGTTTTCTAGGGTCTGAAAATCGCGCCTGCGTTCGGCTGCTATGCGTTGAAACATCTGTCGAAGCCGCTTCTTACAGTGGCGAGACCACCACAAATTTATGTTTGGATACAAATGTTGTTTTTCCATTGCGGGCAGTGATGGTGGAGGTCCTCCATTGCCTGCGTAGAAGTGAGTGTGTCGCTTTGTAATTTCCAGGTTCCTCGTCCTCTCCGTAGAAGGGGGACACTCATGGATAGGCGAGGTACCACCTCAAGGTGGTCTCTGAAGGCTGTGGCCACAGTCGCTATTCCCGTCTTCCGTCGCAGTAGGCCTTCCCTCAGGTAAAGGCGGTCCAATCTGGTGGCCCCATGAGCGATGTAATGTTTATAGGCGGTGTTGTCAGGTCGGGTTTGCCAAGCATCGCGCAGTGAATATCCATGTATTAGTGTGCTAAGGGAGCGACTGTAGGATCCCTGTCCAGTGGAGTACCCTGCGTCTAATGCAATTAAGTTCGCTGCCCAACAGAATGTCTCCCGATGGTAGGGGAGGTCGTTGTTGAAGAAAGTTTCCCTTTCCAGGCGTTTTGATGTGCCCGAAGGGGCGTATATGTTGACAAAGTAGATTCCCCCAAATGACATAGCCATAGGGCGCCCCAACGGAAGTCTGGATATGTTTGTTGCTATTAGTGTGGTACGAATGAGAAAAGCAGTACCCCGCTGTGCAGAGCCTATATTGTAGTGAATATCATAACCAGAAAATGGGGTAGTAAATTGATGTGTCACTTCTTGCAGGTATACTAAATCTAGGTCACGTATTCGGATAAAATTTTCCATCATGGCCTGGCGAGTCACGGACGATAGGCTATTGATGTTTAAGGTGGCGATTCGGAGAGTATCCGTGCCCGGGGTAGGAAGTGGGGGCATTAATGTTTTTCTTTGGCCGTTGTAGCTTGCCAAGGTCTACTCCGTTTTCTTTCACGAGAGGCTTCATGGCTCTTCTGCAGTCGCATCTTTTTTGTTCATGTTATTTCAGACCTACTTGCATCTTGAGGGACAGTCGCGTCGGAGGAAGTGGCCAAGTTGTCGGTGCTCGTTGTTGGTTTTTCATCCCCACCACCAGAAGGGGGGAAGTTTGGTTGCAAATCCGAGTCACTAATTTTTCATGTCTGTTGTTGGAAGAAGGGGCAAATCCTTGTTAGCGGCCGGAGAACCGCTTAATGTTTGAGCAGCTACTGGCGGGACTATGTCTAAGTTTGGGATTTCATCTGCCCATTTTAAGGATGTAAGGGGACTGTGGGTCTGGTCCGGAGTTGTGGTCTTGTCAATACGATATTCTTCATGTTCGGCTGGCCGTCCGTCAGGTAGGGCCTTTTCCATCTTTTCTAGGGTGTCGTCCACAGGGACGGGTGACACCGTCCAGATTGGTTGGGGGTAGGGGTCGGTGACCATGTTAATTTCAGGAGCTCCGTGGTCACTGTTTGAAGGGGCCGTGGCAGCCGTAATGTCAGCCCACGTTGGGTTTGCAGAGACAGATGTTGTGGCTTTGGCCACCCGACATTTCGGGCAAGCATGTTACATGTGGGCGGTTTCTCTGCAGCCATAACAGGTCTGCGGTTGACCGTTGTAGGAAGTGAGGGCTCTGTCCATCAATGACTACGTAAGATGGGATTTGTTTGGTTAGTGTCATGGTAATAATTTTAATTCCAATAGACACATTGTAACGATAGTGCTTCGCCTAGGCTCCTTCCTGTAAGGTTTGAACGTTTCCAAAGTGCGACATAGCAACATGGATATAGTTATTGGTGATGTGGGGGGGTGGGGGGAATTTGCCAGGCGTACACTCTTCGATCCCATCCCGGCTTCCATCAGTCCAACAGCGGAAATTTCGCCTGTTACATGCTTATAGACAGTTTCGCCATTTGTGGCATGCAGTATGTCATGGACAGAGGATAATTCAATGAATTTGATATATACCTGTCTGCGAATCACATCAGTCTGAATCATGGAAACGGAACTTTCCAAAACTTGCAGTTGTGAGTGAATCCACTCGTGTATATCATAAGCGGAGAGGTGGGGGCTGGCAGGGTCGAAGAACCACAGCAAAAATATTGCGCCGCTTGGGCAGTTGTGTTGGTCTTCATTGTTGGAACACCACTTGAAGGCAGTACGTATCCCGCACGAACGAAACAAAAACTCACAACGCTAGCAGAGAGCAACGCACTACACGACCTTTCACCAGCACGGTTGAAAGCCGACTGAATTGAACCCGCGACCCTCCGATTTGTAGCACAGCACCTTAACCACTGTGCCACTGCGGTCCCCTTTTCACTGTCATATTCACGAATTAATTCACCATCTCTGAGGCCTTAATTTTCCTTACCAGTGTAAGAAAATGACACGCTCTACTCTCTCTCCATCCCTCGACTGTAGTCGGCGGCAACGTCATCACGGACTTACAGGATCCGCGAACCCGTATCATATTCATTACAGTGTACAATAACATCAGTACTCTTGAAATTAGCGTCGGAGGACTTACCTCCCTCCTCCGAAATTCTTCTTCATTAAACCGCCTCTCTCTTTCTAGCGCCTCCTTTAGAGACGCATCGATTGCTTCATAAATTTCTTCACTTATCTGTAACCGTAAACCAATACGAGTGAGCCGACAGTCTGAACAGTCTTCTGTATCGCAGCCTCAGAAGTTACAAATTATAAAGTGTGTCTGGTATAAAAGTGTGTACAGGGTACTAAAATGTTGTTTGATATAAATGAACTGCAGAAGGAAGAAGGACTCACCTTCATTTCTATATCACTCTCTTTTTGCACTCGACGGTGTTTACTTCCCTGTAAAAGGAAAACATTAGGTCAGCTGACAGAACAAACCGTAGGTTAGCACAGCAAATATCGTAAAAGGCCGACTAAAATTCTTTCCATTTTGTTAGTACAGACTATCTGCTGAAGTCTGCCAAAGTTACACTGCATAGCCATCACCATTCCCTCACTTCTTCTAAACAGTGAAATAGGATCCAGGCCCCCCCTAATCGAACAACATCTGAGATACTCCCGATTAGAACAGTTCGTTCAGTGGATAAAAGAGTACGCCAGAACAGGGATTGCCCTACCTTTACCTACTAAGAAAGGACGTGCCTCTGATGTGTGGCTGGGAGTTGTATTAATGGCTTGTAATAATCAGACGCCTATTTTCTGGGCAGCTATGGCTGTACAAGAAAATGAACCCGCCTTATTTCGGCCTTGTAAAATATTTATTTCAGTAACGATTGCTGCACATGTGCATTGCAGTTCTGTAGGTTAGAACATAAGCATTGTGTTCTGATGTTGGTGAACAGCAAAACACCAGCTTGTGCAGCTTCATAGACAGGCTGTGGCACTTCTACCAACCTGGACGGTGTGTGAGACAAATGAAAGTTCAGCAGTAACCACCCCATAATGTAAATTATGTCTTGAGTATGGCAGAGCACAAGACAAAAACTGTCGAAACTAACAGTGCGAACAATAAAGTAACATTTAACTCAACCATCTATTAAAGTCATATGGGCTGTCAATGCAGGTAATTATGAATAATTTCATACAGTAGAATTGTCCGTTCACTCAGTTAATATGTAGCGATATGTGTTCGTATTTAAGTGTGGGTAACAGCAGCATTTCTCTTAGCTGTCTGCTACAGTTTTCAAATTCACGTTATGGTAACATCTGATTTGTGTAACGTATATTAGATGTTATTTATAATTATTAAAAAAAAATACTGAGTTAAACTCTCAGGTTAGGATGGCACATTAGAAAAATAATCTAATTATCTTCCTTGCATATGATTTTGAACATTAAAGAATGGATGCATATAAATATATATATATATATTTTATGTACAATCCAAAAATGTCAGTCTTTCTAAAAGCCTACTTTATACGCCCTTCTGTACAAAGAGAATCATTACTACTAATTAAATACTAATTAAACTACTTGGTAATGATTTTCACTTTAAGCTGTAATAACCTAATTATGCAACCAGATTTATTTAAGTTATACTTTAGTAATTCTCTTTGAAGCTTATGTAAACTGTGGTGAATGGAAGCTTGGTCGAAATGTACAGCAAGACAGATACTGTCTGTTTGTTTTCCACAAATGATTGTGCCTTTCCGTTGTTATACATTGATTAATTTCGTTGGGTGTAACAGATATTGAGAAGTTAAACTCCGTAACAATGCACTGAAATGCTTAATATGGTTGCTGCATAAACAACTGTCATAATTATGTCATGCAGACAATTTCAACAATGCGGTTAAACTCGTAGTGACATTAAAACTTACCTTAACACCCATTGTTGACGATTATAAAACAACTACAAAATGGTTACTGCGCGCTCTGGGGTTCACACACGCGATTACACGGGGTGGCAAAAGTTATGAAGTTTTTCCAGACAATTGCTATAACACTTCAGGTGCAGCAACATAACCATTCAAATTTAATACCACTAAACATAATAAAGTGAACTTGGAATGAGATTTAATCCAAAATAATCCAATAATACTGGAGGTCTAAAACTTTGGTGAAAGTCAAATTTAATTATCCATTAGCACTGATCTGTGTGATGAAATACATACTATAAGTTTCATGTTGCGATCTGTTAGAGAAAATGAGTCAACAGTCGGGTTGTTGCCGGCAGTTCAGCGAAAATATTGTTCAATCTGCAGTGTATATTAAAACTGTACATATTATGAAAATATATCTTAGCTTAATATTGTCAAATTGTGCTTCATCGCACAGTTCGTTCCGTTAGATATATAGGTACCTGTGTACAAACGTTGCAAGGAAGATATTCGTGTAGATAACAGTTTTGGTGCTTTGGATATTTTGGGGCCCAACAACCCGTCCTTTTGCATACTGAATTCCAGACCGTACTTCCAAAATAAATTTACTGAAAATTTTGTTTTTCCTTATGAGTTCTCCTTACGTCTTTTCTTGGTACTAATTTGAATTTTGAATTGTTACAAAATTTCCTGCTAAATGGAGGGAAACAAAATTAAAACCACTCTCTCCGTTATTATGTCTCATTCCAACCGAAGATGCTTTGTCCAGAGCACTGACAGTGAAAGCGGTGTGTTGTCTGTTTGATGCCTGACAATTTCAAAACCTCTGACTTTCGACGGATTGCAGGCAAGGGCTTTACAGAAGCTGTAAGAGCTTAATATATGATTGGCACACTGTACTCAGCAGTGGAGCCTAACGTATCGTGTCCCACAAGCCACTTAATGACTGAATTTACATGCATGATCTGGCCTGAGTGTTAGGTCCACATACTGACCAGCTGAGTGAGCTCTGAATCGCAGGGGCGGTCGTCAGAGTGCGAACCATGAACGGGCAATAAACCATAGGCAAAAGTACCTCTTACAGAAGAAACACAGATGTATAAGTGACAGGCAGAAGGCACATTTAATTCTGAAACAATATTGAAGGCAGCGGTTCCCAAAGTGTGCTTCGCGCAACCTCACAGATCCGAGGATATTTTGCAGGATATCCGCGGATGCATTCTGTATTGGCTACTTTGAAGTTCACTTTATATTTTTAATTGAATGAATAGTGTTTTGTTAAAAATTATCGCGGGACGTCTGTAATTGGCGATGTGTTCATTTCGTATGGCCATTAGCATACCCAATTAAGAAACACCCTGTACCCACGAAGCGAGGGAAGATCAGTTTAATTATGGTCAAATTATGCACTTCGTTGTTTCCTGTGCTACCGGTATGTATTGGTGGCTATCTAAAATCTATTGTGAGAGAGACATTTATAATTTTTTTACTTATAATCCGGACAGTCTGGATTTACATGAGCAAGGATGTGAGATCCGTGGTTTTTCTTCGAAGCCAAAAGAGGTCCGCGTACCAAAAAGTTTTGGAAACACTGCTTGAAGGCAAAAGAATTTTTTTTTTCACACAACTGTAAGCACAAAATGTAAATTTACAGGGACTGTAATATTTATGGACATACAAAAATGTGCAGCCCGAAAATTGGCAGTGACTGCCACCTGCAGGAACATTACTTGGAGCACTGAATGGTTTGTTTTAACAGCAGATTGTAACGAGATACAATTCGAAAAAAATTCCGTAATAACAGATTTTCAAATGTATAGTTTTAGTTCAACAGTCGCTGTATAAGAATGAACAATGTGTGTGTAAACTGCTGTGTTTGAAAGGTTAAACAGGGAGAGAGGGAATATTTGCGGAAAAAGATTTGCAGCATAAGTATTCCTGTGTTCAGTTACGTGACAGCATGTAGTTTACAGTAAAGTACAAACGTACGGACAAACATAAATACCGTCCATACAGCGTCACAGAGGCAGAATCAGAGCAACAAATCTCATGTTTTGATCTAGAGAAATAAGAAAATACAGATGAAATATCTTTAGTGAGGGAAAAATATTTGCGACTAAAATTCAGTTCCGTCCTTGACAGCAGATATAACCATTCATAAATGTGTTCCGTTTGGAAACAAAGAGGAAGCAAAGGATCATGGGGTTAGAACAGCAAATATATGCACAAACAAAAGAATGACAAAAGCACCAAGGAATATTAGACAGCATAATGAGTTGGACATCAGCATTCTTAAACAGGCAACATATTACAAATATTGTGGATCACCTTGTACCCCACCTCCACAAACCGCTTAAAAAACTTCGCACTCTCAGCACCATTCTCCTTGGCTTAACATTAATAGGAAGAACCATGAGTACAACCATGCATATATACATACACACATACCTGCATACAAATGCAGGAAATTCAAACATAGGGCTCAAGACTGCAAAAGGAAATTAACTAGCCTTATCTGTGCCGAAAACCACTCCTTGCGGGAATGCAAGGCCCCAAAGGAGCAGTACAAATGCATCAAGTCAATAAATACAACCAAAAATCACCAGTTAATGCAAAGCACTCCTCCCTGGACAATAGCTGCAGCTGTTATCAAAATATGTTGCGGAGATTCACCGAAACCATTGACTGTTAACAATGCATGCAGGGAGTAGGGACAAGGCAAACTGTTTCCAAATCAATCTACAACATTCAAGAACAGCAACTAGTAATTTAGGGCAGCTTGTCAATCAACACAACGTCGACATAACCTACGTTCAAGAACCATACACTATTAACAATATGTTGGCAGGACTTCCAAAATCCCATAAAGCGTACACGTCTGGAGGTGGAAGAAAGAAAACAGCTATAGTTATAAACAATGACCAATTGAACGCCACACCAATTACCCAATTGTCCAATGAGGACTGCGTCACTGTCGAAGTGCGTTCAGAAGCAGTGAAATTCTTTGGTGTTAGTAAGTATTTCGACAGCCGCAGAGACATAGAAGAAGATATTAGACAGCTAGAAAAATTAAGGAATTACACTAAGGGATACGGTCTAATTATAGCCGTGGTTAGTAATGCTAGAACAAAATGTTGCACGACACTATAACTAACCAGTGGGGGAAAATCCTAGGAGAATTTCTAATTTGTAATGACCTCAATGTTTTGAATGAATTCACTGAAACACCAACATTTGAGTCTAATAGTGGAGGTAGCCGCACTGACCCAACAACTACTAATAGTAGGCTAGTACGTTACGTATCTGACTGGATATGTGGACAGGAAGAAAGCTGCCCAGAACACAACATTGTGAATTTTAAGATTGCAAGCCTAAATAATGAAAGGGGCAAGATGAATTACATGGGAGTACATTATATCACCAACCAGGAGGTTTATAAGGAGTGACTCTTGTCTAGCTACCAACTTTATCTCTACATTTAACTGCATTAACAAGAGGGGCGCAAATAAACTAGATGAGGAATTACAAGGAAACGTAAAACAATAAACACTGAAGATCTGATACATGACTGTTTCTCATGTGTAACATCGGCGTGTAACACAGCTTTCCGAAAATCCAAGGGTAGGAAACTAAAAGCAGGGAGAATATTTCCATGGTGGAAAGACGAATTAAAAATACTACCGAAAAAAATTAACGCCTTAAGACCAAGATATCAACGAACTTTAAACCTTAAACGCCGAATTAAATCCCATCTGCCATTTGCTGGCATTAATAGGAGCTCACCATATTCTCCACGTTAGCGGGATAAGGGTTAAATTGAGATTGTT
>Ga0082212_10009965_pt1 | contig 12202 bp, 9 predicted proteins | sample TergutNt197P3_FD_71548 | JGI IMG/M metagenome (GOLD analysis project Ga0082212, IMG submission 71548) | Neocapritermes taracua P3 segment gut microbial communities from Petit-Saut dam, French Guiana - Nt197 P3 | ecosystem: Host-associated > Arthropoda: Insects > Digestive system > Gut ... | reverse complement strand
GCAACAACTGACGGTCAGTATCCGTGAAATCTATCTTTATCATGGTTGAAATTTTGTCCGCAAAGATAGTAATTATTCTCATATTATGAACGAGGATAGTATATTTCAAATTTCCTACGATTTTCTGTGTTTCTTCCGATTTAACCCATCCTGCATTTTCCGGTGCATCTTTAATAAAATGAAAAATGCTACTTTTTATAGAAGACATTAAATCATCTGAGGTTGTCCAATACTTAACTAATCTTTTATCTGTAACAAGTTTTATAAAGTCATTAAGTTTATTCCATTTTTTAATATCAAAGCCATATTTTTCATTCGTTGATTTATCTCGTTTGTTTGGTGGTATATTTAGTAAATCTTTTGGCAGAAAAGCAAGTATTTCTTTTCCTGTTTCTTTCGCGTATTCAAACTCCATTTGAGTATAACTTGCCTTGGTTTCTTTGTTCTCTGAACCATATCGTCCGCCAATTATCAAAATATACAAATCACTTTCATCAATCACTTTTTTTATTAAATCCCACTGCTTTTTATTTGCCGCTGGAAATAATTCCATGCCGGCAGGAATACAATCCAATTCTAATAACGCTTGCATGACTGCTCGACGTTCGGCTTGCAAATCCTCAAACGTAGAACTAACAAATACTTGGTATCGCTTCTTCATTTTCTATTTATGTTCAAATATTATCTCAAAGTACAAAACAATCAAGTCCACAATTCGTTGTCCACCTCGCTCTCGCCTGCTTACATACAACAGTTAAATATACGCAAAGATACATCATTTTTTTGAATTACCAACACTTTTTTGATTTATTTTATTCACAGCCCATTATCGGAAAAATACTTGTGCGTATTATAAATATTTCAAATTTCTATTTTGTTGTCCCACTTCATTGTTCACCGAACTCTCGCCCGCTTGCATACAACGTATATATCCGGCTTTTATAAGCGCCTCTCAAAGGAAATTCGATGCCAACTTCCATCAGGTATTTTCCCGAGTAGACCTCTCTGATTCCTTCGATCTGGTAACGCATATCGGGCAACAGTCCTCTCAGTTTCACCAATGGGCTGCGTTGTGTTTCGTTTGTTGAATTGGCAGGGTATTCGGCCATTTGATAGATAAAAATAACCGCTTTTCTTTGATTTTTTTCGGTGTATTGGAGTATGCTTCTATTTTCTTCGTGTGGCGAAACGATTCGATACACATCTCCTTTCTGTACCGTTTCCCGAATGGTTTTGTATTGTGCTATTTTCTCCGTTGCGATTTTCTTTTGTTGGTCGTCCCATTTGGTAATATCATAGCCGACGCCCAACACGCCGGCCATAGATACGTCAAATTTATATTCAAGCGATGGCTCCATACGATGCCAATCTTCCTGCGTTACCCACGAAATCATGGTATTTGCAGGAAATAATGTCAGATAGGAATCTTGTATGAAGATGCGGTCTGTCGGATCGGTATTATCACTTGTCCAATTGAAGTCGAAACGCGACATCATAGCCAGGTCAATACGGCCTCCACCGCTGGAACAATTTTCAAACCATACTTCGGGAAAATCCTTTCGCAAGTTTTCAACCAGCCGGTAAAGATTTTCCACATATTTGATCCTTACCGCCCTTTGTTCATTTGCCGGCGCTGACATAAAACCCGGATCGCTCAAAGCCTTGTTCATATCCCATTTGATGAATTTGATGTTGTTTTCTTTCAGCAAATCGCTAATATATTTGTAAAGATATTGACATACGTCTTCCCGGGCAAGGTTTAACATCAATTGATTTCGTCCTTCGTGGCGTTGCCGGTTGGGAAAATGGAACACCCAGTCGGGATGAGCGCGGTACAGGTCGCTGTTGGGATTCACCATTTCAGGTTCAATCCAGATGCCAAAATCAAGCCCCATTGCATTGATTTTGTCAATCATCGGTTTCAGGCCATTGGGGAATTTGTTCCTGTCTACTGTCCAGTCTCCCAGCCCTGCCCGATCATTGACGCGGCCTTTGAACCATCCGTCGTCAATCACAAACATTTCTACGCCAAGTTCCTTAGCTACCCCGGCTAAAGCTAATTGATGCTCTTCGTTGACGTCGAAGGTGGTGGCATACCAACTGTTGTAAAGCACCGGACGTACCAGTTCGCGGTGCGCCACAGGTAAAAGTTGTTCCCTTGCATACGAAGCAAGACTCATGGTGACGCCTTCGGCGCCCCGTTCAGTATAACCGAACAACATGCGCGGAGTGGTTAATGATTGTCCGGGTTTCAGGTTCACTTCCTGATCCCAGAAATTTATTCCGCCTGCGATTTGCACATTTCCTGCAAAGGATTTATCGAAGTCGATCCGCCAGTTTCCGCTGTAGATCAACGAACCAAACCATACTTTTCCGGCATATTTGTCGTTTTCACCTTCGGGACGAACCATGAAGGACGATGAACCATAAGATTTAAAGTCCCTCACCTGTATTGTTTTCATTCCCTGAGTAAGTTTTGTAGTTTGCGGTACAAACTCGTATCCCCAAACGCCCGAATAATGCGTCAATTCGTAAGCATCTTTGGGTAACGAAACAGAGCCTGACAACAGGTTCTCAATCCTGATAGCGCCCGTTTTTCCTGTATTGACCACCTCTATCCACTTTTCAATCATGTCATATTCGGGAAGTACACGAATATAGGAACGAATCTCCAACGAATAATATTTGTCGCATTGAATGATCTTTAAAGCAGGATAACCTTCGATATTTGTAATTTCGGAAGCCCTGTATTCCGGCTCGACATCGCGAACTCCATCCGGGAAAACGACTTCGAGCATGGGGATAGCCGACACATAACCACCGCGCACCGGAATTTCAGAAATGGAAGCTCTGACGGGTTTTTCAAGACTCAAAATGTTTCCATAGCAAATCGCATTGACCTCTCCCCTTGACGATACCTCAAGACGGTATCCTGATGAACGGGTAAGGATCTCCCAACTTTTGCCGTCATCGCCGACTTTTATGGCATGGCTCTGAGCAGCAACCGACAAAGAAGTCGTCAACACCAAAAAAATGTGTAATATTATGTTTTTCATGTTTATATTGATTGCTATTATTTTATTGTGAAATGTAAATCATTCTTGTATGCAATATTCATGCTTCCGGTGCGGTACCCCTGCAAGTCGAGAGTCGCATAAGTAAATCCGGCTTGTTGGATTCCCGAATAAATAGTTTCGCGAATGGTGGGCGACATCAACTTTTCCATTTCATCGGGATTGATTTCAATACGTGCCAGGTTGCCGTGATGCCTTACCCTTACTTGCCTGAAACCCAAATCAAACAACAACCGTTCGGAGGTTTCGACGGCCTTGAGTTTATCACGTGTGATGGTTTCCCCGTAAGGGAAGCGTGAGGCAAGGCAGGCAAATGACGGTTTGTCCCATGTGGGTAATCCCATTTCGCGCGATAACTGCCTGATTTCCGCTTTTGTCAAACCGGCTTCCCGCAAAGGGCTGAGTATGCGGAGTTCTCTGATGGCCTGTATTCCGGGGCGGAAGTCGCCGTCGTCGTCTACATTCGAACCTTCCGCGAGGTGTTGTATGCCCTGTTCGGCAGCAATTCCCACGAAACGGGTAAACAGGCTTTTTTTACATAGATAACAACGATTTTCGGGATTTTCGGCAAAACCTGCAATGGCAAATTCATCCATTTCGTATACAATATGACAGATACCTCGGGCAGCAGCAAATTCGCGTGCCTCGTCCATTTCGCGTGCAGGGAACAAACCCGACCGAGCAGTAATAGCAAGCGCCCGACCGTCAAGCGCCCGATGCGCAACCGCCATCAGGAAAGTGGAATCAACCCCTCCCGAAAAAGCCACTGCAACACTGCCCAAGCCTTTGAGCGTGTTTTGCAATTGATCCAGTTTGATATGTACTGCATCCATCCGGTTCTGAAAAAAACACAAAAATACTAAAATAATTGATTTGCAGTCTGAATAATTGTTGTATCTTTGCACGATATTTTGTTCTTAAATCATTTTAAATTTAATACCAATGAAACAGTTTCTTTTTTCAGCAGCATTAGCGTTAGCCTTATTTTCGTGCACAGGCAATAACAAACAGACCGCGACCTCCGATTCGGCTTATGAATTAGACAATCTCTTAGCCGTGGCCGATCAGAAAGTGGATGAAACCATCACCGTAGTGGGATATGTTACGCACACGTGTAAACATACCGGCAAAAAATGCTTTATCATAGGAGAATCACAGGAAGCCTCCATTCAAGTGAATGCCGATGGCGAAATCGATGTTTTTACTCCCGAGTTGATCGGTTCCAGATTGTCTGTCACCGGCATTCTCAAAGAACAGCAATTAAGCCAGGAATACATTGATGAAATGGAAAGTGAAGTCATGCTGCTGCAAAATGGTGGAGAAGTGGCGGCCGAAACCTGTGAAGCTGAATTAGCCAGTATCAGCGATATGCGTCAATGGATGAAAGACCATGACAAAGATTATTACGTTATCTATTACATGGATGGTATGAAATACGAGGTGTTGGATTGAAACGATGAATTTTTCGCGCAGTTTACGGATTATCCACCGCGATTTGGGTTTTTTCGTGGTGGGTATGACATTGGTTTATGCTATATCAGGCATCATACTCAACCACCTGGGCGGGAGCGATCCGGCTTTTCATACTGAAAAGAAGACCATTCAACTACCGGCGAATTTGACGGAAACCGAACTGTCAACCGCCTGGCATGCGGATCAAAATCTGCCGTCACTGAAAAGAATCATGCGGATGGACGAGAGTCGCTCGCGTTTGTTTTTAGAGGGAGGAATAGGAGTATACAATTCTTCCGATGGGAGTTTATACTATGAAAAACACACGAAGCGCGTTCTGATTCATTGGATCAACCGCCTCCATTACAATAAAGTGAAAGGGTGGAGTCCGGTAGCCGATTTTTTTGCCGGTTCACTCATTCTGTTAGCAGTAACCGGACTGTTTATCGTGAAAGGGAAAAGAGGGCTTGCCGGTTCCGGAAAATGGTATTTAATCATAGGTATACTGATTCCAGTGCTTTTTGGGATATTATTTTTGCGTTAAAAACCTATAAAGGGAACCTCTAAAAACTCCATTTTCCTCGATAGCATTTTTTTGTGCTCATATTTTTGGAGAATTAGCGGTTAGTTTATTATTTACAGTTGGTTATTTCATTTCATTAATAATCAGCATATTGGATTTTGTATCAGAAAAGTATAGGCATAGTTATTCCCTTAAATCGGCATTAATTGAATTTTACGATACATATTGTAGGTCAAATTCATCAAACCAATAATAGCGGTTGCACACCTGATGCCAATACATTGAATATACATTTCATTCATGCTTAATGGCGTCATTCTGAAAACCGATGGCATAATAGAATTTTTTGCCAACGTAATGAACTTTATCGGGATATTCTTTGCGACAATTTGAATTGCACCCAAACAGTTCCTGCCGGAATTACTGCATGATGGTGAAAAATAGTTATTTTTGCAAGTCTTTTTTGATGTAATCATGAAAATATTAACACCTTCTCAAATCAGGGCAATCGACGCCTATACCATTGAACACGAACCAATTTCATCAATTGATTTGATGGAACGTGCGGCAACAACCTGTGTGGATTGGATTGCCAAACATTTTGATACCCGACGGAAAACAGTTATTTTTGCAGGGCCGGGCAACAATGGCGGCGACGGACTTGCCATAGCGCGTATTCTGCAACGGATGCGCTACGATGTGTCGATATACATGCTTACCGAAATCGGCTGCCTGTCTCCCGACGCTTTGATGAACTACCAACGCCTTTCGGACTGCCAACCTGTGGTATTGAATGGAAAAAATCTACCCGTATTGCATCCCTCAACCCTTGTCATCGATGCCCTTTTCGGAGTTGGCTTGTCGCGCCCGTTGGATGGATTGGCTGCGCAAACGGTGACACATATCAATCAAAGCGGATGTACAGTGGTGTCTATTGACATGCCGTCGGGGTTGTTTTGCGATGATAACGAAGGAAACGATTACGACAGAATCATCCGCGCCCGCTATACATTAACCTTTCAGCAGCCGAAACTTTCGTTCTTCTTTGCCGAAAATGCCATATTTACTGGGCAATGGGAAATACTGAATATTGGTCTATTGTCCGAAGCTATCGAAAAACAGGAGTCGAAATACTTCGTATTACAGAAAGAAGATATTGCGGAATATGTTCAACCCCGCCAAAAATTTGCCCATAAGGGAGATTTCGGTCATGCCTGCCTGATTGCAGGAAGTCGCGGCATGATGGGCGCATGTGTGCTGGCTGTCAAAGCCTGTCTTCGTACCGGAGCAGGTTTGGTAACAGCGCATATCCCACAAAGGGAAAATATTATTATGCAGGCATCCGTTCCTGAAGCGCTGATTTCAATTGATGAAAATCTCGAAATATTTTCTCAAATCCCTGATTTGAATATCTATTCGGCAATAGGAGTCGGCCCGGGTACAGGGAAAAAACAGAAAACACAAAAGGCGTTGCTTACGTTACTGCGTGAAATGAATGTCTTACAAACTTGCGGATTAGTACTTGACGCCGATGCGTTAAATATTCTCTCGGAAAACAGCGATTGGTTAGATCTGTTGCCACCCGGTAGCATACTCACGCCTCATCCCAAAGAATTTGACCGACTTACAGGAGATTCAAAAAATGGTTACCTGCGTCATCTCAAACAAATCGAAATGGCGCAGAAATATTCTGTTTTCATTGTTTTGAAAGGCGCGCACACATCCATTGCTACCCCCGGCGGAAATTGTTTTTTCAACACCACAGGAAATCCGGGAATGGCAACTGCAGGAAGCGGCGATGTTTTAACCGGGATGATTGTATCTTTGCTGGCGCAAGGATGGTCGCCGCTTCAAGCTGCCTGCGCAGGCGTATGGCTGCATGGCGCCGCAGGCGATATAGCTGCTCTGAAAACGGGACAACAAGCCCTTATAGCAAGCGACATCATTGCGAACATCGGAAAAGCGTTTATAGAATTTCAGAAAGATGATAAATACATTTAGCGACATATGTATGTTATTAATACAGTAACACTTTCCCCTATTGATATCAGGCTTAATGGACATTTTTTAGGCTGCAATAGCATATCATATCATATTTTGAAATAACCAATTTTGCACCATTTTTAAAATGAGTAAAAAAAGGCTGCAATTCAAATTTTTGTCCAAAATTACACACAGTTGATTATTAAATTGCTATTTTTTAAAAGATTTACTTATTTTTGCCGAATAAATTTACCAAAAGATTTTTCAAAAGATTTATCGGACTTCGGCTTTTTGAAAAATTAAAAGATTTTTTAGAAGTCCCTTTTTTTATCATTCATCATGAAAGCATTATCCATCATTTCCATTATTGTGTGCTTTACGTTTTGTTCTGTTACGGCGCAACCCAAACCGCAAAAATTCGAATACCCTGCCGCCATACCGCAGACTTTGAAAATATCGGCTGACCGGTTGTCGTATATCGACCGGCTGCTTGAGGAGTACGTGGAACAGGGCATCATCCCCCATGCGCTTACCTTTGTGGCTCGAAACGGAGTAGTATTTCATAACAAATCGTTTGGGTGGAGCGACATCGAAAACGCCAAGGCGTTGAAAAAGGATGACATTTTCCGTAATTTTTCGCAAACCAAAGCCGTTACCACAGTGGCGTTGATGACTTTGTTTGAACAGGGAAAGTTTCAAATTGACGATCCTGTATCAAAATACATTCCCGAATGTACCGATCAGGTATTGGAAGGGATGAAAACAGACGGAACCTACAGTACCCGTCCTGTTGCCTCGCCGCTCACCATCCGCCATCTGCTGAGCCACACATCGGGTATTCTGGGCAACCGCGATATACAGACGCTCCGGCAGGAACAGATGCGGAAACGAGACAACAAACCCTACGAAACCCTGGCCGAAGAGGTAAAGGATCTGGTACAACTTCCACTGGCGTTCGACCCCGGCACACAGTGGAATTATCACCCTGCTTCGGATGTGTGGGGGTATCTGGTGGAATATTTTTCCGGTAAGCCGTTGCGCGATTACGTGAAAGAAACCATCCTCACACCGCTGGGTATGACGGATTCCGACTGGTATTATCCCGAAAGCTACCGCGAACGGATGGTAACCGCCTACAACGAACGGGACGGGAAATTAACGGCCAACAACAATGCATGGAGCGGCCGCAATCCTTTCAATACCGATGCCGATACGCTTTACTGTCAGGCCGGAACAGGATTGAACGGTACTATTGAAGATTACGCCCGTTTTTGCCAGATGATTCTCAATGGCGGCACATTCAACGGTCATCGGATATTGGGACGGCGCACCATTGAGATGATGAGTGTAGACCAACTTCCGCACCCTAACAACGGCGGGCCTGATTTCCATTTCGGACTTGGTTTCGAGATCTATCCCGAAAAAGAAACCGAACGCAAAGGCATATCCAATTTCACCCAGATGGTTTCGCCCGGTTCGCTGCAATGGGGCGGCATGTACAACACCGATTACCTGATTGATCCTCGTGAAGACCTGATCATCCTGCTATACACCAACCGCATACCCGATACGAAAATTTGGGAAAAGTTTGTGAACACGGTGTATCAGTCTTTGCAGTGAGTAGTGTGCTGAAGGCAAACGCAGGACGCATTTGGATGCATTCATTTTTTCACGGCGCCTGCATTTTGCCTGTGATGTTTACCACCATTTTTCGCGGCAGGAAACGAATGAGAAAAATAAGCAAACGGTTGATAGTTCCGTGCACGGCCACCGTTTTGCCTTTTATCATGCTTTTCCATCCATATTCAGCAACTTCTTTGGCTGTGGGTAGTTTTCCGAATTTTTGAAATACTTTTATTCCAGCGCCTGTTGATGCACGATTTTCGAAATTCGTTGCGGTGGGACCGGGGCACAACGCCGTTACGGTTACTCCGCTTCCTTTGGCTTCAGCAGCCAACGCTTCGGAAAATGATAATACATATGCTTTTGTGGCGTGATATACCGCCATCCAGGGGCCGGGCATAAAACCGGCAATGGACGACACATTCAGAATTTTTCCCTTTCCCCGGCTGCGCATCTGCCTGTATATAATTTTGGTCAAAGTCGTTAACGAGGCGATATTCAACTGTATCATGCTTTCTTCGGTATCGGCTCCGATCCGGTCAAAAGTACCGTACATGCCAAAACCCGCATTATTGATCAGTATATCGGGCACGATACCGCGCCCGTTCAGCAATGCAGCAATTTTTTCAACGGTGTCGGGTTCCGCGAGGTCGCAACCCACTGCCAATACCTTCACCGAGTAAAGCGTTTCCAGTTCTGTCCTCAATTGCATCATTTTTTCGGCATTACGAGCCAATATTATTAGATTTATGCTTTTGGAAGCGGCTATTCGCGCCAGCTCCATTCCTATCCCATTTGACGCTCCGGTAATTAATGCGTATTCTGCCATCTTTGATTTTTATTGTTTGTCCACGAATGAACACGAATTTTGTTGCTCTTCACTCTTCACTCTTCTTTCCAATTCGTCTACTTTCTTCTTTAAATCGGGCAACCGGCGAATAATAACGGATGATCTGAGATAATCCTTCAAATCCATTGCCGGAGTTCCCATAACGGTACTGCCCGTTTGTTTGATGTCCGACATGATTCCCGACTGTGCCGCGATTTTAACGCTATCGGCAATGTTGATGTGACCTACAAGACCAACCTGACCGGCGATCATGCAATTTTTACCCATTTTAGTGGAACCTGATATACCTGTTTGAGCGGCTATGACGGTGTTTTCTCCGATTTCTACATTGTGGGCTACCTGTATCAGATTATCTAATTTCACGCCCCGTCGAAGAATAGTCGAACCCATGGTGGCGCGGTCAACACAGGTATTGGCGCCGATTTCCACGAGGTCTTCGATCACCACGTTTCCTATCTGCGGTATTTTCTTGAAATCTGTATCGGTTTGCGGGGCAAAGCCAAAGCCGTCGGCGCCAATCACCACGCCCGAATGGAGTACGCAATTGTTGCCGATTTTACAATCGTGGTAAATCTTTACGCCCGGATAAAGGATGGTATTGTCGCCAATGGTAACATTGTCGCCGATAAATACCTGCTGGTGTAGTTTCACGTTATTGCCGATTTTGACGTTACCGGCAATGTAGGTAAAGGCTCCGATGAAAATATTTTCGCCCAGCGAAGCCGATGCCGCTACGTAAACAGGCTCTTCGCGCCCCGATTTTTCCTGTTGCGACGAAGCATACAGTTCGAGCAGCGAGGCAAACGACCGGTATGCGTCCTCAACCCTGATCAGGGTACACTTTACTGGACGTTCCAGTATTTGCGTCCGGCTGATGATCACAATACTCGATTCCGTTTCATACAGGTATTTTTCGTATTTCGGATTAGCTAAAAAACTCAACGCTCCCGGATGCCCTTCTTCGATCTTGGCAAAAGCCGATACAGTGGCGTCGGGGTCGCCTTCAACCGTTCCATGCAGGAAACCGGCGATCATGCCTGCTTTAAATTCCATGTCAGAATCAATAAATTTGGTTAAGCGCACAAAATAAGTGATTTTTTCCGAAAAAATGATATTTATATATTACGGCGAAATATTTTTTGAAGCGCCGTGCCGAAGGCCGAAGCAGCGCATCAGTACCATATATCGCCGGAAACAATAATTTTTTGTGCCATGAAAACTTTTTCCTTTTGCATTTCCTGATGCAAGGCTTATTCTTTTTTCATTATCTTTGCATCGTAAAAATTTGGTATTCTTCAATACGAAAACATAAATATCATGGGTCAGGAAGATATGGATAAAAAAACAATAAAAGGCATCAGGTATAATTTTTCCACGATGCCGTTAACAGGCGACGATTTGAATGAAACCACCGGTTTATACGTCAATACGATTGAAGCAAGAATGGGAAATCCCCGCAAATCGCCGGTTAATGATATATTTGAAGCCTGTACGGAGGAAAGTCCCAACTATATTCATTTACTGCTGGGACACAGAGGTTGCGGAAAAAGTACAGAACTGAACAATCTGGAGAAAAGGTTACGGAAAGAGGAGTACACTTTACGAAAAATTGATTGTCAGACTGAAACCAATTTGTCGCAAATTAAATTAGAGGACGTCCTGATACTTGTATCGGATGCGCTGGTGGGCATCTGCAACGAAAAGGGAATAGATGTCAGCCCTGAAGAAATCAAAATATTAGACAGTTTTTTCGCGACCATAGAAAAACAACAAAAATTTGGAACCCAAAAGGAAATCAAAATACATAGCGGAATAGGCGTCGGGTTTTCAAAGATCATTCAGTTAGTTGCCGAAGTAAAAGGGCAAATCATGAATACTTCGGATGAAATGATTACCATCAAGAAAACCATTTATAACCGTTTTGACGACTGGAACAAATGCATCAATAACATCATCGAAAAAATCAAACAGGAAGACAACGATAAACATCCGATCATTATCATTGAAAATCTCGACAAAATTGATGTGGAAAAAGCCATCGAAATATTCAAAAACGATTATTTGGGTAAAATTCAAACTTATATTGTTTTTACTTTTCCTATTTCTTTAAGGTACGATGCAAAATTCAGAACCATCACCCAATACGCAACGCCTCATATTTTCCCGATGATTGATGTGCGAACAAAAGCGGGTGAAAAAAATACAACAGGCTACGAAACCATCAGAAAAATCATCGAAAAAAGAGCCGAACTCAGCCTTTTTGAAGAAGAAGCATTGGATTTAATCATCCAAAAAACAGGCGGTTCATTAAGAGATGTTTTCAGGTGCGTGAGCGAAGCGGCAAAATACGCAAACAGGGGCGGGATGGATATCATAACCGTAGAAGAGGCAAACATGGCTTTAGATGAAGAAAAGTACAATTACCTGTCGCCAAGAATATCCATAAAAGACTATCCCGCATTAAACGAGATACACCGGAAAAAAGCCGAAATTGAAAACCATGAAAAAATGCTCCGTTTCTTAGAAGCCCACGTAGTACTCGAATACAACGGCACACGCTGGCACGACCTGCACCCGCTCATCTACGACTTCATGTACGAACATGGCAGAATAGAACAATAAATGGCAGAACCGAACAATAAATACGCTTTCGACGACTTAAACTTTGCTTTTCACAAAGGAGTTGCCGGTTTTTAT
>Ga0082212_10009964_pt1 | contig 12202 bp, 7 predicted proteins | sample TergutNt197P3_FD_71548 | JGI IMG/M metagenome (GOLD analysis project Ga0082212, IMG submission 71548) | Neocapritermes taracua P3 segment gut microbial communities from Petit-Saut dam, French Guiana - Nt197 P3 | ecosystem: Host-associated > Arthropoda: Insects > Digestive system > Gut ... | reverse complement strand
TATTGCTTCAATGCTTTATCTATTATGTTTTTAATGTCCTCTGCGTTATGGGTTTCATTGAAATACTTTGACAAGAACTCGCCGCTGAACGTTCTTGGCTTGACTTTGATAGGTTCTGCTTTTGGCTTTATAATTTCAAGCATGTCAGGTTTATTCAGTTCGCCTGCCGCCGACGCTTTTCTGAGTTTTTCAGCTTGCTCCATAGTTATATTATTATTATCTTTGAGCAGGCTCTCTGCAATATTCTGCTCCTCAGTCCGTAAGGATGACAGCGATTCCGCTACCCGCATCCCGATTGAATTGTTATCGAGCCGCTCCTTTAACTCCGGCAGCAGCTTGCTTATGTTCAGGTAACGGGCAACCGTATTCTTGCTCAAACCGTATTGAGAGCCGAGTTTTTCTCTTGTGTCGGACCTGCGCCCCACTGGGGCTGAGGTTAGAGTTTCGATTTCTTTCAGTAAATCCGAACGGTAACCGGATTTCTTCTTCATGGCTTCGTAATGAGTCGCCAGCGCGACGGCTCGTTCGCTATGGGTCAGGTCTGCAAACGACCGTTGAATCAGATTCGTTTCGGTAACTATGAGCAGGGCTTCATCGTCCGTTAATCCTTGCTTGATAACAGCGGGAATAAACGTCAGATTTGCCTCTTTCGCTGCCGCCGCCCGGTTATGACCGGAAAGTATTTCGTATTTCACGTCGCCGGCAACCGGCCTGACAATGATTGGAATAATGACGCCGTTCGCTTTTATACTCTCGACCATGTCTTGGAAACGCTGACCTTCATATTTTTTAAAAGGATGATTTTTGAAATCCACGAGTTCGTCAATTCTGATTTTCACGTTAATGTCTTTTCTAATCGGCTTTGCTATCATATTATTATCAGTTTCTGCCTCTTTATTATTAATATCTTCTCCCATATAAATACCTCCTCTTGATTAATATTTTTCTGTATTTACTTAAAATATTTTCATCAACCCCGAAAAACTGTCGATTGACGCGTTCGCGTCGGTCGAGCCTTTCGCCCAGCCTATCGCAACCGCGTACATATTTGCGGCTTTTGCCGCGATTAACCCAGCGTCCGCGTCTTCGACTACGATACATTCTTCCGGGATTAGTCCTGCGAACTGCGCGGCTTTCAAAAACACTTCCGGGTGCGGTTTTGAATTTGATATATTATTGCCGTCGCTTATCGCGTCAAAATAATCCCCGAGCCCGATACGTTCGAGTATAAACCGCGCATTTTTACTTGACGAGCCGATTAAGAGTTTTAACCCGCGTTCACGCAATTTATTTAACGTGTCGCGTACTTCGTCCGATAAATCCTCAGGGGACATTTCGTTCAGAAAAATCTTGTAGCGTTCGTTTTTTTGTTCGGCGAGCTCAAGTTTTTCCTGCTGCGTGTAGATTTTTCCGGCGCGTTCGAGAACGATTTCAAGGCTTTCCATTCTGCTTACGCCGCGCAGCCTGTTATTTATTTCTTCGTCGAAATATACGCCTATTTCGTCGGCAAGTTCTTTCCACGCTTTGTAGTGATACTTGTCCGTATGGCATATTACGCCGTCTAAATCAAATATTATTGCTTTTATTTTTTTATTAATCAATTTTGTTTTCACCTCACCTTTATTTCTATTCCAACCCTGCCGATTTTCGTTTCTTCCCCGTAAATCTTCAAAGCAATATCACCGTCCGGCGTGAATTTCGCGCACTCGTGATTTACTTCAACCTTGACGCGCACGCCATGCACAAGTACCCCGAACGAATAAGATTTCCAGTTTTCCGGTATAGACGGCGCGAAGCTTACAATATCCCCGTCGCTTCTCATTCCGCCGAACCCGTACAGGACGTTTATCCATGCGGCGGCTATGCTTGTCGTGTGCAAGCCCTCGTTTGTGTTTCTGTTATAATTATCCAAATCCATTCTTGTCGCATTGGAGAAGAAAGCGTAAGCCTCGTCGGATTTGCCAAGTTCGGCAGCTAAAACAGAGTGCAGCGACGGTGACAGCGAAGATTCGTGAATTGTTTTAGGCTCGTAATACTCGTAATTTTTTAATTTTTGCTCGTATGTAAAATCGTTGTTATACAGGAACATCAGCATCAACACAGACGGCTGTTTTATCATATCCGTCCTGTATATTCTGTCATAAGACCAGTGCGTGTATAACGGAAATTCTTCGACTGGTATAGATTTAATATCGGTATGCGGCAGGTTAAAAAATCCGTCGTGCTGTTCAAAAATCCCTGTTTTTTCGTCTAACGGGATATACATATCTTCAGCTAATTTTTTATATGACGCAATCTCTGCGTCGTTAACGCCTAACTTTTTTGTGAGAACAGCTAATTTTTCAGGTGCGTTCTTTTTCATTTCTTCAAAAACCGCGACAGTATATTCAAGCGCTTTTTTCGAAATATAGTTTGTATAACAGTCGTTATCGACCATCATGTGAAACTCGTCGGGACCCATAACGCCGTAATATCCGAACTTGCCCGTTACGCCGCCGTAACCGCCGCGTGTTTTTAAAAACCGCGCGATTTGTATGAGCATTTCCGCGCCCTTTGTATATAAAAAGTCCGTGTCGTTCGTGAGTTTCACATAATGCCATATCCCGAACGCAACGGCTGTCGTGGGCTGGAACTGCAAGTTTGAGTGCTGCCATAACGCGCAGGCTTCTTCTCCGTTGAGCGTGGCAATCGGATAACACGCTCCGTCCATGTCAATCATTTTTGCGCGTTCGATTGCCTGCGGCAATGTGAAATGCCGGTATTCCAACAAACTTTTCGCGGCGGCGGGATTATTAAATAAATAAAACGGCAGGCAGTATGTTTCCGTATCCCAGAAAGCATGACCATTATACGCTTCGCCCGTCAAACCTTTCGCGCCGATATTATGCGCGGGACTGCCGCCCCTGTATGTTTGGTTTAATTGGAAAAGACAGAACCGTATGCCCTGCTGATTTTCTTCGTCGCCCTCGATTTTTATATCAAAATTGTCCCAGAAGTCGCCCCATGCTTTGCGCTGACGCTCGTAAGCCGCGTCAAAGCCTTCAAATTCTTGATGCGCTAATAATTCAAAACCTTTGGCAAGTAAGCCGTTTACATCAGCGTTAGGATTGCTCTCCGGTATATTGCAAATCAATTTATCACACTTGACTTTTTTTCTGGGTTTGAGTTCAAAATCAAAAATATTACTTATATATTTTTCTTTTTGTATTGGAGTTATTTTGCAGCTCTCTGCCGTATCACGCGTACCACACTCTATTTCAACATAAAAACCCGAGAATATTTTATGCTTCGATTCAAAAGTTTCTCCTACGATTGCAGAAAAATTATTTTTGGATTCGTTTGCTGTTTCTTTAAAGACTTTCTTGTTGTATATCTCATGTTTTGTGTCAAAATCTATGCCCGTCTCGAATTTTATATTCCCGGAAAAATCAACAGATTCTATTTCTACGCGCAAATACGCGCCGTGCGGCTGGGTCATGTCGATAAAGCGCGTGAACTTTAATCTGAGTTTGCCGCTTTTTTTCGTCGTCCAAACAAGCGAACGGGTATATACGCCCTCTTTCATGTCGAGAGTGCGAACCATGTCCGAGATTTCGCTTTTCGCCACGTCGAGTTTTTCACCGTCAGCTTCGAGCGTTGTGTAAAGCCAGTTGCAGGCGTTGACCATATAATGCGTTTTTGTTACGATGCCTTTGTATGAGCGGGGCATATGCTCGTCAATCTCGTAAATGCCGTTGAAATAACATCCCGTCAGACTGTCGGCGGAAGTCCCCTCTTCAAAAAATCCCCTTGCCCCCATGAACTCGTTCGAGAGCGAAAAAACTGATTCAGCGACCCTGTTGCGGCTTTCGTCGAACCCCTCGGCAATCATTTTCCATTCGTCAAGTTTAAAATATTTATCCGCGTATTTAGGCATGTGTGCGACCCTCCGTATTATCTGAAATATATTTTGATATTATAAATATATTTTAACACACGGGGTATTTTATGTCAACAAATTATTGATTATTTTATTTATATATGCTATAATAGAATTATTCTACATAATACAATAAAGGGGATATTATATATGAAAACTTACAAATTATATTTATTATTAATTTTATCTCTGTCGCTTTTGATTTTGCTTTCATGCGGGGATTCGGATTCAGCGGGTTCAAATGAAAGTAATGCCAGAAGCAGCGATACTCCGCAGGCAGATATTGCGGGTAATCAACAGCCGGAAAAAACGGAAACGCAGGAGGATTTATATACCGACGATTTGCCCGCTTTTGATTACAAGGGCGCAAAATTCACAATGCTGACTTTTAACGATTATCCGGTGACTCACGCAGATTTAGTTATAGACGAACAGACGGGCGATATAGTTGAGGACTCGATATATTTATCAAACAGGATAGTTCAGGACAGGTTCGGACTGGAATTCGAACAGTTGGAATCGAAGCGCGAGAGTATGCCCGTTATGCTCAAAAAAGCTGTCAATTCGGGGGATTATTCTTATGACTTCGTGCTCATTAACGACAGGGACGCTATGGATTTGGCAATGCAGGGGAGATATTTTTACACTATGAACGAGCTGCCGCATGTCAATCTTGACAAATTATACTGGGACCAGAGATTAAAAAAAGACATGACAATCGGCAACGTGCTTTATTTTACATACGGCGCGAATATGCTGTCGGCGTATGATTTAGTTAACGTGCTGGTTTTTAACAAAAAAATGACCGAGGAACTCGGCCTTGAAAATATGTACGAACTGGTGCGGAACGGCAAATGGACTATAGATAAAATGCACGAGATGGCGGCTGAGGCGACGGTTGATATTAACGGCGACGGAAAAATGACGGACGCGGACCAGTACGGCGTACTGATACAGCCGGGCTGGCATTACCCGCCTTTCTGGGTATCTGAGAGAATACCGCTTGTCGCCAAAGACGAAAACGACCTGCCGTATTTTAACGTCCCCGGCAACGAAAAACTGTTTGCGATATTTAATAAAGTATATGATTACGCGCAGACGGGTATAGAATTAGTCGCCCCTCCGGGGACTTTGCTTGAATCTTTCCCGGCTTTTGAGGAAGGCCGCGGGCTTATCATGAACGCGACTATGTTTACGCTGCAATATCTCAGGGTTATGGAAATAGATTACGGCGTACTGCCGTATCCGTCGCTGTACGAGAAAAGCCCGGGAGAACCGTATTCGTCGCGTTTGGCTCTGGGAATCCCGCTCGTCGTGCCCGTCACGGCAGACCCGGAGCGCGCTTCGGTAGTGCTTGAAGCTCTCGCGTGCGAATATCAGAGACGCGTTATACCCAGTTATTACGATATAGCCGTGCAGATAAAAGCGACCCGCGACGAGGATTCAGTCGAAATGATTAAAATGATGATGGACAACCGTTTTGTAGACCTCGGGGATACGATTTGGTACAGCTCCGTCCGAGTAAATTACGAGGGGATTTTCAAGAGCGGGAAAAATACTTTTCAGTCAGTGACAGACAGGATTGCGCCAAAAGTAGAAAGCCTGCTTGAAAAAGCAATAGAAGCTTTTCAGAACGCGGGAGGGTAATATTAAGAGTTAAGCAGTCTTTGCTTTACGCCTTTCCAACTGGACGCAATAAGAAAACTGTTATCTGCGTCGTCTAACATTTCATGAAACGATTTTGCCGGAATAGTAAAGAAAAAAGTATTTTTATCAAAATGAACTCTGGAAAAACTGTCTATGCTGCCAATGACCGCCCTTGGATTTTCTCTTTTTAATTCGCCCAGCGGAATTCTGAAAACAGAGGCGCAGCCCGAACACATCGGCGCGATTATATTATCATACGCGCCGGTCCGGTATGAAAATAACTGGATAAGCCCCGATAACTGGTCGGGTTCAGCCAAAAACGAAACTAATGACGCGTTATCTTGTTCTTCGTAAGGCTTTACGATAATAAAATCATAACCGCCGAGAACGTCAACCGGTTGGTTTTGCAGCATTTCCATTGCCGTTTCGGGAGTGTTTTTCATGCGTTCACCCTCCGGGAAGCCTTCGCCCGCGCCGTATGAAATAAAATAACCGAATCCGCCTTTGATTTGCGGGCAGCCGTCAAAAAACCCCATGCCTCTTGCCGCGCCGGGGCATGACAGGCTCTGCTGATTAAAACATATTGCCTCCCCGTTCACAGCCCGGTTCAGAAGCTTCATAGAACAGCCCCTTTCCCGGGGGTTTTCAGGCGTTGTTCCGGATTTTGCGAGCGTTATCGACAACGCTTTGTTTTCAAGATTTAATTCTTTAAAAAAATCATTCGCTTTCATGTTTATTTAATACCTTCCGCTTTTTTTATTTTATAATGCTTTTTAACCTTGCTTGTTTTGGACTCCAGTACGATAATTCCTTTCGCTCCTGTAAAAACTATATCTCTGAAAATATATTATACCATTATTTTTATATTTCCGCAACCTATTCGCTTTCTCTACGTTCCTTTGCTCGTTTTGTGATTTTTGCCATAGTTTTGTCGGTTGCTTTTCTTTATTCATATTTTTATGTTATATTAATACCGGAAAAAAATATTACAAAAATTTAGGAGCAAAAAAATGTTTAAAATCATTTCAGCGCGAGAAGCGGCAAATTTAATAAAAGACGGTGACTGCATTGCCATAAATTCATTTTTAGCGTTATCCAACCCCGAAGCTCTTCATGACGCTTTATATGAACGGTTTACCCAAACAGGCTCGCCAAAAGAATTACGGCTGTTCTGTGCGGCGGGATTCGGAGCGTGGGACGAAAACCGCTATGCAGACCGTTATATAAAAGCGGGTGCTGTGCGTGAAATCGTCGCGGGGCATTACAACAGTATGCCAGCCGCTATTCAAATGGCTTTATCGGACAAAATAGAGGCGTATTGCCTGCCGTTAGGCGTGCTGTCGCAAGCTATACGGGCAGCGGCGGCGGGTAAAGACTGGATTTTGAGCGAGGTAGGAGTCGGCATATTCTGCGACCCTCGCGTTGATACTTGCGCGTTGAACAGAATATCGAAAAGAGAGCTTGTTCAAGTACGTGAAATAGAGGGCAAAGAATATCTGCTGTACCCTACTCCGAAAATAGATATTGCGTTTATCAAAGGTACAACCGTTGACCCAAACGGCAATATATCGTTCGAAAAGGAATACCTGACTGTGGACGCTTTGTCTATGGCGCAGGCGACGAAAAGAAACAGCGGCAAAGTAATTGTGCAGGTGGAGCGGGTAAGCCATGAATTTTCACGCCCGCGGAATGTGATTGTACCGGGCGTTTTAGTGGACGCTGTTGTTGTATGTGAAAGCCCAAACGTAACAGAGGAATATAACCCTGCTTTATCAGGCGATATGCACGTTCCGTCAACGCACATGGATTATTTTGTAAACAAACTGTCTACCACGAAAAACAGAAAAGCCGGGAGCGGCGACTATACCGCAGACATTATCGGCGAACGAGCCGCGCATGAACTGCGTCCCGGTCATATCGTCAATATCGGCATCGGTATCCCTGAAATGGTAGGAAAATACGCTTCAAAGCAGAATATATTAAAAGATGTGGCTATAACGGTTGAGGCGGGAGGCGTTGGCGGATTGCCCGCACCGGGCGTAGCGTTCGGGGCGACAATCGGAGCGGATATGATTTGCGATATGGCGACGCAGTTTGATTTTTATGACGGCGGCGGGCTTGACATTTGTTTTTTAGGCGGTTTGGAAACTGACGCTCACGGAAATGTGAACGCTCATAAACTGGCAGGCGGTTATTCAGGCATAGGAGGTTTCGCAAATATCACCCATTCGACAAAAACAATCGTATTCTGCATGAGTTTCAATACAAAGGGGCTGATAGCGTCAAAAGAAAACGGAAAAGTGCAAATCATAGAGGAAGGTACGATTCCGAAGTTTAAAAAAGAAATATCCGCCATCAGTTTTTCGGGCAAAAACGCAGTCAAACGAGGTCAGCGTGTATTATATGTTACGGAGCGGTGCGTATTCGAGCTGACCGAAAAAGGGCTGAGATTAAAAGAAATATATGCCGGAATCGACGAAACGCGTCAAATTCGAGCAATGTTGGATTTTGGGTGTTGAATTAAAAATACGAGAGTTTTATTTGTTATATTTTTCGTCGTATCTATTGATACCATTTTGCTTGCGCCCTATACATCTTCGCATATACGCCGTTCTTCGCCATAAGTTCATTATGATTTCCGTCCTCCACAATTCGCCCTTTATCAAAGACTAAAATCCGGTCAACAATACTTGTTACGCCCAAACGGTGAGATATTAAAATCGTCGTTTTATCGCCCGTGAGAGAAGCGAAATTGCGGTAAATATTAGCTTCTGCAATAGGATCAAGCGCGGCGGTTGGTTCGTCGAGGATATATACCCTTGCGTTCTTGCGGAATAATGCGCGGGTAATGGCTATCTTCTGCCATTGACCGCCGGACAGATTTTTGCCCTCATCTGAGAACATACCGATGATTTCATCAAGCGCGTTTTCCTGCTCCGAGATTATTTCGTCTGCGCCCGTTTGCTTCGCAAGGTTTAGTATAGCTTCGTCCTCGCCTGAACGCGACGGGTCGGAAATGGTTATATTATTCCTTAATGTGTCTTGGTATTGACAAAATGATTGAAAAATTACAGACATTGAACGCCGCGCTTTCCACACATTGTCTATGATGGGCTCGCCGTTTATTTTCGTTGTGCCGCTCCCCGCAGGGTATAACCCGCAAAGCAAATTAACAAAAGTGGATTTACCGCTCCCGTTCGCTCCGACAATAGCTATTTTTTCGCCTTGCTTTATTTTGACGCTTAGATTATCCAACGCTAAAAAATCAGTATCAGGATATGAAAAACAAACATCATCAAACTCAATGGAAACGTCGTCATACGGCGCATCATCGGAAGTTTTTTCTTTTTCTGTTTCAAGAAGCGTAAAGAAGTCCTCCATATATTTTACGTCCGAAAAAATACTGACGGCATTGATAAGTAACGACGTTGTTATGTTTTGCAACTGCCCTGCCGCAGAAAAGACCAACATAAACGAACCTAACCCCTTGCTTGGGTTTTGATAGATTTCCCACGCAGTTATAATCAAAACAACAAGATAAACACCGTTCCGCAGTATATCGGCTGCGCCGTTAAAGGCAACGTGTTTACGGGTAACTTTTTTCTTTTTTTCCATCCAGTCTTTTGAATATCCGCGCCATTTTTCCATCAGAAAAGGGTGTAACCCGAAAAAACGCACTTCTTTCATAGATGAATGTTGTTGAAGGGTCGCCGCGAGGTGTAAAGTTAATCTTCCTTCTTTCATCCATTTCGTCCGTGAGCGGTATGTTTCATCTTGTTGAAGATTGGACAGTATAACGGCTGGAACACAAGTAACTATCAATATCAAAACAATCCACGGGCTGACCGTCCAAAGTATCGCCGTTACGCCGATAAACGAAACAATACCCGCCGCCCAACTAAAAATTAGGGACACGCTTCCCGCAGTCTTTTCCCCGCCGTATTGTTTTACGAAGTCAATTTTTTCTCTGAATTCGCCTTTGCTTTCTATATATTTGTAAGGGACGGCCGAAAGAAGAACCATGATTTTTTCTTTAAGGTATCGCCTTATCCGTGCTATATCCTGTGCCGCTATGTATTTTTCAACAAGGGAGAAAACCGTTTGCGCGATATACAGCAGGGCGAGGATAGCAAATGACGTAATCGCCGTGTTTAGAAAATCAGGCTGATTGAACAGCGATTGCGCGTTATCCGTAAATGTTTGAAGCCGCAAAGAAATAAGCATTGGAAAAAACGCCGCGCCGAAGCCTAAAATGCTGACGATAAAAGATACGGGGCTTTTGATTTTTATGCTTAACGCGACCGCACGGAGGAAATGCTTCATATTTATTTTTCCTTTTTCGTTATTCATCTTCCATTGCCTCCGCGTCTTTTTGATACCATTGAGCTTGTTCATTAAAGAAGTTCGCATATAATCCGTTCTTCGCCATCAATTCGTCATGTGTCCCGACTTCGGCGACTTTACCGTTATCGAGCAAAATTATTCTATCGGCAAGCCGAGCAAACCCTACGCGGTGGCTGATTAAAATTGCCGTGCTGCCCTCTAATTTTTCTTTGATATGTGTAAATTGCTCTAACTCCGATATAGGGTCGAGCATGGAAGCGGGTTCGTCGAATATCAGAATATCCTTATCGCTCATGTGGGCGCGGGAAACGGCTATTTTTTGCTGTTCGCCTCCTGAAAAGTTTGCGCCCGTTTCTTCTACGTCTTTTCGGATAAAGGTTTCTGACCCTTTAGGAAGCTTCATAATAAATCCCGCCGCGCCGCCTTTTTCAAGGGCATGATTAATTTTATCCATATCGCCGATATTCTCAATGTCGCCGAAGCCGACGTTTTCAAAAACAGGCAAATGAAATAAATAATAGTCTTGGAAAAACGCGCCTATGCTGTTTTTCAAAAACCCTTGTTCAAAATCGTCATAATCTATTCCGCCAAAAAACAATTTTCCCGTCGGCGGTTTATATATTTGCAAAAGATTATTTACCAGCGTGCTTTTCCCGCTCCCGTTCGCGCCGACTAACGCAATGGTTTCGCTGCGTTTTATTTCTATGGAAACATGGTCGAGCGCGGGTTTATCGCTTTTGTAGGAATATGTCAAATCCTCTGTTTTGAAAACTGTATCTGTTTCCGTGGGTTTACTTTCTGCGGCAGGGGTATTAACGGCGTTTTTGGGAGTGGAGAAATATTTGTATTGCCGTTCCAAAGCGTAAAGACCGTGGTCGGCAAGCATTAACGTCCGCGCTATACCCGTTACGGAAGTAAATATATTCATGCAGAGCGTGAATATAACCAATAAAACTGCGGCGGTCATCGTTCCATTGGCAACCGCGAAAAGAGAGTAAACAACCATAGCCGCTAAAAATATGTAAAACCCAAACCCGCTGATAAATGAACGTAACTCAACGGCGACCGTGTTTTTGATTTGATAATCGTATATGGGCTTGTATGCCTCTTTCCAGTTTTTATATAGTGTTTCTTTCGATTCAAAAACACGCAATTCTTTTGCGTATTCCTGTGAGTACGGCATATTTTCGTAATGACTCGCAAGCCGTTCCTTGTCCCTTATCTTTTGCCAATTATGCCGCAGCTTCTCCACGAATATCAAGTTCAGCCATATAATGCCGACTGTATAGACCAAAGCTATAACAAAAATAAGTTTCGATAATGAAAATGCCACAATCAAAAGCGAGGTTGTTCCCACGAATTTACCGAGCAGGGTACAAAAACTGCTTATAACATCAGTCAGCGAACCCTCGCGGAAAGCGGCGGCGAAAAACTCATCCTTGACTTCTTTGTCCAACAATTCTTCAAAGCTGATTTTTTGAACGCCGTCGATTAACAGCTCCACCATGCCGAAATAGTAGGTGTCGTACATAATCGAATAAACAAACTCTACATTAAGCCTGTTAGATAATCCTATAAGCGCGGTAATGATTCCAAACGTAATGATTACGGACAATATATCGCCGAAAACACCCGCGCCTGTCGTTAAAAATGAATTTAATTCCGTTATGATTGCTCTGTTATAATACAAAGCGACGGCAGGAAGAACGGAAACAACGGATAAAAGAACAGACCAGCTAATCAAGATTTTTTTATTGAACCGCCATGCAAGCGAAAACGCCCAACCAATCGCTTTTATTTTTTGTTTCACTATATTTCCTCCATAATATAAATATTTATAATTATATATTATATGGCAATACACATATAAAGTAAAGCAATGAGTAGTTGCTTTTTATCAGATAATATAAATTTCTGCGTTTAATTTTATTTCTTACTCACTACCGAAAATACTTATAAAGCGGTGTTATTTTTCAGATAATCATATAACTTTTTCAATCGTTCCAGATCTGCGGCAGTAGGATTCTTGAAACTCAGGTTGCCGTTCCAGCATAGGTTTTTGAAATCCTTTCCGAAAATAGTCAGATTTTTAGGCGAGCAATGTCCGGCTGAGATACAACCCGTGCAATACTTAACATTATCCAAAATATATTCCTTTAAATTTTCGTTGGCGGCATATTCCTCGAATTTTTCGTCTATTGTTAATTCTGCCTTGTATAACTCCAGACCTTTTTCTTTTGTAGGTATTATATAATCAAAAAACCAGGAACCGTCAATCAGTCTTATGTAGCC
>Ga0082212_10009963_pt1 | contig 12203 bp, 9 predicted proteins | sample TergutNt197P3_FD_71548 | JGI IMG/M metagenome (GOLD analysis project Ga0082212, IMG submission 71548) | Neocapritermes taracua P3 segment gut microbial communities from Petit-Saut dam, French Guiana - Nt197 P3 | ecosystem: Host-associated > Arthropoda: Insects > Digestive system > Gut ... | reverse complement strand
GAATTATACAATCGGAATGTTAACGAATGATGAAAAAAGGATAAATTCGGAGTTAATTTTCCACGACGAAAAAAAGAGCGGGGGACGCAAGTCCGCCGGTTTTGAACGAACAGAGACGACGTACTCCGACGGAGTACAATGTCTATAAGGAACATTAGCAGGGTCGCTATCTTGAAACTTGCAGTTGGACTGGTAGAATCCGGCGTATGGCAAAGATACGTATTGGAATCAATGGAGCGGCAGGGCGGATGGGACACAGGCTCATCGCCCTGACGGCGGCGGACACGGAGTTAACCCTCTCGGCGGCACTGGAAGTTGCTGGTCATTCCCAAATCGGCAACGATGCTGGTGAAACCGCAGGTATCGGCACGCTCGGCGTATCACTGACAGTCGGACTCGAAAAAAATATTGACGTGTTGATCGATTTTTCCTCTCCAAAAGGGATGGACTCGCTCCTCAACCGTTGCACCGAACTGCAAATACCGCTGGTTTTTGCAACGACGGGTCTTTCGCCGGAACAAACACAAAATCTTCGGAAAACTGCCCAAAGAATCCCAGTTCTCTGGTCGCCAAGCATGAGCATGACCGTCAATTTGGCAATGAAACTGTGCGAATCAGTTGCTCAAGTGCTCAGAGGAAAGGATGCCGATGTGGAAATCATTGAAAAACATCACCGCTTCAAGGTTGATGCACCGAGCGGGACGGCATTGAAATTCGGGCAACTGATTGCCGAAGAGATGAATCTTACGGAACAACAGCACGGTCGGCACGGCGACCTTGGCAAGCGGAAACGTCACGAAATTGGGTATCATGCGGTCAGAATCGGGGACAATCCGGGAGAACACACAATTTTGTTCGGTTTGCCGGGCGAAACATTGGAGGTAACAGTCAAGGCATCGAATCGAGACTGTTATGCGTCGGGAGCCCTCGCTGCCGCCAAATTTTTATACGGCAAACCCGCCGGACTGTATGGAATGAACGATGTGTTGGAATTGTCTCGTTAAACGTCCATCATTTTTCACATCGGTTTTGTTCCGCTTTGAGAATGACCGTTTTCAACGTGTCGAGCAGTTGAGTCAGTACGAATGGCTTGAATATGACCTTTGAAACTCCCGCCTGCGATGCCCTAGTGGTAACGTGTGCACTGTCATATCCGAATCCACGCATGTAAATGAAGGGAACAAACGATACTGCCACTGAAGGACAACAAGGGTCTTCTTCCGGCGGCTCGCAGATCATGTCCAGCGGGCGATTTTGAAAACGTTTACAGCAGATACACCGGACACGTTTGAAAAATGTAAACGCCGACATGTCCGGTAATTTGATGTCACTCATGAACGCATCGTAATGCGTTGTTATCAACATTTTTAGCGCACCGAAGCCCGAAGTCGATGTTTCGACGGTACAACCATAGTAGAAGAGGAGCCGACTCAATTCTTTGCCGACCGACTCGTCGCCATCGACCATTAACACCCGGCGGTTCCGCAACATCGGATAATTGTTGCAATCCGTTGCGGAAAGTTCCGGTGCCAAGTCTGGGGTGAGCGACGCAATATGCCCTTGAAAGGCTCCCTGAATCTGTCGGGCATAATCCCTGATTCTCGTTACGGACATCACCATGTCGTCGAAATCGATACATCCGGGGTCCTGACGCATTTCATCCAACGGTAAACAAACGGTCTCGTTTAGGATCAGATTGAGCGGACCAATCGAATCGCTGAAAACCTTTTCGATACTGCGGAATGCCGTCTCCTTCTGTTCAACGGACAACAATTCAAGAGTGTGAATTGCCTGTGCCACTGCATCGGCAAACGTTTCGAGCAACTGCAAATCGTTATCGTCAAACGCATTCGGTTGTAAACTTTCAACATTGAACGTGCCAATGACTTCCCCGCGGCAAAGTAACGGGACAGTGAGCGAGCTTCGTGCACCTGTAACCCCTTCAATGAAAAAGGGGTCTTCATTAGAGTCATCCATTTTGTAACTCTTGCCGTGATAGGCGACCCAGCCGGTGATTCCGTTGCCGTCTTGATTGACGTACAGTGCCCGTGAGCGAGCCTCCTCGGAAATACCGAAGGCAAAAAGCGACTCCAGAAGAAAAGGATTTTTTTCGGATTTAACCCGTATTTCAACGGAAGTGAATTCCAGAATCTCTTGGATATATTTGGCGATTTTTGCCCGCAAAATGCTGGTGCGCTCCTTTGGGGAACGTTGCAAAATGTCCCTCTTGGAAAGATCGGCGAGTTCTCTCCCTGCTTCCCGAAGCCGAATCCATTTTTCGTCGCGGATGACTCGGTCGGTTACATCAAGAATATGGGCAACGTGGCGGACCACCTTTCCATCGTCCCCGAAGACGGGTCCGACGATCAGCCGTAAAAATCTTGGAGCCTCTGGTGCATTTTTCATCTCCAGGGCGGTAACGGAAGAGAGACCAGTGCGTCGGACTTTGGAAAATGGAACAAAATCAGGTCCCCGCATCGTCGGTCGTCCCAGTACGGAAAAAAACTTTTGTCCTACTGGATTCTCGACGTTTACCCACCGGCAGAAGAGCGGATTGCACCACAGAATAGTCTGTTCCAGATCGGTCAAAACAAGAGCGGCTGGAACATGTTCCAAAATGTACCGCTCCATATTATCACGTTCTTGATCTACGATGCTACCTTGTTGTTCGGACATTGTCCTCGCTCCTGCATTCCGCTATGTTCAACCGGGGTAAAGCCCCGCCGTTCGTTTAGCACTACCACCCTGTTCCCGCCTTGACCGCCGAAATGATCGCCTGAATCGCCTTGCCGGAAATGCGGAAAGTCATATCCATAGTGCCCCCCTTAACACCACCGGTTACTGTTAGAGTCGCATCGTCACCTGACGAAGCAAAAATGTCAATCACTTTTTTTGCTTCCACAAGATTCGTTGCATCGGCTTGGGATGCAATCGGATAGACCGTCTGCTGCATAAATTTTCCCAATCCTTGAATGGAGAACATTCCTTCCGGCTTCTGAACCGGTGCTGGCGTTTTGGTTTTTTCCAAAGCCGATTTGAACGCCTGCTCCGTTTTGGCAAAGTCCAACCCTGCCGCCACTGCAATCGCCTGTTTACCGCTGGCATCCTTGACCGCCCAGAACGCTCCCGGTGTCAAATCCTTGATGGCTCCGGCATCGGGGATAAAAGGTACAATTTTTTCCACCGGGGCTCTGAAACTCGAAGCCTTGAATCCCTCTATGGTTGCGTAATTTTGCTTCACCGATGCTTTGACATCGATATTGAATGCAGAGGCAAGGGGAGCAACTTTTTTTCCAACGACACCCGAAATCATGGCAACGAGTTTTTGGATTTCCACGAGGGAAACTGTGTCAAATGCAAACAACAATGTCCCATCGACGCTGAAGGAAAAGGCAGAATCACTTGCTCCCCTATTCGTTTCCGCCTCGATGATTTTCTGTATTGAGTCAACGGCTTTCCTCGCCAATTCGGCGTTTTCACCCGAGTCGTCATCCATTTCGATCTGTTCGAGAAAACCTTCGAGAATCGTTTCTAACTGTTGCTGCTGGAGTGGGAGATTGGCCCCCATGAGAGCATTCTGCCCTGGAAACGGCGGTGCCGTTCCCGAGTCGCCGGAAGAAAAAACGACATTGCCCGGTGTTCCACGGAAACCATTGAACATCGTCGGTTGTTGCTTGTATCCAGCAAACACTTTCGCAACGTCGGAGCCCTTACGTGGAGTCATCGCACCTGAAAGTTCGAGATCGGCAGTTCGAGGCTCGAAGGCAATTCCACAGGAAACCACAGCCAATTCCTTGAAAAGTTCCCTATAAATTTCGATCATTGCCTCCATCTGTTCTCCCGCTTCGGGATTATTCATCATTGCCATGAACATCAGAGGTCCAAAGAGTTGTGATTCGATGGTTTCAAACTCCACCTTTTCGAGGTCCAGTTTGATGCCGAAGGTATATTTTTCGAGGTCGGCAAACAATTTCTTGGGGTCTGCCGGAATCTGGTCGGCATTATCTTCGGTGGTAATGACCAAGTAATCTTTCTTTTGGGCGGCAAAATATGTTCCTCCCACTGGGGAATTGATCACGTAGTTATCCCCTCTTTTCAAATAAAAGGGACGTATCGAATCAAAAATTTCGGGATGACCGGGAATCTCCGCTTTTCCCAGATCGGTAATGGGTAAAAGCAGGATGGGACTGAAACTGCCGTTCTCATCAACGGCGACTGCAATGCCGATGATGCCGTTGAGATCGAAGCCCTTTATGGCTTTGACAGTTTTGATGACATCCTTGAATTCGGCGGAGTCGGCGAACCCAGCCATGGTGCTGATCTTTTCGGCAACACTGACAAGTGTGTTCACACTGGAAGTTTTCAATGTGAAAAAGGGCTGTAATTCAGCGGCACGGACTGAAGCCGGCAACAGAAGGAAGGCGGACAGTAAAAGTCCCGATACGAAAGTTCTGATGGTTCGCATAATTGTTGGCAAAGTAAAAGTACGTGAAAAGTCGAAAGACACCGGGTCATTCTATCACAACGGATATACTGTTGCAACAGGGTTGCCCCTACGGCAATTTATGCCCCATTTTATCCCGCTTTACCGCCAAATACCGTTCGCTGTGTTCGTTTGCCGGACAGACAATCGGCACTTGATCGATAACCTCCAAATCGAATCCGCCGTAAATGAATGCGTCCGTTTTTTTTGGATTGTTCGTCAGCAAACGAATCCGTTTGAGACCAATGTCCTTCAAAATTTGGATCCCAATGCCGTAATCACGGAGGTCGGCTTTGTGTCCCAATGCAACGTTCGCCTCTACCGTATCCAATCCGTTGTCCTGCAAGCGGTACGCTTTGATTTTTTCGGCAAGACCGATTCCCCGTCCTTCCTGCGGCAAATAGACCAAGACTCCTGATCCGGCTTCGGACATCATTTGCATCGCCTGATGAAGTTGATCACCGCAATCACATCGAAGCGAGTGTAGCAGATCGCCGGTAAAGCAAGCGGAGTGCAGCCGAACCAGCGGCGGCTCTGTTGCGGACGCGGGATCGCCGAACACGATGGCAAGGGGTTCTTCTAATTCGTATTTGATGCCATAGATGTAAATGTGAGCGTCCCCATATTTCGTCGGTAAATTTGCATCGGCAATCCGGGTTACGATTTTTTCGATGCGCCGCCGGTATTTGATGAGTTCCTCGATAGTAATAATTTCCAGACCGAATTGTTCGGCAACATTAAAGAGCGTTTCCCGATTGGCGCGGTTACCGGTGTCGTCCAAGATTTCGCAGAGCACCCCTCCGGGCAACATACCGGCAAGGCGCACCAAGTCGATGATCGCTTCGGTGTGCCCCGCTCGGCGAAGGACACCTCCTTCTTTGGCTTCGAGCGGAAAAAGATGACCGGGTCGAACAAAATCTGCCGGTTTACTGTTCGGATCAATGATCGCCCGAATCGTGGCGGCTTTTTCTTGGGCAGTAATGCCGGTACGGTTCGTGATGTGATCGACGGGGACGGTAAATGCCGTCTGAAGCGGAGCCGTATTGTGCGAGACCATGGGTGCGAGTTCAAGCCGTTTGCACGTTTCCGGCAAAACCGGCATGCAGACTTGTCCGCGTCCGTGTTGTAACATGAAATTGACTTGGGCATCGGTAACGGTTTCGGCGGCGCAGACAAAGTCTCCTTCGTTTTCCCGGTCTTCGTCATCCATCACGATGACGATTTTCCCGGCTTTGACGGCGGCTAATGTTTTTTCGATTGACGAGAAAGATGGCATGGCATTATTGTAACAAAAATAGGGGGACTTGGAATCATGTGGACGAAAAAAATTCCTCCCATTCGATGCCTTGACTCAAATAAAGTACACCGTTATAATGGGGAGTAATCGAGGTTAATGGCAATGTAGCACCGCTTTGAAGCGAACGAAATTTGAAGCGAACGAAAACGGATATCAACGATGGTTTTCAATTCGATTGAATTTCTTTATTTTTTCGCCGTCGTTCTTGTTGTCTATTTTGCGCTCCCGCCACAGAGAACTCGGAATCTGTTCCTGCTCGGTGCAAGTTACTTCTTTTACATGTGGTGGCGACCCGATTACGCCATTCTCATGCTGATTACCACGTCGATTGGTTATCTGACGGCACGAGGAATGGAGAGAGAGAGCAAATTGCGCACCAGTTTGCTAATTTTTTCGCTGATTACCAATTTGGGAATTCTGTTCGTCTTTAAGTATTACCTTTTCACTCGGCAATCATTGATCTATCTCCGTGAGACGTTTCCTTTTCTTCCAGAGGGTTGTTTGGACCTTCCTTACCTTGACGTACTTCTACCGATTGGAATTTCATTTTACACGTTTCAAACGCTCAGTTACACCATTGACGTGTACTGGCGTAAAGCACCGGTCGAAAAGGACTTTATCACTTTTGCCCTTTACGTTTCGTTTTTTCCGCAGTTGGTTGCAGGACCGATTGAACAAGCCACCAATTTATTACCGCAATTCCGTATTAAACAGAACTTCCGCTATGAACAAGTCCGAGATGGTCTTTTGTTGATGCTCTGGGGATTCTTCAAAAAAGTCGTTATTGCGGATCGTTTAGCCGTTTACGTCAATGCCGTTTACAACAACCCTGATGCGCACCACGGGGTTCCTATTTGGGTGGCAACGTTTTTCTTTGCATTTCAAATTTACTGCGATTTTTCGGGATATACCGATATTGCTCGGGGAGCGGCAAAAACATTTGGGATCAACATTATGGAAAATTTTCGTATGCCGTATATCGCACAATCCTTTCATGATTTTTGGAAACGTTGGCATATTTCTCTGACGAGTTGGTTTCGTATTTACCTTTACATTCCTTTGGGTGGCAATCGTGTTTCATACACTCGATGGCTCTTGAACATTTTCATCGTGTTTTTAATCAGCGGACTTTGGCACGGAGCGAATTGGACATTCTTGTTGTGGGGAGCGATGCATGGAACGTTACAAATTCTCGAAATCCTGACAAAAAAATGGAGAGACTCCTTTTATGAATTTGCGTTTGTCAAGAAATTGTCCTTGTTTTTCCACGTGATGAACGTCTGCTTCGTGTTTTTCATGATCAACGTTTGCTGGCTGTTTTTCCGGGCAAACACGATTGCCGATGCGTTCACTCTTTTGAGAAACGCCTTGGATTTTCGCGACTTTCAATTTTTTGTTGCTGGCGGACTCTCCATGGCACAAATCGTGATTGGGTTCGCTCTGATTGTTTTCCTGTACGTTGCCGAAGCGATAAATCTCAAGTTTTCTTTCCGTGAAAAATTGAGACAGTGTCCGTTGCCGGTACGTTGGACTTTTTACATTTTTGCCATTTTTTTCATTCTCCTGATGGGGGTGTACAGTGAACTTGCGACTTTCATATATTTCCAATTCTGAATTCGGAGACATCAAAAAGTCTCTGAAAAAATTGTTTGTGTTTGCCCTACTGGTTTTCTTGTTGGACAAGGCACTGGCACACTGGGCAACGCAGGCAGTCCTGCATGACGTGGGAGAGTTCGGGACTCTTTCCGTATTGTATCGAGGCAAGGTTGATAGCCAAATCGTATTGTTTGGCACTTCAAAAACCCATGTTAACATTGATGCCGGAGCCATAGAACAACAGACGGGCATGTCCTGCTATAACCTTGCGATTTCCAACGCTACTATCGAAACGCAAGAATTGCTTTTTGAAGATTTTTTGACCAGAAATAAAAAGCCGGAAATTGTTTTTATGGAAGCCGATTTCTCCCAATTTAGGGACTCTGTTACTCGACAAACTGCAGGTGGTCCGATATTTCGTTCAGATCTGCTTGCCCCGTTCAGCGCAATTAGTCCCAATGTTGCAAAATGCCTTAATCCCAGCATTATGGATCAGTTGGCATTTGGTTTTTTTCGTTGTAAAAATTTTTCTTCGGGCAACGAAATCGTTGCCTTATTGCGTTCCATATTCAGATACACTCTCAGTTTTTGGGGAAATGGTGATTCTTCAAACCGAACACCGCAATCGGGTGCTGCTGCCGGATACCAAGATAACCATCAGTGGAGAGAATCCAGAGGGGCTCATCTTATAGCCCCCTTATTGGAACAACCCACCAAAAAACGTATTGAAGGTTGGATGTCCGATGATGGTAAACCGGGAGACTCTTTTACTACAGCACTCGAACATCAGAATACATATAAACGTATCGTCGAGATGGCGAAATCAGAAGGAATTCGGCTGATTTTGTATGGACCACCACTTTTGGGAAAATTGGATGAAAATCACGCTCAAGAAGTTGATCAATTTTTTTCGCAACTGGCTGAACGAAATGAACATGTGTACTATTGGTCATTCAGGGAAAATCACACATTGCGTTCTGATGCGACTCTGTGGAATGACTCAATCCATATGAATTGGGACGGTGCGGAAATCTTAACTCGTAAAATTATTGAAAGACTGAAAAATTTTCAAGAATAGAGCGTTTCTTGATTGGAGCGGTATTGTGTGCGACCATCGGAGCGAGTTCAAGCCGCTTGCACGTTTCCGGTAAAACCGGCATGCAGACTTGTCCGCGTCCGTGTTGTAACATGAAATTGACTTGGGCATCGGTAACGGTTTCGGCGGCGCAGACAAAGTCTCCTTCGTTTTCCCGGTCTTCGTCATCCATCACGATCACGATTTTTCCGGCTTTGATTGCTCCGAGCGTTTTTTCTATCGACGAAAATTTAGGCATAGTGTACGTATTGTACCAAAAAATCACGGTTTTACACAATTTTTTTGTACTTTCCTCGCCGGTGTCCGTAGCGATTCGGGTCTTTCGCTCGCATCATTTCCTCGTAAGCCGAAAAATTCCCCTCGAACCATGCTACTTTTCCCTCCCCCTCAAAGACGAGAAGATGAGTACAAATCCGGTCAAGAAAAAACCGGTCGTGCGAAATGACCATGGCACAACCGGCAAAGTCGATCAATGCCTGCTCCAACACCCGCATCGTGTTGACATCCAAATCGTTCGTCGGCTCGTCCAGCAATAACAAGTTGCCGCCTCGTTTGAGTAACTTTGCCAAATGGACTCGATTCCGTTCACCGCCGCTACACTGCCCCACCAACTTTTGCTGCTGTGTTCCCCGGAAATTGAAACGTGAGACGTATGCCCGGCTGTTCATGCGGATGGTGCCAAGTTCCACCATGTCCTTTCCGTCGGTGATTTCCTGAAAGACCGTATTTTCGTCGTTGAGTGCATCCCGATGCTGATCGACATGTGCCAACTGCACCGTTTCACCGATTTTTAACGTACCAGCATCAGGTTGTTCGTCGCCGGTAATCATTCGGAGCATCGTTGTTTTTCCCGTGCCATTGGGACCAATGACCCCAACAATCGCTCCTCGCGGAACATTGAACGAGCAACCGTCAATCAGTACCGTGTGATGATCGGCAATATCGTAGCCTTTCGTAACGTTTTTGAATGTCAACACTTTATCGCCAAGCCGAGGACCTGGTGCAATTTGAATGATTGTGTCGCTCTTGTCGTCAAGTGTTTGTTGCGCCGCCAATTTTTCATACGCATCGACTCGCGCTTGATTCTTTTGCAACCGGCCTTTGTGTGCCATTTGAATCCAATCGAGTTCCCGGCGGAGCGTCTTTTGCCGTTGCGATTCCTGTTTTTCGGATACGCGGAGCATTTCCGCTTTTTGTTCCAACCACGAGGAGTAATTCCCTTCAAAGGGAATTCCCCGCGTGTTTTCCAATTCGAGAATCCACTTGGTGATATTGTCCAAAAAGTACCGGTCATGCGTAACGATGATGACCGTACCAGGGTAGTCGCGTAGCGTTCCTTCGAGCCAGTGGACGGTTTCCGCATCGAGATGGTTTGTTGGCTCGTCAAGCAGAAGCAAGTCAGGTTTTTCGAGTAGTGCCATACAGAGGGCAACGCGTCGGCGTTCTCCACCGGAAAGTTTTCGGACGATGGCGCAGTCGGGGGGCAATACCAGTGCATCGGCTGCCATGTCGATGGTACGTTCCAACTCCCAGCCATTGACCGCTTCGATTTCTTCTTGGAGCGTATCCATTTTTGCCATCAGTATATCGAACTGTTTGGACTGTTCAGGATCACCCAACTGTGCTGCCACTGTATCGTAGGCTGCAATCAAATCGAGAGTGGGTTTTACGGCGGACAAAAGATTTTCCCGAACGGTCGCATCCAGCATCAGTTCCGGCTCTTGGGCAACGTATTTGACTTTCATCCCTTTGGTGAGTTTGGTTTCTCCGTCGATTTCGGTATCGAGTCCCGCCATAATTTTGAGGAGGGTGGACTTGCCGGAACCGTTTTCGCCGACGATTCCAATCTTCGCTCCGTAGTAGAACGAGAGTCCAATGTTGGAAAGAACTGTCTTTTCGCCGTATCGTTTGGAGACGCGGCTCATTTCAAAAATAAAGTGTGGTGCCATCGTGGAAGAAATGCATCAAAACCTTAAACTACATAAGTCCCTGGCATTCAGGAACAATTCTTGCTCAAAAAGGGGTACGTTCCGCTACGGCTCGGCAAGGAAAAATAATCCGAAAGGACAACGACTACTGCGAAACACCCGGTCGCTACTATACACTGTTTTTATTTTTTTGGCAAGTGGCAAAAACCGTATCATCCGGCGGATTTTATAAACCGCCGCACTCGGTGATCGGACGAGGAGTAAAACTCTCTTGGCGTGCCGTCGAACACAATATGCGGTTCATGGGCTTCCAGTTTTGCCAAAGGTGCGAGCATAATAATTCTGTCGGCAACCGTTCGGGCAGAGAGCAAGTCATGCGTTACCATAATCCCGGTAACATTGTGTTGGCGGCGGACGTTGACCATCAATTCGTTAATCACACCGCCCATGACCGGATCGAGTCCTGTTGTCGGTTCATCGTACAAAATCAATTCCGGTTCCAACGCCAACGCTCGTGCGATCCCGACCCGTTTTCGCATGCCGCCGGAAATCTCCGCCGGTTTTTTATCGAGAATCGAATAATCCAGACCGACTTCTTCGATCAACGTTTCAACGATGTGTTGAATCGCCTTCCTCGATTTTTTTGTATGCTGTACAAGGGGAAAAGCAATGTTATCGCCTACAGTCAAACTATCGAAAAGTGCCGCCTGTTGAAACACGAATCCCCACCGGGTACGAATTTTAGCCAATTCAAAATAAGAGAGTTTGTTGAATTCGATCCCATCGAATAGGATTTTTCCCGATGTTTGATTGTGGAGTCCGATGAGTGTTTTGAGCAGGACGGTCTTTCCGCAACCGCTTTCGCCAATGACGGCAAGCATTTCACCGCGCCTGACTGAAAACGAAATGCCTCGCAAAACCTGCTGGGCTGCGAATTGGACACAAACATTTTCGACATTGAGAATCGCTTCCATTTTTTGTACTGAATTCAAATTGCAACCGGGGGGAGAAAAAATAGAGCGGAGCGGGAATCATGGCGAAACATGAGGTGTCAATTATAGCGGAATTTTTTGTAGCAAGTAAACGGTGCCCTCACAGAGTCCGACGTGTAATCAAGGAAACACTCTTGCGCTGGTTGTGGTACAATGTCGTCCATGTCTTACGATTCTAACATCGACACCCTTCCGCCCCATCTGCAAGACCTTGTCCGGCGGGAAGTCGAGCGGCAACTCAAACAAGCCCTGCAACAAGAGGAAGAAGCACCGCAACTTGCCGATCTGCCGCAAGTGCAACAGATTGGTGAATCTCCCCGCTTTTTGCCGCTTTCCTCGCGGTTGTATCTGCGGCTGTGTGGCGGTTCATCATCTTTCGGTTGGATTTTTGCAATCCTCGGATTCACGTTTGCCCTCATCCCTGCCGGTTTCATGGGATTGGGCGACGCAATTCCACGAACATGGATCGAGGCAGGAAAAGGAAATATTACCAGCGTCGAAGAGACGGACTCTTCTTACAATGGTCGTACAATTTATGCGTATCATTTTGAAATAGCCGATCAACAAGTCAGCGGTACTTCCTACGGATTCAACGGAAAATACGAAGCCGGAGACGAAGTAACGGTCGAAAAGGCGGGACACCGATACCGGATTGAAGGTTTGACATTGACCGGGTTGCCATGGTTTTTTCCTTTGATTTTTATCGGAATGGGCAGTCTCTTCGGAGTGATCGGACTTAGTTTTATGGTTTCCTCTTGGTTTACCGGGGGGAGAGCGATCCTTTGTTTGCAAGACGGCATGGCGATTGTGG
>Ga0082212_10009962_pt1 | contig 12203 bp, 10 predicted proteins | sample TergutNt197P3_FD_71548 | JGI IMG/M metagenome (GOLD analysis project Ga0082212, IMG submission 71548) | Neocapritermes taracua P3 segment gut microbial communities from Petit-Saut dam, French Guiana - Nt197 P3 | ecosystem: Host-associated > Arthropoda: Insects > Digestive system > Gut ... | reverse complement strand
TGGGAAAAAACCGCCTGGCTGTCATCAAAATCAGGTAATTCGAACATAATTTGCGTTTGCCTGACAAAATATGAAATAATTCTGCCGCTTAATTTATTCTGTTTGTCCGCTCGATAGAAATCGATAAAAACATTTGTCGCCTGAATTATTGAAATATTATTCCCGATTGACAAGATGTTGTCCAGGCAAAATTCCACAATATCAACGCGGGAAATAACCGGCGAAAACAATTCTTCAAACCAGCTTAAATTTATATTATGCCCCATTATAACATAAGCTCTGTACGGATTCGTATAAAAACATAGTTTTAATATATCATTTTTATCAAGCCATCCGGGGATGCTGCCATGCAGCACATATTTTAGATAATAGATAAACGGCGTAACCCACATGGAATTGCCGCTGCCGTCAAAGTCGGATATGGTCTCTTGTTTGAAATTCAGCCTTGCCGTTTCATCAAGGCTATCGAGAATTTTTTGCTTTATTTCGGGTTTTTCATTTATTTTTTCGATTATGTCCAGCAAGGCTGGTGTATATTTAACAACATCTGCAAAAAATCTGGTTATTTCTGTTATCTGATATTCATGAACAATGCTGTTTCGCAAATCCTTTATAGTGTGTAATAATTCGGCTGATGCTACTATTCCCCGCTTTGCAGCACGGTTCATTATGTCAATTATTGTGCCTATGTCTTCGGATTCTACTGTATCAATACTTCTTAAAACTTTATTTACCAGCATATCTGTAGTCCTGGCATACCGTGATGCCAGATTTTCAAGTTTATCAAATTCTTCATCACTGTAAAATTCTTTTCGCTCTATTGTTTTGGTTTTTTCAAAAGAGCGCTTTACCCAGTCTGCGCTTTTGTTTAGAGTATTAATATTCTCCCATAATACCTCTCTATGCAGATTATTCAATTTAATTGTATTCCTTCCGCAATGGCAAGACGAAAAAAAGCTTCTTTTCCTTCTATCGATGTTACAATGTCTATTCTTTGCTCTCCGATTTTATCGCAAATAAAACGCCTTACCTGCATTTTCTGCATAACGTCGCAAGAAATTTTTTCCGAAAGGATTGCTATATCAATATCGCCGCCTTTTTTATTGTCGTCTGCGCGGGATCCAAAAAGCCAGAGTTTAGCATCGGGATCGGCGCTTATAACAGCTTCAATTATTGTATTTTTTTCATGCTCAGTAATACGCATATTGCCTGTTTATGCCCTTCCAGTACAAAAATACTGCAGCCCTGCTGTTTCTGCCTGTTCCCTGGAATAGATATTTCGCAGGTCAAAGAAATACGGCTGCCGTAAAAGTTCTTTTACCTTTAAAAGATTAAGGTTTCTGAATTGGTTCCATTCGGTAAGCAGGACAAGGGCGTCGCTTCCGTCTATGGCATCGTATTCATCGGCAGCAAAATAAAGTGAATTTTTTATGCCCTTAAGGCGCCATGCGGCTTCCTTCATGGCCGCAGGATCGAACACGCGGAGTTTCATCCCTTTTTCTGCAAGGCCCTGACATATTACAATTGCGGGAGATTCCCTCATATCATCAGTATTTGGCTTAAAAGCCAGGCCGAGTATGGCAGCGGTTTTATGTCCCGGCAAACCGTCCCCGCTTAAAGCATTTTCTATTTTCTGCACCTGTAATTGTTTTTGCGCTTCGTTGGAAGTTATGGCACTTTCCACAATAGTAAGTTCCGATCCTGCGTCTCTGCCTATTGTAGCTAATGCCCTGGTATCTTTTGGAAAACAGGAACCCCCATATCCGGGGCCCGGGTGGAGGAACTTGGGGCTGATACGCCCGTCCCGGCCCATGGCCCTTGCAACATCCCGTACATCGGCGCCTGTCTTTTCGCACAGGTTTGCAATTTCGTTGATATAGGCAATCTTTACCGCCAGGAATGCATTGGAAGCATATTTTATCATTTCTGCGCTTTCAAGGTTTGTTTCGATATAAGGGGTTTCATTAAGGTAAAGGGAACGGTATACATCTTTCATAATGGAACGGGCACGTTCTGTTTCCGCCCCAATAACAATACGATCCGGGTGCATAAAGTCCCGGACTGCCGCGCCCTCGCGGAGGAATTCCGGGTTTGATACAACATCAAATTCCGCCTGGCCTGCCTTTAGCCCGCCGTTTTCCATACGCTTTGTTATTTCTTCTGTAATCCAGTTCTTAACATTTCGTGCTGTCCCTATGGGTACGGTGCTTTTATCTACAATAACTTTATACGATTCAATATTTTTACCAATTTCGCGGGCAGCATTTTCTACATACGACAAATCCGCGCTGCCGTCTTCTGATGGCGGTGTGCCAACGGCAATAAAAACAACCTGGGCTTGATGCATTGCACCAGGTAATGAATTGGTAAAATAGAGGCGTTTTTCCGCCGAATTGCGGATAACTACATCGGCAAGTCCCGGTTCATATATAGGGATTTCTCCATTTTTCAGGGCTTCGATTTTCTTTGTATCGATATCGACACAGGTAACGGTATTCCCAAAATCAGCAAGGCATGCTCCCGAAACAAGCCCGACATAACCAGTACCGATAACCGCTACAACAGCCATTTAAATTCTTTATTTATAATAATCTTTGTACCATGCAACAAATTGTTGTATGCCATGCGAAAGTTCTGTTTGCGGGCAATAGCCTGTATCACGTTCCAGGGCGGAACAATCGGCCCATGTTTCGATCATGTCGCCTTTTTGCATTGGCGCATAGTTTATTGCAGCTTTTTTATGTAATGTTTTTTCCAATGTATTAATAAAATCCATGATCGGTACCGGTTTACCATAACCAATATTATAAAGGGCTGCAGGTGCAGCTTCGTTTGCTTTTTTGACAGGGATATTTTTCATAACATGAACTATGCCTTCAACAATATCACCGATAAACGTAAAATCGCGTTTCATATTTCCGTTATTAAACACATTAATTGGCTTGTCTTCGATAATTGACCTGGCAAAAATAACAGGCGACATATCCGGTCTTCCCCAGGGTCCATATACAGTAAAAAAACGGAGCCCTGTAACCGGAATATTATATAAATGGCTATAAGTATAGGCCATCAGCTCGTTTGACCGTTTTGTCGCCGCATATAAACTTGCAGGCTGGTTTACCGCATCATTTTCAGAAAACGGCGTTTTGGTATTAAGGCCGTATACCGAGCTGGAAGAAGCGTATACAAGATGCCTGGGCGGATTTTGTTTTGCCGCTTCAAGTATGTTCAGGAAACCCTGTATGTTACCGGAAATATAAGCATGGGGGTTAGCAAGCGAATAGCGTACCCCTGCCTGTGCTGCCAGGTGCAGGACGATATCAAAGCAGTTGTTAGAAAAAAGTTCTGCAATACGCTGAGTGTCGCATATATCAATTTTTCCAAATCGTACAGAAGGAAACAGTGCCGAATTAACAAGGCTGCCGGCATTTATTTCATCAGGGCATTTCTTTAAACCAAGAGCGGCCAGGCGGCTGTATTTCAGATCGACATCATAATAGTTGTTGATATTGTCAATGCATAAAATTTCATGGCCGCTTTCTGCAAGGCGTTTTGTCAGATGATATCCGATAAACCCGGCTGCCCCGGTTATTAAGATCACTATAACGTGAACCGTAATTTTCCGCTAAAATTTACTCCCAGAATAATACTAAAGGGCCGGTTACGCTCGTCTGTATTGTTCCGGTAATAGTTGCTTCCGTCTTCCCTGCGTGTACCCAGGGCTATGGGCACAGAGACGGTAATATTAATGCCGCCCGGTCTGACGCTTATTCCCGGTACCAGCCATACAGATTCGCCTTCATAGGTATAAAGGGCCTGGGCAAATATTCGCATGCCTATGATGCCCGGACGTATAATAAAGGCCAATGCGCCGTTAAGACCCGGAAATAAATCTACCATGGATTCATCCAACAGATCGGTTTTCGATCTCCACCACGCAACATCATGTTCACCGTTATAATATACTTCTCCTGTAAGGGTTAGTTTTCCGTTAAAAAAATCCCGCAGAAAACCAATGTTACCTGAGAACCTGGGCTTTTCCCAGCTTTCCTTATAAATAGCTGCAATGCCTTCAGTGTACAGTTCTGTATTTCCCAGTGTAGTTTTTACCGAAACAAAATAGCGGAATGGTAAATCCTTATAGTATAAAAAACCTGTGTCAATGTCGGCTGCTTCCATTGCTAAATTGTATTTTATTCCATAGGCAAACTCGTTAAACTGCGGGAATTGTTTTTTATCCATATATCCCCATCTGGTCATTGCCAGTAATTCAAGGCCGCCAATTCCCCTGGGTATTGTCAGTCTTACAATATAGGAGTCCCCGGGACCGCTGCTATTATTGTTTTTCGGAACAATGGCGGGAAGATTGGTAAAAGGATAAAAACGTGAAATACCCCATGCAATTTCGTAGAGCCCGGCCTTTAAGAAAGCCTTTCCCCATAAGTCGTAATCAAAATAAAACTCTTTTATGGAAAAAAACGAATCGTAGCCCGGCAAAGAAAAATGAAAAGCGTTATGTACCCTTAAGGAATCTGTTAAGGGGAAGTTCATGCTTAGCAGGGCTTCCATCCTTGCACCCAGGATATAATCGTACTTTCTCTCTTCGTCGTGGTACCAGGGAGTTTCGCTCCACCCCGGAGCAAAACCTGCAATAAAACCGTAGACCGCTTCCAGCGTTATCTTGTCGCGAAGGTTTATCGGTGTGTTGTCTTCATCTTCCGTGATATCTACAGGAGATTTATCAAATATTGAATCTATGTCCCATATGTTTTCCTGATGGCGGGATAAGCCGTCTTCTTCCTGTGAACAGACTGTCAGGCAAAAGAAAGCGCAGAGGATGCTTAATAGAAGTTTTTTCCCCAATGTTTATTGTGCCAAAATCAGCGTTTAACTGTCTCTAAAAAAGTCTTGGAAAAAATTGAATCCGACAATTTACTAAAAGAAGGTTTTGCAATAGTAATTTGTGTTTTTTCGTTAACAAAACTCCCATTAATAGTGGCACCCCTAAGGGCGTCGACAAAAAGGATTTGCTTGGGTACATAGCGGTTTCCAATGCGCCAGTAGTCGGCTATTGCCGATGTACGCAGCAGCTGGCCGGAAAGACTGTAATCTTCTGTTTTTCTTACCAGACCGTCGTCGCTTATCCAGATTTTCATTTTGGGGTAGGTTAGGTCGTTAGTTATGGCCTCCAGGGTAAGTACCCTGCAATTAAGGCGGCCCAGCATAACATCCTCCCCCCTGTTTATCCGGTAATCCTGGGCTAGTGTTGAGCGGGTAAAGTCCGAGTTCCGCGCATTGGTATTCTGAAACCTGTCCTGGCTGGAAGTTGAATTATAGCGTTTGCTGCCCGGGTCATAGAACCAAAGGGTTTTTCCCTGTTTTAGATAGCCCTGACCGCTGCTTATGGCAGGTTCCATGACAACAATTACATACGTTTCTTTTGCATCTCTCCGGTAAACAGCAGCTACTGTCTTGGTACGGCTTTGCCCCGGTTTTTCCTGAATAATCGTATATTCGGCGGAAAAGTCAGAATCCATGTAACTTGCAAGTGAATCAGCCTTGCGGAGCAATTCCTGATCAGTAATAGACCACAGGGAAGCAGAAGATAGAAGAAAAAGTATTAAAAATATTTTTAACGGTTTCAAATTGTGCCTCCGTATAACATTTCGGGCAGGGGGCTCCGGGAATTCCGGTATATTTGTCCCCCAATAGCCAATGCAAGCATAATGCCTGTTACCGTTATATTAACAACTATGGTACCCGGCAGGTAACGGGCAGCAAGGCGCCCGTTTTGCATAAATATTTCAAAGCCCGGAAACCAGCTAAAGGACATAAACGAAAAAAACTGGTTAATCAGGAGGCCCAAAATAAAACCCGCAGTCATGGAAAATAAAGCCATGGTTACCATTTCCAGCATTAAAACATAACGGAGATCCGCTTCATGGAACCCTATGGCACGCATGGTTCCTGTCTCCCTGGTACGCTCATGTAGTATAAGCCGGCATGTTACAGCTGCGCTGACCATAATTATTGCCAGCAACATGGCAAAAAGTATATATGAGGCAAGATCAATGGCACCCATTAACTGGTCAATTTCAGAAAGAAGTACCGGTAATGTAACCAAAAGAACGCTTATCCCGCTTGTTGAATTACTTTTTAATTCAGAATAACTATTCCTGTCATATACAAGGGGAAGCGCCTGAACTTTTCCTTGAAGTGAATCATGCAATATTTTTCGTTTTGTTTCAACCATGCTGCGGTTTTTCAGGTAAAAACCGATAAACGAACAGTCGTCATCCGAAAGGCCGATAAGGGGGTTCAGGGTTAAACGGCTTACATATACCTTATAATACCCGAAGATGTCTGAATCATCCACAATGCCATTAACTACAAAGTCGCCGGTGTTTTTTTGACCTGTAATGGTTAAAACTTCCAGGATCAAGTTGTCGCCCTGGCGTATCCCCAATTCTTCGGCTATGGGGCGGGACAGCAATATGGAATTATGCTCAAACAGAACAGGCTTTTCGGTAAAGCTCAGTTTGTCAAGGTAGAATTGTTCATTTTCCCAGTCAAGACCTATGATATCTCTGGTCGGCGCAACGTTTCCATTAAAGTAAATTGATCCGTTGTTTCTTCCATGCAGCGCGGTTCTTACTGATATGGACAATGGATTAAGAGAAATAACGCTGGCAGTATTAAGGATTGCATCCTGTTCTGTTTTGGTCATGTAGTAATCGATAGCAATGTCCGGTTCAATGCCCAGGGCGATAATATCTCCTGCATAGTGTGATTGGGCGGAAATGTAGAGGTTTTCTTTCATACCGTCTTTAAGAGAACTTATAACCGTAAGTACTCCGAACCCAAAGCCCAGTGCAAGGAACAAAAAAAGGTAGCGCCGTTTATAGCGCCACAGGTACTTAAGCGACAGATTCCAAAAAACGTTTAATTGCGGAAATTTCATCCCTGTCTTACTGCGACAATGGGCTCGATATGTACTGCAGTTGTTACCGGGTATAGTGAAGCTGCCGCTCCCAAAAAAAGTGCAATACTAAAAGAAACTGCTGCGGTAAGCGGTAAAAACCCTATTCGTAAAATTACCCCCCCCAAAAGTGATGCAACAAGTTCATTGGATATGGTGATATTTGCGGAGTTGATCATCCGCAAAAAAAATACTCCTCCAATAATCCCTGCAATTCCTGAAAGGAAGGCAATAAAACAGTTTTCTCCTAAAATTAAAAAGCGGATCTGGGAGTCGGAAGCTCCAATTGCCCTGAGTGTTCCTATTTCCCTGGTGCGGCGGAATACGGAAATAAGGAGAATATTAACCACAACAATTATTCCGGCAATGCTGATTAAAAAACCGCCTATATTAAAAAAACTCTGCAGCAAAAGCAGCATAATTGCTGAAGTTCCCGCAGCAACTCTCCAGCCGGAACCATATACATTATAAGGTTCCAGTTTTTTATTCAGGTTTTTTATAAAGACAGCGGGAACAATTCCAGGGTTAAGCCGGATCAAAATAAAATTCCATTCTCCCCCGGTAAGTTCAGCATCATTTGGATATTCCCGGGAATTTAAAAGATTAATTAAACTTTCCGGATCAATGCCTTCTCCTGAGTATTTTTCAATATAATGATAGTCAATATTAGTTTCAAAAGCGCTGCCCGAATTCCAGGCATCGGGGTCCCAGGAAATGAACTCGTCTTCGTCTGCCGGGGCTGTGGCTACCTGGATAGCCTGGAGTACCCGGACTGTTTGCGGATCGGCAATAACAATTTCTTCCATAAACTGACCGGGGTTTTCGTAGCGGTATATTCCCACAATGGGTACTTCCCGTATCTTAAATCCGGCAGCCCCTGCCGAGCTAAGTAAAACAGGCATACCGGTTTGCGGGCGGATGCCTGTATCTTTTTCTATCTTGTCTGCTCGTGAATTTGTAATCATTGCCCCATATTCCCCGTTTTGGAGATACCTGCCTTCTTCAACAGTAATGCCGGGAAAGCATGCAAAGTAACTTTCAGGATCGACGCCGCATATTAATGCCGGCTGGTTACTTTCGCTGATTTCCGGTATCTGTAAAACAGCCCGCCCTGAAACCTGAAGGGTATAATTTGCTATGCCGTTTTCTTTGTCAAGAATTTGTATAATATGATCAAAAGCAGGCAAGGCAGGAATTGCTACAGAAGCGTCAATTTTTGGAGAATTGCCCCCGAATAAATTCATGCTCATTTCAGCTTTTTTTTGGATCACTACATCTGCGGTAAGGCTTTCTATATATGTTTTTCTTAAACCTGCATTTGCCTGCCCCATAATACTGTTGCCAATAAAAAATAAAAATGTTATTACTGCAATAAGTAAAAAAATAACAAGGCTGTTTTTACTGTTTCGTATTAAGTTACGGATAACAAGCCGCCAGGTCATTTTTTTTGTTCCTTTACCAGCTCCCCGTCTCGCAGAAAGAGAATATGATCAGCAATTTTCCAGATGTCCGGGTCGTGGGTAGAAAAGAGAAATGTTGTATCCTCTTCCTGGTTAACTTTTTTCATTAATTCCAGGATACGTTCCCCGTTGGCTGAATCAAGGTTTGCTGTTGGTTCGTCTGCTATCACCAGCCGCGGTTTGGTAACCATGGCCCGCGCTATGGCTGCACGCTGTTGCTGCCCTCCCGAAAGTTCCGGCGGCTTGTGTTTGCTCCGGTCAGACAGGCCGACTTCTTCCAGAAAATATTCGACGCGTTCCTTTCTTTGCTTTTTTGACAGGCCTTTTTCCCCTATTAAAAGGGGAAGTTCCACATTCTCAAATACTGTTAATACCGGTAAAAGGTTAAAAGACTGGAATACAAAGCCGATATATTCCCGTCTTAGCCGGGTAAGCTCCCGGCGGCCGCAGTTTTCTGTCTTATTGCCTCCGACATAAACGCTCCCGGAACTGGGCCTGTCGATAAGTCCGATAATATTCATCATGGTAGTTTTGCCCGATCCTGACGGCCCGGCAACAGAAATAAAATCACCTTCAGCAAGTTCTATGGAAATGCCTTTGAGTGCATCCACAAAAAGCTCTCCCATGGCATAGCTCTTGGTGATATTTTCCAGCGCTACAATTGGTTTAGGATTATGATTCATCAATAATAATGACCAAGTCCTATATATATTTCCCGGTGTTTGCCGGATGGGAGCTTGCCTGTACGGACTGCTTCACGCATATCCCAGCCTGCGCTTATACGCAGGTAAAAACTTCGCCAGGTAAGAGGAAAGGTAATTATTTCCAGTCCTACGCCTGGAATAATGCTGCCTGGTTTAAAGCTATAAGTTGCGCCATTACTGTCGCTGTAACTGTTCAGCATTGCAAGGTCAATAAAGAGCGACCAGTGCTGTTCAAAGTCAAAATAACGGTACCTGGGGTTTTCTGTCCATTCAGACGGGGTAAAACGTATAAGACGAATAGGAAAGTCCAGGTTTAACGACAGACGTTCTGTTGCATTAAGTTTGTCATCCTTGTATCCGCGTATTACATCTCCTGCAAATTCATAAAAATCGTTTATCCACCTGGTATACATTAAACGCGCTGATATTCCAAACAATCTGGAAATTCTGATGTGTGCTTCGCCATAAATTCCTATGCTGTTTGACCATTCCTTTTGGAAAAAGTTATATTCATTATCGTTATTAAGTGCTGCTTTTAACCCGTGCCTGAAATTCCCAATCCAGTCTATTCTGCCAAAGCTGATATTCTGTTTTATTCCGGCACCTGGCCCGCGGCGGTAATCTCCAACATTGCCGCCTGGCTGATATTTGGCAATTCCGTAAACGCCCGGGGTGTACACAAGACTGCCGAATTTCCCTGCACGCAGCGGTGTCGGAATTTCCCAGTCGAAGTACAGTTTACTAAAGAGGTACCAGCTATGATATTCACCGGCTTCGTATTTACTTTCATAGGAATAGGTTTTTTCGGTGTTTTCTTCGTGGGCAACGATCCCCTGTTCAAAGCCAATGGTAAGGGCAGTAAACGAGACGGGAAGTTCCATGGTAATTCCCAAAACGTTTGTATTGTATACTGGCTCGCCGGTAAGGTAATACTTTAATTCATTAAATGATGTAAATTCCCAGTCATAGCCAAAAGCCTGGAAGGGGATTGCAATATCAAGCAAAAACCCAAGATAATTCCGGTCTTTGTCGTCGCTGCCCCAGACAAGATCAAGTTTTTGCGGGGCAAGGGTTCCCAGAAAATTATATTCCCTTGCTTTCAGGCTTAACGAAAAGCCATAATTGGAATCGTATTTGGGCTCGGGAAGTATTACAAGGTTTTTACTGTCTGTTACCGATACTTCCAGGTATACCGGAACAGTGCCATCCTCTTCTGTTTCTCCCAGGGTATACCTGACAGTACTTGCATTTTCTTCCAGCGCCCTTATATTATTCAGATCCCGGGTTTTTTCTTCCAGGTAATCTTCCAGGGAATGTACACCGGTAAAGCGCAAACCGGTTTTAAATTCACCCGCTCTTTTCAGGGCAGCTTCTTTTGTTTTACCTTCGATTGTGTAACGTATATCCCGGATGACGTAAATTATTTCTTCATTCTGGGCAAACAGGGAAGTGCAACAGAGAATTAATAAAACCGGTAATGCAATTGTTTTCTTCAACCAAAACCACGCCAAACTCTGCCGGTACAACAAACCGGAGTTTGCCGGCTTTTTTCTTTTTATCAAAGAACAGCGCTTCACGGAACATTTTTCCTGCATTGTTGTCTGGTTTTTTTAGCAGACTGTTTGAAGTCTCAAACCCCCAGGCATTAAGAACCTTTACAATAGCTTGTGCACGATCCGGCGGGGTTATTCCCAATTCCAGTCCCAGCTCACAGGATTTTGCTATGCCCCAGGCAACCGCTTCGCCATGACTGATTGTACCGGGGGCAATGGCGCTTTCCAGTGCGTGGCCAAAACTATGCCCCAGGTTAAGCAGAATCCGGCCATTTTCACAAGTTTCCAGCGTGTCGTTTTCTACTATGCTGGCCTTTACCAGAATGGCTTTTTTTATAAAAGACTGGAATTTCTCCGGTGATGCAGCAAACTCGTACTGTGCTACTGCTGTTAATCCGTTGAAAAAAGCCGGATCCCTGTCGATAACCGCAGTCTTTATTAATTCCGCTATACCGCTTTTCCATTCTCTTTGCGGCAGCGTTGCAAGCAGTCCGGGAGCAATTATTACATTTCCGGCCGGGTAAAATGTTCCAGCCAGGTTTTTTATTCCAGCCAGATTAAAACCGGTTTTACCGCCAATTGCTGCATCTACCATGCAGAGCAGGGTAGTGGGGATAAGGGCAAGTTTTACCCCCCTCATATAGATCGAAGCAGCAAAGGCCGTACAATCACAGATAACCCCGCCGCCTATGCCAATAAAAAGGTCATCGCGGCCCAGGTTTTGTTTTTTTTCTTTTGCAGCATGAATTATTACTTCTACCGAAGCCCAGTTTTTATGCTCCTCCCCGGATGGAAGTGTTAGAATCCGTACTGTTTCACCGGCTGTATAACTTTTGAATAATTCCCTGGCAAGCGGATCGGTGTTTTCATCGCAAACTACCAGAGCCTGCACAGAAGGCTCTTTGTCCAACAGGCAGGATAATTCCTGAATGCATTGAGGAATTGCTTCACATAAGGTTATTGTGCTTTGATATAAAGCAAAGTGATAATAAAATGATTCGGGCACACCAACCCTTTCCGAACTACATTAAGTTAAAAAAAACTTGCCCGGCATTTTGTGGAACTATCAGCCAATTCTGCCAAAGGCGGCCGCAACACACTCCAGGGCAGGAAAAAGGCATCGTATTATATAAAATATCATAAGTTTAAAAAGGTTTCAATGCAGCTTTATAAAGAGTTTTTTAATTTTTTTCGTATTTTTATCAGGAAAGACCTGAAATCCCTGTTTCAATAGCATTAAGTATTTTATCCCGGAGCAGAATTCCGGGATATTTCAGGTTATCAACATATGCTTCCCAGAATTTTCTATAATGACTGGCGTCTCTCCTGTCCAGGGGTAGCGCTTTTCCTTCCAGAAAAGCCTCGCTTTCTTTGTCCCTAAGCAGAGCAAGGCTGGTTTCTCCCGGGGAAGATCCTGCAAAAATTACCTGGATACCGGTAAGCATATTTTTTTGGTTCCTGACAATAAGGATGAGTACTCCGCCTTCGCCTCCTGAATCTGAACTAT
>Ga0082212_10009961_pt1 | contig 12204 bp, 12 predicted proteins | sample TergutNt197P3_FD_71548 | JGI IMG/M metagenome (GOLD analysis project Ga0082212, IMG submission 71548) | Neocapritermes taracua P3 segment gut microbial communities from Petit-Saut dam, French Guiana - Nt197 P3 | ecosystem: Host-associated > Arthropoda: Insects > Digestive system > Gut ... | reverse complement strand
TTACAAGTTCAATCGGCGTTATTTCGGCGAGAAACTTTTCGACCGGCTGGTTATGGTCGCAGTACGCTATCCAACAGATTTTAAATCGAGAGTTTACAATAGGTCACTTTGCGGATAATCATCTTTCTTAAAGAAAGAAAGACATTTTTTATCTGTAAATCCAGCTCGTATCTGATGGCAATTTGGAAATATCAAGCAGAGGGACATTTTTAGTGAGGGGTATACGTTTCACTATAAATTTTGATTGACAAAAACAATCTTCTCCTTCTTCTGAATTAACATATTGAATCATTTCAATATAATTTTTCTTTAGTAAAGCATCATGCTTATTGATAATGCGATATTTTTCCCAAAAAAAACTAATTGCGATAGAATCATTGCTATGTAATTCTCGAAGAGAATTTATTACATCCTTACAACTACTATTTGCAACCGACTTATTGTTGTTGTCATTTTGAGCAAAAAGTAATAGTGCAAAAAAGGAAACAAAAATTAACAAAACAGGATTTCTATTTTTCACCATGATAATTCTATGTTAATATAAGAAACAGATTCTAAGTGTTTTTTTTAATTTTGAGGATTAGTTTATAGTAATCCAATTTTTATTATATGAGACTTGAATTACAGTAAACTAACACAAAAAAACTCAATAATTTCGTACAACCAATAGGAAATTATGGTTGAGCAGTACAGCTAATTAATGAAAAATAACATAAGGTGCCATCTGGTTCATAACAACCATCATAATAGCAACCATCACCAGCAAGACGATAAAATACGTAATTGCCCGTAGAACAATCGCAATCATCATCATCTCCACTTCCACCTAACACATTTTTCAACTCTTTTGGGGTTAGGATTTTTTTAAGAGTGAATAAATTGATCATTTTCTTTTCCATTGTAAATGTATTTAAAAGTTTATACTAAATTTTACCCTGCAAAGGTAAACAAATATTTATACCCACCAAATATTTTGGGTTTTTTTTCACACAAACGCATCTAATTTTTTTTGAGGATGCGGAAAACGATTGATTTCGTTGGAATTTAACCGTATGCTGGATTACTACCGTGATGCGGACGAGATTGTTACGGTCGATGATTCGTCAGAGAAACAGGGGAAAACGGGGAAACAGGCGAACGACATGACGGGGCGCTATACGGCGCAGTGGAAATCGGAGAAGCAGGATGAGTCGGGGAAATCCGGCAAATTAGGCAAACGCACAAAAAACGACAAACCCCGGCGACAACCCCGATATGTACCATATGGGCAAGGCATGCCTTACCCCTACATAATGCCGTATTATGATTAGCAACAACTACCGCGCTCTGCGTGGTGGAATCAAGTCGCCTGTTCCTCCATTGTTCCATGAGGTGAGAACGGCGCGTATCTTGGCAATCTGCACTTCGGTAAGGTTGTACTCGTTCTGTCCCGAATGGTGTTCAGCGCTGTAATATCCCTTATAACCTGCATCTCGCAATAACGCCATCTTTTCGGGCAGCTTCGGGCTTTCGCAGATGTCCCATGGGAAATGCGTATGGCATATATACGGAGCAGCCGCTTTGTCGGCCGCATCATTTTCCGCTTCCCTTGTTTCGGGTGTATTTGTTCTCCATCCTCCAAAGTGTACACAGATGCCAAATCCGGGATGGTCGACTGCTTTAATCAGTTTTTCCATGTGTACCCAACATTGTTCAGGCCCCCAGTGGTTTTCAGCGCCAATCCTGAATCCGTTATCGTATGCGAATTGAGCAAGTTCTTTATAGCGTCTGACAAGAAAATCAAACTCCTGCGTAGTCCAGCCGGCATCTTCCCTGCGGCCATCTGTCATGTACGGACCGGCGTCATAACGCACAAACCCAACTCCTAATTGTTTGGCAATCTGCAAGTAACGATCCTGATTTGCACGCCGTTTCGCAGCATCTGCATCTTCGATTGGTAAAAGATGTCCCTCATCAACGGCAATATTCGGAACGACAAGTTGCCGTTCTTCGAGTGCACGGTGTACTTTTTTGATAAAAGCGTCTTCTGTACTTGTGAACATGCCGTTCCAAAGGTCGGCCGCATCAAGTCCGAAACGGTAACGACAGGTTTCAAAGTAATGGAAAATATCCATCATACCTTCCCGAACAAGTCCATTAAACGAATATGACAGGCACGACACCGGTAATGATTTGAACACATTACGGTTAACTAATTCCTGTGCATTTGCAGCACGGGTAACAATACCAGGAGAAGCGACTACCGCTGCTCCAAGTAACGATTTGCGTAAAAAATCTCTTCTGTTTGACATAGTAAATAGTAATTAAAAACAATTTTTTTAAAAAACCTCAGCGTAAAAAACAGACAAATATACGCAAGATTTTGAATTGCACAAATGATTGTTGCTTATTTTTTGTACTTTTGCGGTTTTCCTACAAAATAATATGGAATCGAAAAAGTATAAAAGAACATTAATCACAACAGCGTTGCCTTATGCAAACGGGCCGGTGCATATCGGACATTTGGCAGGAGTGTATATCCCTGCAGATATTTATGCACGTTATCTTCGTATCAAAGGCGAAGAAGTGGTGTTTATCGGTGGCTCGGACGAACATGGCGTACCGATTACGTTAAGGGCTAAAAAAGAAGGTGTTACACCGCAGGATATTGTCGATCGCTTTCATGGCATTATCAAAAAGTCATTTGAAGATTTTGGCATTTCGTTCGATATCTATTCGCGAACAACCTCTGCGATACATTACGAATTAGCCTCCGGGATTTTCAGGACATTATACGAAAACGGCACATTTGTCGAAAAAACAAACGAACAATACTACGACGAAGAAGCCGGACAGTTTCTTGCCGATCGTTATATCGTTGGTACGTGTCCGCATTGCCAAAGCGATAAAGCCTACGGCGACCAGTGCGAAGCGTGCGGTACGTCCTTAAGCCCGACCGACCTTATCGAACCAAAATCCGTCGTCAGTGGCAGCAGCCCTGTTATGCGCGAAACAAAGCACTGGTATCTTCCCTTAGACCGCTACGAACCTTTTCTGCGTCAATGGATTCTGGAAGGACATACCGAATGGAAGTCCAATGTGTATGGCCAATGTAAAAGTTGGTTGGATATGGGATTGCAACCACGCGCCGTAAGCCGCGATTTAGACTGGGGTATTCCTGTTCCCGTTGAAGGAGCCGACGGCAAAGTCCTTTATGTGTGGTTCGATGCGCCCATCGGTTATATTTCCAATACCAAAGAATTGTTGCCCGACAGTTGGGAAAAATGGTGGAAAGACCCTGAAACTAAGATAGTTCATTTTATCGGGAAAGACAATATCGTTTTTCATTGCATCGTTTTTCCGGTCGTTTTGAAAGCCGAAGGAACCTATAACCTGCCCGAAAATGTGCCTGCCAATGAATTTCTGAACCTCGAGGGCGACAAGATTTCAACGTCGCGCAACTGGGCTGTCTGGCTGCATGAATACCTCGAAGAATTTCCGGGCAAACAGGATGTTTTGCGTTATGTCCTGACAGCCAATGCTCCCGAAACAAAAGACAATGATTTCACATGGAGTGATTTTCAGGCGCGAAACAACAATGAGCTGGTCGCCATCTTTGGTAATTTTGTCAACCGCGCTTTTGTACTGACACAAAAATATGCCGGTAACAAAGTGCCCGTATGCGGCGAACTGACTGATTACGACCTTCAAACCATCCGGGAGATTAAAAATATAAAGATCGGTTTGGAAAGACTCTTGGACACTTATCATTTTCGCGATGCACAAAAGGAAGCCATGAACCTGGCACGTATCGGAAATAAATACCTGACTGATACAGAGCCTTGGAAATATGCAAAAACCGATATGCAACGTGTTCAGACGATTGTACATATCGCTTTACAGATTACCGCCAATCTGGCGATCGCTTTCCGGCCGTTCTTACCTTTCAGTGTGCGGAAATTATTTGAAATGTTACAAATAGCAGAACCGGATTGGGAACGCCTGGGCGAAACCGATCTGTTGGAAGCAGGTCATGAATTTGGCAAAGCAGCATTGCTTTTTGAAAAAATCGAAGACGAAGCTGTTGAAAAACAGGTACAAAAATTGTTGGACACCAAAAAAGAGAACGATGCAACCGGCTATATAGCTAAACCGGTACGCGACATCATTACTTACGATGATTTTGCTAAATTAGATATTCGCACAGGCATCGTCCTTGAATGTACTAAAGTTCCCAAAGCCGATAAACTGTTGCAACTAAAGATTGACGACGGACTTGGCGGCCGCACCATCATTTCAGGCATTGCACAACACTATACCCCTGAAGAATTGACCGGCAAACAAATCTGCTTTATCGCCAATCTGGCGCCACGCCAACTGAAGGGCATCACTTCCGAAGGCATGATTTTATCGGCCGAAGACGCCGACGGCAAATTGGTAGTCGTCGTACCTGAAGCCCTCGTCAAACCGGGCAGCGAAGTTAAGTAGGGGCAAGGTCAGCTTGCCCAAACATGAATATTGTAGGGGCAAAGTCTGCTTGCCCAAACGTGAATATTGTAGGGGCAAGGTTTGCTTGCCCTAAACATAGATATTGCGGGCATGGCCTGCTTCCCCAAACGTAATTATTGTAGGGGCAACCCTCGCGGTTGCCCAAATTTAACATATCAATAACAATGAACATCCAAATGGTCGACCTGCAAGGTCAGTACAAACGATTGAAGAAGGAAACGGACGACGCTATCAGGTCTGTCATCCATAGCGCATCATTTATCAATGGCCCTCAGGTAAATACATTTTGCACCCGCCTTGCCGGCTATCTGAATATCCCATATATTATTCCCTGCGGAAACGGCACTGATGCACTCCGTATAGCCTTGCAAGCCTGTAATGTGCAGCCCGGCGACGAAATAATTGTCCCTGCCTTTTCGTATATTGCCCCGGCCGAAATGGTTGCATCGCTGGGTTTAGTCCCTGTTTTGGTTGATGTCGTCCCTGAAACATTCAATATCAACACAGAACTTCTTGAGCGAGCCATCACACGTCAGACCAAAGCAATTATTGTGGTGCATCTTTTCGGTCAGTCATGCGATATGGAACCGGTGATGAAGATTGCCGAAAAATACAAAATCATTGTCATCGAAGACAATGCACAATCATTGGGAGTGGACTATACATTTTCTAACGGTACGACAAAAAAAGCCGGCACTATCGGCCATATCGGTACAACCTCGTTTTTCCCTACCAAACCTTTGGCCTGTTACGGCGATGGAGGAGCCATTATGACTTCAAACAGCGAATTGGCAGAACGTATCAGTATGATGGCCAACCACGGCCAAACCAAAAAATACCATCATAAAATGATTGGTTGTAACTCGCGTTTGGACACCATTCAAGCCGCCATTTTAAATGTAAAATTGAACTATATCGACGATTTTACACGCACAAGGCAGAAAGCTGCCCGTTATTACGACCAGGTACTGAGTTCAGTAAGTGAACTCCGCATCCCCGAAAAAACCATTTATTCCACCCACGTCTACCACCAATACACCCTCCGCGTACAAAACAACTTACGCGACGCCCTGCAGGCATATTTAAAAGAATGTGGCATCCCCTCCACCGTATATTATCCGTTTGCCATCCACGAACAGGAAGGCTACAAATGGGTAGCACGTGTTTCCGGCGACATAAGTGTTTCGTCCCGCCTCTGCAAAGAAGTACTTTCCCTCCCCATCCATTCCGAACTAACCGACGAAATGACCCGCCATATCACAAACACCATCATCGAATTTATGCGGAAGAAATAATTGTCTTTTTTTCGTAACAGAAAGATTAGATGCATATTTTGAGCCATTTCAAACATCAATTTTAAACCCTAACTCCGCAAAAAATTACCCCGCTTAGTTAAAAAAGTATAAAATAACGGCATTATATTTGGTCAAATGCCGGAATCAATCCGGTACAATCAGTTGAACAGGGAAAGTAAAATGTTACAGAATATAATCAAAATGATTTGTTACAGGGCGGAAACGGCTTTGGCGAATTTGCTCTCACCTCATTTTAACCGCGCCAGTCAGGAAATAAGAGCGCTCATCAAATCTGTGATATTCTCCCGTTCCAATATGGAAGTGGACAACCAAAATCAAGAATTGATGATTACTTTATACCCGCTCGCCAATCTAAGAAGTAACGAGGCTGTCAGGAAAATTTGCGAAATGGTTAATGCAACTAATACCGTGTATCCGGGGACAAATCTAAGGCTGGTTTTCAACATTGCGACAATCCAGTTTGTTCCAAGTCAGGAGTCCTGAAATTATTATGAATATTTTTTACACCCCACCTTGTGGCTCCAATGGAATGTATGTGTTAGAGTTTTACCTTCCTGAATGTCGCACCGTATGTTCAATATTACGGATAAGAATTATATCCATTCATTAATGTCTTTTTTTGATTTTTCCCATTGTATATTATAAATTGGATTCAATGTATTACAATATCTGCAAAAAGGTATTGGTTTGCATAAAAAGTCAAATATTTCATCCAAATTATTTATGCGATAAATATCAATATAATCTTTCTCGCTGACTTTCAAGTCAGTTCCAAATTGTTTGTTAAAATACTTTATATATGGTATGGTAGCACACGTATATATTTTGCCTTCATCAAGTTGAATGCATGTATTGGATTTATAACAATGCTCAAAACTATTTTTCATATCTTCAGTACCATCTAAATTCAACGGCATTTTATGCATTACTCTTTCTCTTATTGAGGTACCATCAAAATATTCAAGTGTCGTACCGTATTTCTTTGCAATATTTTCTATTTCATAAAAGTTCAAATTAATTGGATACCTTGTAATAGTAACTTTCACATTATTTTTTTTACAACTTTCCCAAAAATCATGATTCTGATTTAACAGTAATGTGCCATTTGTTACAAGTTTCAAATCGGCTTGTCCGAAATATTTTCCGGCAAATTCGAGTATTTTTAATAATTCCGGATGTAACAAAGGTTCACCACCCTGTAATCTGATTGAATCTATCTTACCTGTTGCAAGGGTATTGATACGTTTAAAATCTCTTTCTAATGATTCAACGCTATGGATTATCTCATCTGCAAGAGGTGAAAAATTATCGCACCCTTTACAATTCAAGTTACAATGATCTACTAAGTGAATAGATAACCGCAATGTTGTTCTTTTTTGCAAACGTATTTTATTCCAGTTAATTAACATTTCTTCGTCAACTCATTTCTCTATAAATGTGTCACTAAACCTTGTATTTTAGTCGGTTACTCCTGTTAATGTATATATATAATCAATAATTCCAATATGATCATTATCCATGTTGGCTTGCAATTTTCCGGAGGTTATTTTTTGAAGAGACAATTGATAATTCCGTTGGTTCATCTCATTCCAGGACAGATTAGAGGAAGTATTAATAATGGTTTTTTCTTTTGTGTTTACTAAAGCGTTACAATAGTTTTTATCTGCTATGTTAAAATAGGAAAATCCCAATAATTGAGCACGTAAAAGTAAATCCATGTCCTGATACGCAGCAGGTTCAAAACTTTCATCATAACCTCCAAGATAGAGAAAATTGGATTTTGATAAAGCAATTCTTCCATACGAACCGTCCTCGTAATCATTTCCAAATTGATGAAGAACTGTACGGTTCCATCCAAATTTTTTCATGTGTTCAACCACAAAGACTCCCCCGTTTTTACCAGTGAAATTGTCGCAATCCAAATTAACCACAATATCATTATTTGCCAATAAATGGGATGTGTTTTTGGCTATCGAAGCATGCCATGATTGTAGCTCATCTGTATAATAATATTTTAAATAGCCTTCTTCCATTTCAGTTTTAAAATTTTCAACAATCCATTCCTGAAGACCATCTGTACTACCAAAGTCTACCAGTATAAATTCAATGAACTCCTTTGATTCACTATTGTCTTTCAAATTTTGAGGAAGTGTTTGTCGGATTTGTTCAAATCTGTTTTTGCATGTGATACAGAATGATAAGGTAGGATTTCTAAATAAACTGTTGCCCTTATTAAAATACTCATTACAAGCCTGTCGCTGGAAATCGGAAAGTGCAGGATATTTTTTTTCCAGCAATCGCATAAAATATTTTTTATATTCGTTTGTTTCCTCAGCCATCAATCTGCAAATAGCATGATAGATATAAAATATCCTGACATATACATACCCTACTACATTGATAAATGCCTGATTTTCTTGTAGCTCTGCGGCAAATGTTTCAAGCTCCCTGCCTACACTTACTAAAGAAAGTACTCTATGTTTTTTGAAATCAAAGTTCATTATTTTCGCTTGTCGTTTATGGTAAAAATAATAAAAAAAATCTAACACAGAAACCTGTCGGGCAAATATAAGCGTTTTTACGCACCATAATTCGTCTGCATGTACAATGTTTTCATCAAAAAAAAGTTGGTAGTTTTGTAAAAAAGCGCGCTTAGCGAAATATAAAAAAACCAATGGAGGGAAAGCGTATGCTTCAATTAGTTGTGAAAAGCATTGTTTGCCAGATAGTTGAAGGTGTTTTGCATACTCGGTTAAGCGTTGATAAACAGGAACCTGTTTTCCGTCCGGATAGCAAAATAAAACGTTCCCGATCACTATTTCAGCATTTGCAGACAAGGCATGTTGGTACAGGATTTCAACTGTATCGTTTCGAATGGAATCATCGCTGTTCACAAATAACACATATTCACCTGTCGCTATGTTTAGTCCTGCATTACGGGCTGCCGATACACCCATATTTGATTGAGAAATTAAAATAATTCGTTCATCGATCTTGGAATAACTCTCCATGATTTCAAACGAACGATCAGTAGAACCGTCATTGACAAGGATAATTTCTATTGTCCGACAGGTTTGGTGGATTATCGTATTTATACATTTATCAAGATAAAGCTCTGAATTATAAACTGGAACTATAACTGATATGACTATGGGATTTTTAGCGTTTGTGAGTGTTTTCATCCGCGAGGTTATTTTTGTTTTTTCGTTTGAAATATTTTCTTCTTCCCGATTTTAAATTCATCGGGAATTTTTCGGTATAAATCAAGCGGTTCTGAGTATTTACGCTTGAACCGTACCAAATGGTAAAGCAAAGCCTCAAACTGTTTTCGGTAAATCAATGTGCCTTGTTTCCACAGCATATTACCTGCAAAGCCTTCTACGATTTGAAACTCAAAATACGCCTTTAACTTATTTGTTTCTTTTAGTCGTCTTACAACATGCGTCATACTTTCTACTTCGGTTTTGATTTGGCTGTAATGCAAACCTTCCTCAAATGCTTCAAATGCAAAATTAGTTTCATCGAAGAAAAAATTGCGAGAGTCGGTGAAAACTCTCTTGAAGTCCTTGCTTTGTTTAAACAATTCCCGAAAATATGGTTGATTCCGAAACAATGCACAACAACCTGTCAGATAATCATGGCGGGTGCTGATAATATCGTATTCGTGCAATAATTCATCCGTCATAAACGAACGGATATTACCGAAGATCACATCAATATCGCAATAACCCCAAAAATCATATTCCTTGACGTAATCTGCAAAGATATATCCGTAAGCAGGTTTGAAGTCGCACAGTTTGTAGCCTGAATCTACAGCAATATCAAATCCCAACACTGTCGCAGCTTCTAACTTGAATTGTTCAATAGAATAGGGAATTATCTTCAAATTGGACGGAAATACAAGATTAGGAACATCGTTGTCTGTAAAAATAAGAAAATCAACGGTCGGATTATACCTGCAAGAATGAAGAAAATAGGGGTAATACCAAGGATATTTACCCAAAAAAACAACAATAAAAATGATTCGATGCATAGTATTATAGTTTATTTTTTCAACTTTCCAATGTAAAGTGTTGGATTTGGTTCTACTAGGTCATAATCATGAATATTTGTATGTAAATAATAGAAAAATTCGGTATCTAAGTTAAACGGGAGAATTCTTAGTGGCCTCTGAATTTTGTAGATATCATCTGTATATCCATCTTTTATATTGTAACCTTTTCCAGTTTGTAAATCATAGCAAAAATTATATAAACCAGGCCTATAGTCATTCCGATAAAACGCAAAAACGTATCGTGAACTACGGTAAATATTATATAGATGGATGAACTTATTTCCATATCCGTCAATCCCGTCATTTTTGAATTTAAGTTTTATTTCAGGAATTAAGTGATTATTTTTCATTAAATACAAAGTGTCACGTAATACTATTTCTAATGGATTTTGTCTATTGCTATAGATGTCTGAGTAATACAATTGAATATTTTCATTTCCCAAAAAAATAAAATCATGAAATGCATGCGAATATTTAGTTGTTTGCTGAAAATATGTATCCCGAATAGCACAGCTATCAATAATTTGCAAATTATTATTCATTTTTAATACTACAGAATGTTGGAAGGCTCCTTTTGAATCTTTCATGTCTACATTTTCAACAATTATCAATAATTCATTATTAATGTAGTTAATATCCTTTATAGGCAACCATTCGGGAGCTATATACGATTCTCTTAGAAACGTTCCGTCTAAATCATAACATATTATTTTTGAAGAGCCTACAAATATATGCTTATTTTTTTCATCGATAGCTAAATTTAGTATATTGATGAATTCACCCGGACCTTGACCTCTACTACCAATTGAACGAATAAATGTACCATCAATGCTGAATAAAAGGATTTGGTTTTTTTCAGCAATAATTACATGAGAGTTGTTTAGAAGACAAACTCGTACTATTTGACTGGGATTTATTAAACTTTCATCGGTTAATTCCAATTCAATGGATTTTATTTCTTCCACGATTGAAGATAAAGGCAACGGTGAATCTTGATCAGTATTAATATGAATTACATGTAATTCACTCATATTGATCTCATTGCAAGCAAAAAAAAGAATGTTTATCAAAATAAATAAATAAAATTTCATAAATAAAATAAAGAGTTTAATAATAAAAAACATCTATTTCATTTCTCGTAACAATCGTGAGATTATTTCATCCATTTCTGCAATTTGAATTTCTGCTTTAGTTTTCTCTAAATAACCACCTCCTTTATAGTAAATAATTTTGCCCTCTTTACTTATAATCATATTGGTTGGAAAACCTTTGTTGAAATTCATTTTATGAGCTAATACAGATGATATTGAACTTACAATATAGGGAATTTCATACTTATTCACTGCTTTTCGGGCTACTTCTTCATCATCAATCGTAAAAGAAAAGAATTGAAATGAATTATTACTGTTATATTTATTAAATAGATTAATCAGAGCTTCTAATTCGACTATACACGGCGCACATCCTTCAAACCAAAGATTCACTATTGTAATTTTACCAACTAAAGATGTATTTGAAATTGGTTCGTTTTTTAAAGTAGTTGATTCGAAAACACAAAATTCTTTTCCAATGACTGCTTTTTCGTCAAAATAAAATTCACTCTTGATTATACTATCAATATAAGTTTGTGAATATAATTTTTTAAAACTAAAAAAAATAAAACAAACAATAAGTAAGACTTTAAAATTCATAAATACACGTTTTTTTGTTAATAATTATGTAGGTAGGCGGCGTTACCGCCGCTTTCCCCTTTAAGAACCGTACGTGCGACTTTCACCGCATACGGCTCAGGTGATTACTAAGTATAAATCTCACAAAATTACACCGATTCAATGACTTTTGCAAGCCTTTGTCCGATAAAGTTAAAAGTACGCTTACGCGTAGAGTACCTAAGAAGCCTTTCGTCTTCTCTTGTCAAAGTAATCAAACCATTGAGCATCAAAAGGATTAGCATCTTTCTTAATCTTAACATGCCTTGCAATTGGAATGTCAGTCAGCTTTTTCAACCAGAAGACTTTTTCTTTGTCGTTCAACGTGAAAGTGTCCTGAAATATCCAGTTGCGGTTGTTTACAGATTTGAAGTACTTCTTGATAATCCAATCTCTCGTTTTGTTGCTGTGACGCCTGAAAGCCCAGCGTTTGAGTTGTCCGACCAGCAGGTGGTCTATTTTCGCAAACACTTCTTTGGACACTACATGCCTGAAATAATTACCCCACCCAGTGATAATCGGATTGAGTATTTCAATTAACAGGCACTGCGAGGCGGACTTATTGCTAAACACTGCCTCATGCAGTTTCTCCTGTATCTTCTTTTGGCTTTTCATTGAGGGTTTAATCAGTAACTTT
>Ga0082212_10009959_pt1 | contig 12204 bp, 11 predicted proteins | sample TergutNt197P3_FD_71548 | JGI IMG/M metagenome (GOLD analysis project Ga0082212, IMG submission 71548) | Neocapritermes taracua P3 segment gut microbial communities from Petit-Saut dam, French Guiana - Nt197 P3 | ecosystem: Host-associated > Arthropoda: Insects > Digestive system > Gut ... | reverse complement strand
CGAAATGTGCATGCCCGGCGACAACGTGAAACTGAAGGTCGAACTCATTTCGCCGATTGCAATGCAGGAAAACAGCCGCTTTGCTATCCGCGAAGGTGGTCGCACCGTCGGCTCCGGCGTGGTTACGAAGATTATAAAGTGAGAGAGTGGTAGGCAATCGACCGCCGGGCGATTGCGTCGGCGGTAGCCGACCGAAACATTGTTCATAGGTTCCAGTGCGGAATACCGCACGTTGCCGCCCGGCGGTCGGCAACCCACCTTTTGGAGATAGAAGGAGAGTAGTTTAGTGGTAGAACTGCGGTCTCCAAAACCGCTGGTGGGGGTTCGATTCCCTCCTCTCCTGTTTGTACGAAACAAAATAACGTAAGATGGAGTTACTAAAAGAACTGTTCCGGTTTCGCCGCTACAAAGCCGGCTTGGGTCGTCTGATTCGCCGACTGACCATGGCGGGCGTTTGGGTATTGTTTCTCACCGCAGCGTGGAAGTGTACCCAGATAGACGTTACATGGCTTGCCAGTTGGGCGGCGATGCCCGAATTGGTTGTCAAATACACCGTAGCAGGAGTGATTGCACTCTGTGGACTTTGGTTCGGTTATCGGCTCGTGAATTGGGAAACGTTCGCCGATTTTCTCATTTCCGTTGAAGGAGAAATGGCAAAAGTGTCGTGGCCCGGCAAAGGAGAATTGCAGTCATCCACCATCGTCGTTTTGACAGTGTTTTTGCTCCTTTCCGGGATGATTTATATCTATGACTTAATACTGGTGTTTTTGTTGAGAATCATCAACGTTATGTAGGCGGTATTCGTGGTGTTATTATAGTATGGGGGAGAATCAGGGAATGTCCGAAGAAGAATTAAAAACTGACGAGCCGCAGACCGACGAGTTGCCGATTGACGAAGCGCAGACCGAATACGAAATGTCGAGCGAGTCCGTCGACGAAATATGGGAAGACGACGGCGAAGATTTCGACGTACTGCCCCCGAAACCCTTCTTTGAGGAGAAGATCGAGCGGATTCCCGGCTCGAAAAATTGGTACATCTTAAAGGTGCAGGTCAACCGCGAAGATACGATCAAAAGAGACCTCGAACGCCGCATTGCCGTTTCTGGTTTGCAAGAGTTTTTTGGGGAAATCCTCGTTCCGACGGAAAAAATCACGGAAATTCGCGGCGAAAAGAAGAAGATTGTGAAAAAGAAACTCTATCCGGGCTACATCATGATCTTTATGGAGGTTTACGATGACACATGGTTTCTCGTTCGGGAAACGGCAGGGGTCGGCGACTTCACGGGAGCACAGGGCAAGCCGACACCGATGTTGCCGCACGAGGTCGAGCGTATTTTGAAGTCAGAAAAAGAGGGACCGGCAAAGACACCCGAATTGAAAGTCGGCTATCAAGTCGGTCACGGAGTCAAGGTCAAGGAAGGACCCTTTGAAACGCTGGAAGGTGTCGTCGATAACATTGACCATGCGAGTGGTCGGGTAACGGTCATCATCAGTATTTTCGGACGCAGCACTCCGGTAGAACTGGAATACTGGCAAATTGAGCCTGCCAATAAATGAGGTTCATCCGAATACGAAGCATAGCCGGGGAGTATGCAGACCGAGTGCCGGCACTTGGAATATCACACCGCACGTCTAACAACTCACAACAATCGAGTGGCACGCCGACCTGTCAAGACCATTGATCCGAACGCAGATATTTCTGCCGCCTTCAAAACGCCGGAAGAACTGCCCAAACCCTGGAATGCCGAAATGCTGTTCGGTCGTGCGGCTCCCGTAGAACTCGAAATCGGCTCCGGCAAAGGAATGTTCATCAGTAAAGCCGCCGGACACTTTCCGCAACACAATTTTCTCGGCATCGAAATCAGTATGAAATATGCCCGATTCGCTGCCGCTCGCTTGATTCGGCAAAACCCTACCAACGCCGTGATGGTTTGCGGCGATGCCGCTCTTGTGTTGCAAGAGGCGATTCCCGAAAATACGCTTGTTGCTGTGCATGTCTATTTTCCTGATCCTTGGTGGAAGCGGGCGCATCGCAAACGCCGCATTTTGCGCTCCGAAGTGCTCCAACTGATCGAAAGCCGACTCATGCCGGAGGGGACATTACACTTTTGGACAGACGTTGAGGAATACTTCCTCTCGACGCTTGATTTGTTGGCAAAAACGACGGCACTGCAAGGACCGTTTGAGGTGCCGGAGCAGGAAGCGGAGAACGACATGGACTACCGCACCCACTTTGAACGCCGTACTCGGTTGCACGGAGAGAGGGTTTATCGTGCCGTGTTCAAGAAAAGGTAAACTACCCCAAAAAATCGCTATTTTTGCTTTCGCAAAAAATTGGTACAATGCGTTGATACCATTTCGTCTCCGTTCCATATTGACGATGAAGATTCACCTTATTCTCGTTGTTTTGTTGCTCACCGGAGGGCTAGCACCCTCTGCTCTTGCGCAAACCCTTGACCAAAAGGAGGAACTCCTCGACAAAGCGCAAAATGCACTGATTTGGTTCTACAAACTCGGCGATGAAGTCGTTCAGAACCGGACTCCTGCCGAAACCTATCGGGAGCAGATTTCGCCGATGGAACTCATCCAAGCCGCAGCGTTTTTGCATTCGTACCACTTGAACGAACAGACCGCTCTTGCGGAAAAACTCTTGCTTATGTTGCCTTACCATCGGCTCACCCAAGAGGAGATGTTTGAAATCAACGACATTTTGGGTGCGACCGATTTGCGAGACCTTGCTGAGATCGCTACTCCCTACCTCGTCAGGATTCCTGTCGAAGCCGAGCGGTTTCGTCGAGATTCGCTGACTAATGCCGAAAAGATCATTCTCTATCAGGAGCCGGCATCGGCACTCGAATTGATGAAAGCAGTGGAAGTATTGTCCGGCGTGGGTCGTCCCGTGTTGGTTCGGCACTATCTCCGAAAGTATTTAGCCGATACTCCGGCGAGCACACCCGAAGAAGCGGCGCAAATTATCGAAACCATCGGCACGCAAAAATTGATGCAACTGGCGATTCATCCCGACTTCGTGCCGCTTGCCAAGGAAGCGGTTGCAAAAATCATTGATGAGGCAAAGGAGCACTGGCAAGATGATGCAAAAATTGCCGAAGCGTTGAAGGAATTGACAGACGGCAGACGGCAGACAGCAGACGGCAGCAGAGAGCCGCCGACTGTGTTGGCGTTATCGGTGCTCTGGAAGGGGGATCAACTTTCCGTTCAGCAGGTTTTTGAGAAATTGGCAACCCTCGAAGACGAAAAGGAAGCCGACGAACTGACGGCAATCCTGCTGTCACTGCGCCCCGATATGAAGGAAGCCCTCGCCGCCGCGTTGCAAAGCAGTAACTCAAAATTACGTTTTCATGCAGCACGTGGTCTTGCGGTATCAGTTACACCGCAGGATAGTTTTTTGCTCTATCCGTATTTGTTTTATGAAGACAGGCTTTCCGATTCTGAAAAAGACACCATGAGAAACACCCTAAAGCAACGGCGAATTACGATTCCTAGTCAGGAACAAGCCGCAAATATTTTGCATGAGCGGGGAAATGATTATTTTGAACACCGCCGACCACTCCGCACCGATGCCGATGGAATGGTCTCGTATTGGGATTGGGACACTATTGGTAGAAATGATAGAGGAGGAGATATAGAAAGTGTCGTCTATCGGACGGAAGACATAGACACTGCCTACAAACACTTCACTTTTCGGTACTATGGACAAAGTTACAACATCGTTCCGCAGACTTCCGCAAATCGGAAGACCTATCTATTTTCTTATTTCATTTCGTATATCGAACGTTATGAGCATCCATTGAACTCGCCGGGAGGCTTTTACGCTTATATGAGCGGTGAAGAATTTGAATCACCAATAGCGATGGAGCAAATACTCCAAATGAGTCTTGATAAAAATTGTTTTTATGCCGCCGCACAAACAGTCAATATATTGTCAGGCTTGGTGGATAGTAATACCGACCTGCTCGAATCCACCAATGGCAAGCCGCGAGTATTAGTTCAAGCAACCGCTTCCAAAAATCGTGATGTCCGCTTTGCGGCACTTTCCGCGATTATGAATCTGACGCTCAATGAAAGCCGGAATCGCAACAACGTGGAGGCAGATACCGTCATTCCTGCGCAGGCAGGAATCCAGACGGAAGATATGCACATCAACTCTCTAGACCCCCGCCTTCGCGGGGGTGACGGAAGAGGCGGGGGTAACGGAAAACCCTTTGCCGGTTCATCTCTCGTTGCGGATGCACTCGTTTGGTTTTCCAAGTCGGAGGGAGAAAACGTACTGTTGTCGGGACATCCGCAGATGGCTTCGGCAAGTCAAACCGCAAGCCTGTTTTTGGGACTCGGTTACACAACCGATGTGGCAACGACATGCCGGGAACTCTTTCGGAAAGCCGCCGCTACGCCAGACGTAGAGGTGGTCTTCGTCGATGTCCACACTACGCAACCGCCCGTCGGCGAATTCGTGCAAATGATGCGCCAAGATGCCCGAACCGCCGAAATTCCGATTGCCATTTTGAGCGGCAACGAACGCGACCTCAATCCGAATGCCAACTCTCAACGCCGAAACACGATGACGAGAATGGATCGGCAAAGTCCCGAGGCTCCCTTCCGCTCGTCGCTATCGCTGACCTATCCCCGATTGGCAGACGAAAAGTCGGCAAAGTGGGTGCTTGATGATCTGTTGGACAAGACGGGGAGTGAGACAGCAGACGGCAGACGGCAGACGGCAGCAGATAGTCGTTTCGACCAAGCAAAACAAGCACTCGTTTGGCTTCGGGAGATCAAATTAGCGGAGTTGGAGACGGGACAAAAAATTTACCACTTCGACGATTTCGATGCGGTCGTGCTGAATGCTTTGCACAGCGAGCGGCGGGTCGAAGAGGGGTTGGCACTAGCGGCAGTGGTGAAATCGGCGGTGGTGCAATCAGCCCTCCACGAATTGGCAACGAATGCCGTCTATCCGGTGTGGCTTCGGGAAAAGGCGAACGCAGCATTTGAAGAAAACGTTGAACGCTTCGGCAGATTGCGAGTCGTGAGGGATTAGTTTAATTCAAACATCATTGTTCCGTTTTTTAACGTTAACGTTCCGGCAAAGAGCGTTCCGTGCAGAATGAACGACTCCGGCGACGTTTGCTCGTAAGTTCCGGTGTCGATGCGTGAAACCTTCCCACGATTGCCGCTCACCTCTCCTTCGTATTCCAAATAATGCTTGCGGTGAGGCGGCAACGGTGTTGCCGGACAAGAAAAGGATGTTCCCGACGGACACTGCGGCGGAATCGACCACGTCGTCATGAGATCGGAATCCGTTTCCAACATCACGTCCCAGTGCTCGTCCGTCGGCGATTGATGGTGTAAGAAAACAAAATGGTACATGTTTGATGGAAAACACCTTTTACAACCGGTGCATTTCCAAATTATCCGCATCGATTCGATTGATTTTATGCTGATCATGATGATGGAACAGTGCCGCAATCTGTTGTGCGATCACCTGTATGAACTGCGGACGAAACTGCGCTTCCACCTGCGGTCCGCCGGAAATCGGCGTACTGGGCGGATCAATTATCGACAACGTTTCCGAAGCCAGCACCTTTCCCGTTTCGCAGTCAACCGCCTTCACTTCGACTTGGCACTTCCCTTGCACCAGATAGGGATTCTGCGGATCGCGAATTTGAAAACTAATAATATCGAAACCGATCACAATGTCGGCTTTGATGGACTTGTCCTGACCAACCGCAGCAAAGGTATCGAAGTCGTTGTTACAGTTATCGAGCCATGCTTCGACCTTTGATTGTTCGACGACTTTCAATTTTTTGTTTTTGACATTGTTGTCCAACAACGAATTGACCTGCCGGGCAATTTCTTGCGGTGCATTTTGCACTTCAAAGGAGTTGAAATAAACAGATCGCGGCACCACTGCCACTCGTTTTTCTCCTTTGAGCAGGACATCGTACTTCGGCTCCACGTCCGTTCCCTTGAAAAGCACGATGGCTGTCAGCAACACCGACTGGCAACCAGTAAGCGTCAGGATAAGTAGTAAAAACAGGTAAGTTGTGTATTTCATTCTATCCCCAAAAATTCTGTTGTTCCTTTACATCCTGCTTCCAGATAGGCGGAGAGCAGGATTTGGGCGGCAAGTTTGTCTCGACGCTCTTTTCGCTTTTTATCTGTCAATCCAGCCTCCCGAAGGAGATGTTCGGCTTCCACCGAAGTGTATCGTTCGTCCATATAGTCGATTTCAATGCCGGTTGCCTGCTGCAACCAACGACCAAACCGGAGGACTTCTTTTGCCTTTTCGCTCAAATCACCGCTCAAATGCAGCGGCAAGCCGACAACGAATCGGGTAATTCGTTCCTCGCTGACCAGTTGCCGAAAGTATTCTGCGTCCCGGTCCGGCGACTTGCGAATGTACATTTCGTAAGGACTCGCCAGTATCCGATCTGCATCGCTGACAGCAATGCCGATGCGGACAGTGCCGTAGTCGATTCCTGCGATTTTGCCCATGACTATTCCGATTCTCTCGGAATGGTACAGATTTTCCTGCTCGTCGGCAAGAGAGATTTTTGATATTTTCCGCCTATTCCGGCGACACAGTGCAGGCTCTTCAGGAAAATTTTGTAAAAATAGTAAAACTTTAACGGTTTTACTGATTGTAGCGATTATGCATGCCGATTATGAAATCCGACGGGACGGTTCCGCCGTTCCAACGACGCAAGAAAACCTACACCTAGGCACATCAGGTCGCCATGTCAACATTATTCACCGAAAAACTGTTTATTTTCTTTACCCTTTTGCTGGCAGTTGTCTTCGTTGGCTGCTCCCATCATAAGACAAACCGCGGTCATCTCCTTCGCGGAGACTGGGCTATCGAATACAATCGCACCCCCTGGGTTGGCTGTCCCCCAGACTCCGGCTGTCCAGAGGAACCAGAAAAAAAATGCGGAGGGCTTCTTTCTTGCCTCAAAAAAGACGACGATGAGAAAAAGAAAAAGGGAGTCCGCCGCCATTGTGGAATGCGGAGAGGATGCACCCAATTTAACCCATGTTGCCAAATGCTCGGTTGCGGAATGTGGGTGGAACCCGGTGATTCCGTGATAGGTGATTCAACAATATCGGTTTCCGCCTCGCCCGCAGTATTTGGGGGAACCGTCAATATCTGCGGTTTAACCCCGTTCTGCACTCCTCAAAAACCGTGCGGACTCACTCCCAACTGCGGCAAATCCATCAGCAGCACTGCGCAAACACTTGTCAATCTTCAAACATCCAACGGCAATGGCTTGGGAAGTGCGGCAATGGGGAATATGGCAACCGTCCGGGGAATGAGTCCGAATGGAATAATGGCGAATGGGGTCGCTGGTACTGTACCGGGCACACCGATCAACAGGGGAATTGTTCCGGGATCGTTGGTTAGCCGAGGAATTGTACCGGGTGCCTCTGCAATCACCTCCGGCGGAATGGTGGCGGCAATCGGTGTGGCAACTCCTGCCGGAACGATGACTCCCGTCGGTGTCCGCATGCCGAATGGTGTCGTAAGCAACAACGCAGTCCTCATGGCTTGCACGCAAACTCCAAATTGTACGGCGGCTCATCCTTGCGGGCTGATGCCCAACTGCGGCGGTGCCGTTGCGGTTACTGTGGTGGCAAACAATGCCGTCGCCCTCGCTTCGGCTCTCCAGGCACAAGGGGCTTCGGGAGGAGTGATGCAGGCAGGCGGGATGGGAATGTTAGTCAATCCCGTTACCAATCAACCGATCAATGGGTTAACGATGAGTGGCTACACGCAGGCAGGCTATCCGCCGATTGGCTATGCACCGACGGGTTATGCGCCCGGCTATCCGCGCTATGCAGCGGGAATGATGGGTGCCGGTGAAATCGAAGACGAGGAAGAGGAACAGGAAAGGGAGCAAACTGTTGTGCCGGAAACGCGTTCGGTAATGCCGGTTCCAAGATTCCATCCGGTTCCTCACCAGCCGACCTTGAAACGAAGCGAAGGAATGATGCCCACGCCGAAATCAGAACGAACCGTTGTCAAGCCGACGACGACGGCAATGACCGAACAACGCGGCGTGTCTGCGCGGGAACTTGAGGCTGCCCTCGATCAAGCCTACCTTGAAGGTGTTTCGGCAGCGATGGACGATGTCGAACGGAAGTTGGAAGCGAAGCGGCAATTAGCAGCGAAGGCAAAATTAGAGGAAAAAATTTTGCAACAGGCTGAATACGTCCAGCAACAGTTAGACGAACAAGAGCGGCTACAGGCACTGGCAATGCAGCAGGCACAACGTGAGCGGCAACTTCGGCAACAAGCGGCACAACAGTCGGAAATGTTGGCGGCTGCCGAAGCGGTGCCGGAGCCGAAACGTTTGCCGGCACCAAAACCGGCGGTGGCTCCTTCTGTTGCCAAGGCAGACGGCAATGCGAGTGCCTATCCGGCTACGTTATCGGAAAGTCTGAAAAATTCGAGTGCTACTGGCATGCTTGCTGCGTTCTTTGGACAGAATCAAAAGGGGCAAACGCCCTCAAAGTCTCCTGCACAAAATACCGCTCAAAATCCCCCCAAGACGACACCAAAATCAGCGGCAGAATTAGCGGCGGCTCTCAATCTTCCCAAAAAACCGCCTGTTTCGCCGATGCCGCAGGAATACGGTCTGTTGCCGGAGCCAAGCGAATCCGGTCGTATTCTTCAAACCCAATTCACCGCAGACCACGCCTCCATCAGACCGTAACTTGGTTGCCTCGCTTGCTCTACCATCTCCATGCTCCGCCGACTTGACCGGCACTTGCATACTTATTGCCAGCCTGCTCCGGCGTAACTTCCCCCTGATAACCGCCGAATAGAGTGAAATTTTTCCCCACCAAGTAGGAACCGCCTATATTGAAGGAGAGTACCGAACGTCCCTGCCTGCTTCCGACGAGCAAACTTTGGCCGTTATTATCGTCCGACACTTTTGCTTCGAGTCCTGCCCCTCGTAAATCGTACGAATAGAACAAACCGCTTTCCAGTGCCCAGCGTCCGCGTTCATACCGCAGGTCGGTTCCGAAGCGGAAGAATAGTTGCGAGAAGTCGGTTCCATGGTAACGGACGAGATCGCCGCCGGACTCTTGTGCGTTGCCGAGGCGGTTAAAATACCAGTCAACCGCCACTGCCGGTCGTGCACTCCACACGCCGCACCGCTCGCTGAAGTAGTGGCGTTTTCCCAATTCGATATTCATTTCGACCGTGTTGCCATTGCACAATGTCTGGTATGGCGCATGGTAGTCTTGCCACCCAAAATTAACAGTGGTGCGGAGGTCTGCATCATTGTTGAGAAGATGAACTCCATACAAACCAAAATAATAATCGTTGGCTTTAATGCGGTCGCCTCTGTTTGTGCCCCGCGAATGTTCATAACCGAAAAACGCTCCAATTTGGCTTCGGTGTTTGCGGAAGAGGTCTGTTCCCATTTGAACGCCGTTTGTGGAGAAATGCCAATCGTTATTGTTAAAGGAACTCCGATAGCGGTCATCACGTACGATGTAATTGACCCAGGCACCGCGATTCTTCGGTTTGCAATGATGAAAATAGGTGATCGCATTTTCACACGGGGATTGACCGAAATACTCATATTGTTGTTCAACTCCGTTACAGCCGGAAATTACGTGATCCCTGATTGCATTCCAGGCTGTATATTTGTGATGAATTTGGGTGGCTGCCAAATAGTGATCGTTGCCTGCAAAAATTTGCGCTTGTGCTGCTGTCGGAAGTGCGAAGAGTAAAATACTCAGCAAGGAGCAGAGAAGTCGAGTCTTCATGGTAGTATCCTTTCCCTTGGATTTTTTGGGTGGGGGTTTGTCGTGGAGTAATCCAAGAAGAGACCTTGCCGATTAAATCGGGCAGGAAGCGTTTCTGGCTACCCGACCATCCATGGAGAGAATCGATCAATCGCTTGAACGACTTTTGTTCCGTCGTTGGGAGAAAATCGTCGAAAATAGCAAATATCCCGAAGAATCCCAAAAAATTCCGGTCATACCGGTTGGAAAAAGAATACCGGTACGTAGCCCATCTTTCCTAAAGAAGGCAAAAGTGGTAGAATGTTGCCATCGCTCCACCATTACAATACAATCGCATGAAAATGTATCGGTCTTTCCTGTTTTTCGCCGTTCTTATGACGGCATGGGCAATGGTTTCTGCATCGGAAACTTCCGACAACTTTGCAAACTGGGTCACGGACTTTGCCGCATCCGACCTCGGCAAACGGCAAGCCGCACAACAGAATTGGCAAAATTTTTGCTTGCAACGTGGAAATCTTCCCGAAGTACAAAAGGAAATCGTGAGGGTTTCCGTCGAGCAACTGGCAAAAGAGAATCCGGTGGACACGACCGTCTGGATTGTGCGCCAACTCGGTATGGTCGGCAATGCCGCCGCTGTGCCGGCACTGGCAAAGTGTTTGACAAGCGACGAAGTCCTAGTCCGTGATGAAGCCGCACGAGCATTGGCAAACATACCGGGAAAGGAAGCAGAAAATGCTCTCAAGCAGAACAATGCAACCATTACCGCATTACTATCAAATGCTCTTACTTCGCGAGCCGCCAAAGTCGAGATTCCAAAAAATGATGGTCTTGAAAGGCAACCTATCGAAGTGCCGAACAAGAATCAGAGTGAGTGGAGCGACATGGAAAAAGTCCAGGTGTTGAGCGATCTCACTGCCCGAACGGAAAGAAGCCGGGTAAACCGGCAACAACCACAACAAAGGGGCACCCGCAGACAACAGACGGCGGGTGCTGGAGCAGGGCGAAATAGCCAATATATTCCGCTTGCCCTTGAAGCCGCCAAGAGTTCCGACGAAACGCTACGCAATGCCGGACTTTTGGCACTGGGAGCACTTGGAGGAGAAGATGAAGTGCCCTTCCTTCTCGAACATGCCCGCTCCGGTGCGAACAAGGAATTGGCAAAGGTGGCTCTTTCCCGAATGCGTGGACAAAGAATCGACAATTTCCTGTTGGAAGCCTTGAAGTCGGAAAAAGATAACGATAAATTTAACATTCTTGCCGATGTCCTGAATCGCCGATTCAATTCGGCAATGCGACCAACCCTTTTGGACAGAGCAAAGGCTGACGGTATTCCGAACCGGTTGCAACTGTTGCAGTGGGCGGAACCCATCTCTAATAAAGCCGATGTGGGCAGTTTTGTGAAAACGTGGGTGTTAATCTCAGATCGGGGACAAAAGGATCAAGCCGAACAAGCCGTTGCCCGGCTCTCTAAAGGGGATGCAAGCGTTGCCATGCAAGCCTTGGGAAACTGGGACACACCGGAAGGTTTGTCGCTCTTGGGACGTATTAGCGATGCCAGTATCCTTGACAAAATCAGACAAAGCAAGAATGCGGTTCATGCATTCCGCACATGGACCAATGCCGTTGTGGCGGACGATCTCATGAAAATTGTCCGCGATGAGGAGAGTTCCGAAACTGACCGCATTGCCGCCCTTCGTGCTTATATTCGGGTGATGTCGTTGCCGGATGACCAAATCGGTATCAAAATCAGCGATGCGGACAAGGTCAAAAAACTTGCCGAAGCGTACGAATGTGCGAAGCGGGATGAGGAAAAACGACTGGTCATCGAACGAGTGGGGCAAATTCGTACGGTTGAGTCGTTGCGGTTCGTATTAAAATATTTTGATGAACCGCAACTTCAAGAGAGGGTTTGCGAATCCATTTTGGACTTGGCACACCAAGTCGATCTGAAGCGGAGTGCAATGGATGAATTCACTGCCGCTCTCGACAAAGTGCTTGCGGTTGCCAAGCGGAATGATTTCCGTGAACGAGCCAATCGGTATAAATCGCAGCGGTAATAACATGCAAATCATTGGTCTCGGAACAGACATCGTCGGATGCGACCGAATTGCTCGGATGCTTGCTCAACACGGCGAGCGGTTTACGCAGCATGTCTTTACGGAAGAGGAAGTTCGGTATTGTTCGGGACGAAAAATTGCCGCTCAACATTTTGCCGGTCGCTGGGCGGCGAAGGAATCCGTTTTGAAAGCATTCGGGACAGGCTGGGTGGCAGGGATTGCTTGGCGGGATGTCGAAGTTGAGATTCAACCAGGCGGCAAGCCGGTGATTCGATTGCATCGGGGAGCGGCAGCGAAGGCAGCCGAACTTGGCATTTCCGAAGTTCTCATCAGCATTTCACATTGCAAGAGCCATGCAACTGCAACGGCGATT
>Ga0082212_10009958_pt1 | contig 12204 bp, 8 predicted proteins | sample TergutNt197P3_FD_71548 | JGI IMG/M metagenome (GOLD analysis project Ga0082212, IMG submission 71548) | Neocapritermes taracua P3 segment gut microbial communities from Petit-Saut dam, French Guiana - Nt197 P3 | ecosystem: Host-associated > Arthropoda: Insects > Digestive system > Gut ... | reverse complement strand
TGACCGGCCTCCCCATGGCTGAGTATTTCAGGGACGAGGAAGGCCTCGACGTACTGCTGTTCATCGACAACATATTCAGGTTCACCCAAGCCGGCTCGGAAGTTTCGGCGCTGCTGGGGCGCGTACCCGCAGCCGTAGGCTACCAGCCCACCCTTGCCACGGAAATGGGTGCTTTGCAGGAGAGGATCACTTCCACGAAGAAGGGCTCCATCACGTCGGTGCAAGCCATCTACGTGCCGGCTGACGACCTTACGGACCCGGCGCCGGCGACCACTTTCGCCCATCTTGACGCCACCACGGTGCTTTCAAGGGCCATAACGGAGCTGGGGATATACCCGGCGGTGGACCCCCTTGATTCCACGTCCAGGATAATGGATCCGCTGATCATCGGCGACGAGCACTACAACACGGCCAGGGGTGTCCAAGAAGTGCTGCAGAGGTACAAGGAGCTGCAGGACATCATCGCCATACTGGGCATGGACGAGCTCTCCGACAGCGACAAGCTGGTTGTCTCCAGGGCAAGGAAGATACAGAGGTTCCTGTCACAGCCCTTCGGCGTGGCTGAGGCGTTCACCGGCACCCCGGGGAAATACCTGCCGCTCAAAGAGACGATCAAAGGCTTCAGGGAAATACTGGAGGGCGCCCATGACGAAATCCCCGAATCCATGTTCCTGTATGCAGGCGGCATAGAAGAAGTAGTGGAAAGGTTTAACAAGAGCAATGGCTAAGAGCTTCAAACTACAAGTGATCACGCCTTCGAAGCTGTTTTACGAAGGTGAAGCAGAACTCGTCATAGTAAAGACGATGACAGGCGAGGAGGGTTACATGGCAGACCATTCCTGGGCCTGCAAACTGCTTGACGTGGGCGACATGTGGATTCAGGAAGCGGGAGCCAAGACCTTCAAGGGGGCAACGGTGGCCGGCGGGTTCGTCGATGTGATGCACGACATCATAATCTACACCGACGCTGCAGAATGGGCAGATGACATCGACAGGGAGAGGGCTTTGGAGGAGCAGGCGACAGCGGAAAACTGGCTCAGCGAGCACACGGGCCCTGACGAAAACCCGGAATACATTGAGAGGGCGCAGATCAGCGTGTCCAAGCAGAAAGCAAGGCTGCACATGACGGACGGCACAAGCAAGAGAAGAAAGTAGAATAAAATAGAATAAAGTAGAAGCATTCAGCAGGGCTCCGAGCGAGCCCCTTTTTTTGTGCAGACGAGGGTGCATATTGTTGAATTTCAACAAACCATTCCACATAATTTAGAATAATCTATTGTTGGTTTCGCTATAATCTGTTATACTATAATCATTCCAGTATTTAAAGAGGTGTACAAAGTGAAAAACATGAGAGTATCCTTAAAGCTGATAACCAGCTTTCTGATCGTTGTTGCAATGACGTTGGCTGTCGGCGGAGTCGGCATCGTTGGCATGCTGCAAATTAACAAAGGGGCGTCGTCCATGTATGAAATGCAGACCGTGCCCATGCCCAACATGGCCAAGTCGATGGAAACGATGCAAAAAATGAGGGTCAACGCAAGGGAGTATTTGGTCGGCACCATGACGAACGACAATGGGAAAATTGAGACCACAAAAACTGCATTTGAGAACGACAAAGCGGTTATGGCCGAAAACCTTGACTTGTACGGCGCTTCGATCATCGACCCAACGGCGCAAGCCCTGTTTAAAGAAGCCCGCGATCTGTACGAGAATGACTATCTGGATTTCATGGACAAATGCTACTCCTTGGCAAAAGCGGACAATTCCAATCAATTAATTCGGGAATTGGATGCTATACGCCCGACCATCGACAAGATTGTCGACAACTTCGAAAAGTGCCTCGACATGAAGGTTGATCGGGCAAAAGTGGCAGACGACAGCAATGACAGCCTTGCAACGAAGCTGCTTGTGATTATTGCCGCAGTCCTTGTGATTGTGGTTGCGGTTGCGCTGTTCTTGGCGTTCTACGTCTCCGGGTTGATAAGCAAGCCTCTCGGCCCCCTCACGACATTTTTGAAGAGGGCGAGCGAATCCGGGGACATTTCCCTTCGTCAAGAGGACATCGACGTCATCGGCAAGCTTGCAGATCAAAAAGACGAAATCGGCCAGTGCATCGGGGCTGCTGCTTCCTTTGTAACGCATGTAACCCAAATCGGCAAAGAACTCGAGACGATCGCAGCCGGCGACCTGACTGCCGACGTTGCCGTCTTGTCTGACAATGACACGATGGGGCTTTCGCTGCAAAAGGTGATGTCCAGCCTCAACAATATGTTTGGGGAAATCAACGCTGCGACAGGCCAAGTGTCCACTGGCGCCAAGCAGGTCGCGGACGGGGCGCAGTCGCTGGCACAGGGATCGACCCAGCAGGCTGCAACCATTGAGGAGCTGTCGGGCTCCATCACCGAAATAGCCGAAAGGACCAAGGCAAACGCCGTAATCGCCAATAAAACATCGAAATTGTCTGAATCCATAAAGGAAAGCGCTGAAAAAGGCAGCCGCCAGATGGATGAGATGATATCGGCGGTGGGCGAGATCAATGAAGCCAGCATAAACATCAGCAAAATCATCAAGACCATTGACGACATTGCGTTCCAGACCAACATCCTCGCATTGAACGCCGCTGTGGAGGCGGCGCGGGCCGGACAGCACGGCAAGGGCTTCGCCGTTGTAGCCGAGGAGGTCAGAAACCTTGCGTCAAAGAGTGCGGAAGCTGCCAAGGACACTGGCGCAATGATTCAGAATTCGATGGAGAAGGCAGAGCTTGGCTCCCGCATTGCAGGGGAAACCGCTGCAAGCTTGGGGGAAATCGTAACCGGCATTATCGAATCAACGCAGCTCATCTCGGAAATAGCAGAAGCGTCAGAGGAGCAGTCGCAAGGTATATCGCAAATAAACATTGGAATAGACCAGGTAGCCCAGGTGGTTCAGCAGAACAGCGCAACTGCTGAGGAGAGCGCCGCGGCTTCCGAAGAAATGAATGGGCAGTCCGACATGTTGCAGCAATTGATCGCCCAGTTCAAGCTGAAGGATAACAGATGGTCCGCATGACACAAGAAAACATGGTGAAAAAAAGTTAAAAATCATTGTATTTTTATTTGACGAATATCGTCTAAATTCGTATAATTAAAGTGGCATGCATATTACTGTGAAACACAAACATTTTAGAAAGGATTAGAAAGGGGAAATTAATTTATGAAGGGGAAAATGAACAAAAATTGCAAGTCGGCGGTTAGAAAACTGCTGGGCATTTCGTTGGCACTGGCGCTGGTGCTTGCCTTGGTGCCCTTCGCCGCGTTGGCGGGAGGCGCCGAAGGGGTTAACGTATCAAGCGAAACCGAACTGCGGGCCGCTGTCAGCAATGCGCCAGCCGGGGAACCGGTCACGATAAACTTAGTCAATTCCATAACTCTGACAGGCAATCCGCTGGTTGTCATGGCCGGCAAAGACATTACGCTGGCTAGCGGCGGCGGTGAGCCCACGAAATTGATAGGCGAGGAGGGCCAAGACGTTGTCAATGTCCAAGGAATGGCAAAACTGACAATAGACGGCATTACAGTAACCCATGGAGGAAGTGCATTAGGTGGCGGCGCCAGTGTAGCTTACGGCGGCACCTTGGTAATCGCCAGCGGTGAGATGTCCGGAAACAACGGGTCGTTCGCAGGCGCCATACAAAACAACGGAGACGTTATATTGCGCGGCGGCAAGATTTCAGGGAACACGGCAGGGAGCTTCGGCGGCGGCGTGTACAACACCGGCAGGGGCACGCTGCTGGTGGTTGGCGGCGAGATTTCAGGCAACAGGGCCACCGGCCTTGGGCCGAAAGGCGGCGGCAGCGGCGGCGGTATATACATCGACGGCGGCACTGTCACGTTGGCCGGCGGCAAGGTTGCATTCAATACGGCGCCTAACATTGGCGGCATCTGTATCACAAGGACCGGAACCCTCAAGATTGAAGGCGGCGAGGTTTCAGGCAATATTGGGAATGTCGGCGGAATAAAGAGCGACGGTGCCTTTGCCATGTACGGCGGTTTGGTTTCAGGCAACGAAGGCCTGCTGTTCGGTGGCGGCGTGTACAACGGCGGCACCGGTACCTTTACCATGTCCGGCGGCGAGATTTCAGGCAACAAGGCGCCGCAGGGCGGCGGCGTGTACAACGTCAGTGTCTTCCCATTCTACATGGAAGGGGGCGTAATTTGTAACAATGCCGTCGACATGGTTGGCGGCGGCGTGTACAACGGCAGCAGCGGCACCTTTGCCATGTCCGGTGGAGAGGTTTCAGGAAATGCTGCATATCAGGGCGGCGGCGTGATAAACAACGGCACATTCGGCATGGCGGCAGGGCAGCGGGGCCAACCCGTCATATCAGACAACAAAGCGACGCAAGGCGGCGGTGTGCACAATACCGGCAGGGGCGTGTTCACCATGTCCGGCGGCGAGGTTTCTGGCAACACGGCGACGCAAGGCGGCGGCGTATGCAACAACAGGACCAGCATCACCGTGGACGCTGTATTCAAATTCACGGGCGGCGCGATTTCCGGAAATACGGCGACCCGGGGCGGCGGCATTTGCAATACAGGCGAGTTTGCGGTAAGCGGAGGCACAGTTTCGGGCAACACGGCCGGCGACGGCGGCGGGATATGGACAGGCAACGTGCCTGTGCGCATAGACGGCGCGAGCGTGATTGCGGGAAATACCGCAAACTGGTACGGAGGCGGGATATTTGTCCTAAATTTGGCGGTTGACATGCTGGACATTGGACCGGATGTTAGGTTTTCGGGGAACAGCGCACAGGAAGCTTGTGACCGTTACCCCAATGACGACGAGACATACAAAGCCCATATCCAATGTACGCGTTGGACTTCCCCGTTTACGCAGGGGTACAACAACTACGACATCGCTTACCTCGGGATTCCGGTGGACGTTGCGAAAACAACCTATGCAGAGGCTTTCCCGGACGTGGCTTTCCGCCAGGCAGTGCTGGAAATAGTGGGCGGCGACAAGACAAGCCAAAGCCCTGTCACCGATGCGGACAAAACTGTTATGGCTGCCCTGACTGAGCTTTCGGTATCGTACCGCGGCATCGTTGACTTCACCGGGCTGGAATATTTTACCGGCCTGGTTGTTCTCGGCTGCGACGGCAACAGGATGGTTGCGTTAGACGTATCGGCAAACACCAAGCTTAGTGAGCTTTACTGTCAATACAGCGGAAATCTTGCGGATCTGGACGTGTCGGGCGCAGCGGGGCTGACGAAAATCTACTGCCATTCAGGTAAGCTGACGGCGTTGGACGTTTCAAGAAATCCCTCTTTGGAAATTTTAGTGGCAGCAAGCAACGAACTGGCGGCACTGGACGTTTCAAGGAACCCTGCACTCAAGGAGCTGAATTGCGCAAACAACCTGATCAAGGCGCTGGACGTGACAGGCAACAAGTCGCTGACAGCCCTGAGCTGCTTCAACAACCCGTTTTCGGAATTGGATTTAACCAGCAACACGGAACTCGTAACGCTCTACAGCGGGGAGAACCTGCTGAAGTCCCTTGACGTGGCGAACAACCTAAAACTGGAGGTGCTTGAGTGCTGGAACGGGCTTTTGGAGCTTGACGTGACGAAAAACACGTCGTTGATCCGGCTTCACGTGGGCGGAGCACACCTGAAGGAATTGGATTTGTCGCAGAACCCACAGCTCAAAGAGCTGATCTGCACAGGAAACGAGCTGGCGGCGCTGGACGTGTCGAGCAATCCGGAGCTGACGCTTCTCTGGTGCGGGGACAACAACCTGACTGTGCTTGACGTGTCGAAAAACGCCAAGCTGCGGGACATCAATTGCCGCGACAACCTTCTCAAAACGCTCAATTTGGCAGGTGCTGACGCGCTTGTAGAGTTGACCAGCGACCGCAACCCCCTTGGAACATTGGACGTGTCCAAGAATACCGAGCTGCTATACCTGTACTGCAGGGAGGATCAGCTGAGGTCGCTTAATGTGTCGGCGAACACTAAGCTGATAAACTTTTTCTGCACCGGCAATGAACTTGCAACGTTGGACGTGTCAAACAGCCCCAACTTGGACTGGCTGTTCTGCTACGACAACCGGCTGGTTGCGCTGGACGTGTCAAAGAATGCCAAAATCACCAGGCTGTACTGCTATGGGAACAACATGCCATCCCCGGACGCAGTCATAGGCTGGAGGGAGCTAGGCCTTGAGATTAACAGCCCGGGCAACCGGGACAGCGGAAGCTTCAGGTACTATATGCAAAACTAGCATGAAATGACAAGGGGACGGTTTCTGTGTCAAATGACACAGAAACCGTCCCCTTTTTGTTATGCTTGCCACTTTGATATGAGTGCCTGCATGCACGGGTCAATCCGGTCAAGCGGGATTTGGTTATAGTAGAGTATGAGAGGACGGCCGCATCCTCCGCCTTCATCTGAACAGGGCAGATAGGGTGAAACGGGCGAGGCGGCAAGGCCAAGGCTGTGCGCTTCACGGCAAAGGGCCTCGGTGCTCTTTCTGCTCATTATGTTGACTATCACATATATCCCCGACGAGGAGTTCATTGGAGTTATGAAGTTGTCGGCATGGAGGTGGATTGCATTCAGCACCGCCTGAAGCTTCTGTGAGTACAGGCTCCTCAGCTTGCGGATGTTGGTCTGATAGTACCCATGCTGCATGAAGAGCGCCAGCGCAAGCTGTTCCGCCTTGGAACAGGTCTGTGTGTAGTCGTTTTTGAAGCTGCTCCCCATATCAGCCATCCGCTTTGGCAGCACCATATAGCTAATTTTGATGGATGGGAACAGGGTAGTGGAAAAGGAACCCAAGTAGACGACGTTCCCATTTTTGTCAAGCCCTTGCAGTGCGGGAATCGGCTTGCTGAAATACCTGAGCTCGCTGTCGTAGTCGTCTTCTATGACTACGCTGCCGTTGCGGTTCGCCCATTCGAGGAGCTCGCAGCGCCGCCCCACCGGCATCACCGCCCCGGTTGGGAAGTGGTTTGACGGGCACACGTACACCGCAGATTTAATGTTAGTCGGCAATTTTTTGATGTCGATGCCGTTTTTTCCGACAGCGACGGAAGTCAGAGCGAACCCCCTGTCGCGAAAAATGTTTTTTACAGGCAGGTAGCAGGGGTCTTCTACAGTCACGTGGTGGATGGACATTTTGCTCAGGAACAACGAAAGCTGCCCTGTTATTTGTTGGGTTCCTGCGCCGACAACTATCTGCGAAGGGCTGCCAGCCACTCCTCTGGAACGGTAAAGGTATTTCGATATCTCGCTCCGCAGCATCCACTCCCCCTGAGGGTCGCCCTCTGAGAGCAGCAGGTGAGGGTAATCTGTCAGTACCTTGCTCAGGCATTTTTTCCATTTGTTGAAATCAAAACAAGACAGGTCGTATTGGTGCGCCGCCGCCTCAGAAAGCAACCCCTCCGCAAAATCAAGTTCTGCACGGTTCAGGTTCGGATATTCTGATTCGGCAGCAAAAGAGATGTCGCTGACAAAAAATCCTGACGAGGCTTTGCTGTATATATAACCTTCTACGGACAGTTGCTTGTAGGCAAGGTCAATGGTCGTGAGGCTGAGGTTCAGGTTTTTCGATAGCCGGCGCAGGGAAGGGAGCTTTTCATTGGCTGAGGTTTCTCCTGCGAGTATTGAATTTTTAATGCAATCGTACAATTGAAGATAGTATGGCCTCTTGGAATTTTCATTGAAAGAGGGAATGATCGCTTTCATGGCTGCCTCCTGACTGTATATAGAAAAATAATTTAAAATGCATATTTTCTTATGTACACTTTTATTGTATTATATTATGCGTAGAACAAAAAATCAATTGCTTTGGGCAGGAATTTACGGGGGCAGAAAATGGCCATAGGCGAAAAGACAAGCAAGCTCGTGATGACAGCGATGATGATGTGTTTGATAATTGTTGCCACAATGTTCTTCAAAATCCCGATACCTTTTGCGAACGGGTACGTGCATCTGGGCGACGCTATGGTATTCCTGTCGGTGCTGGTGCTCGGCATCAAGCACGGGGTCTTTGCCTCGGCAGCAGGCTCCGCATTGGGGGACGTCCTTGGGGGATTTGCTATTTGGGCGCCTTGGACGCTTGTGATCAAAGGCGTTATGGCGCTGATAATGGGTTTGCTTGTGAAAGCCGCAACGAAAGAGCCTACAAATGGGACAATCCCAAGGGTTACAGCAGCTCAGGCTGTAGGGATGTGCATTGCAGGCCTCTGGATGACGGCAGGGTACTACGCTGCAGAAGGCGTCATCTACGGGAACTGGGCTGTCGCTCTTCTTGGAATCCCGTGGAACGTGGGGCAATTCGCCACAGGGGCAGCTCTGGCTGTCGGCCTTTCCGCTTCGCTTTGCAAAACTCCTGCAAGGAGGTACTTCGTGCGTCGTTGGTAGCTGCTAGTAGCCCCAGTCTTCCTCTTCCGCTATCATCTCTTGCATCTCTTGATGCTTTTCCATCAGAATTTCAAGCCAGCCTTCAGGCGAATCTACGTCTGCGTCAAAGACCACTTCGCCTCCGATTACAGTCATCCAAGCATCGAGGTTAAGCAATTCCTCCAAGCTGCAGTTAAACGGGTCTTCCCGGAATATCACAAAATCCGCAAATCTGCCTCCCTCAATCATTCCCCAATCGCCGATTATGCCCAGAAGCTCCGCTGCATCGATAGTCAGAGCGTCTATTGCGCCCACCGCGTCTTTTGCATTTTCCAATGCCCGCTGTTTTTTATTGAAGTCCCCAAGAGTTGCAAAGGATTCGCACAAATCCACGCCGAAGAGCAGGTCGCCCCTCTCCTCTTGTGAGAGTTCGCATGAATGGGCGACGATAAAGTGGGATTTCCTGTTTCCGGAGGCACCTGCGCGGGACAAGATGTCGCAAGCCTCGAATACCGCGTCTTTGGACGTAACATCGACATGCATGTCGAAACCGTTGTCCACGGCTAACGCGGAAAAAGCCTTCAGCAATTCAGGTGCAACGCGGACATTGCTTTCGGAGCCGTCTTCCTCGCCAACAACCAGCTTAAAGGCCCTGCAGCTGACAAAATCCTCAACAATGGTGCAAGACGTATGCTTTTGAGAAAGCTTTCGGGCAGCGTATTCAGGCGTTATGTTTTTTGTGACCAGATATGATCCAATGAGCCTCTGCTTTAGCAGGCCCGCTTGATGCATTTCGATGATGACGTCCTGGTAAATTGAATGGAGGTAATCCGGTGCGCCGCAGTCAAAAACCGTCGTGTACCCTCTTTTGCAGTATTCAGCGGCAAGGCTGGCGATCTCCTCTTGAAGCAGGTCGAAATCAATGAGGGAAAGCACTTGCAACACATATTGGAGCGTAATGAACTTCGGGGGCTCTATCTCGTCTTTTATCGCGGCTTTCACCTGATCCATCGAGCAAGTGTTGAACCACCCCTTGAGGCCGCTGGCGTCCAGCAGCGCGATGGGTTTGTCTGGGCAGACCTCGTCCAGCATGCGTTGCGCGTCTTCGTTCGACTTGCCTGCAATGATTCCGGGGCTATAGCCGTATCCGAGGTAACCTGCCTTGTCGGGGTTTTCCTCAATGTGCTTTGAAAGAGCGCTGAGTACTTGGCTTTGCGTCATGCCGTCTTCAAAAAGCAAGCATACGTTTTGAAACGATTGCAGGACTGGGTGCCCGCATATGTCGATGAACCCGGGCAAGAGGAAACCCCCTTCGAGGTCTATTGTTTCCGTGTTTTTGCCGATGAGCCCTTCTATCTCTTCGTCGTCGCCCAAGGCCATAATGCGGCCAGCCTTGCAGGCGACCGACCCTGCCCAAGGTTCGCTGGAGTCCGGGGTGTATATTTTGCCGCCCCGGAACACCACGTCTGCGGTTTCAGTTTTTTTAAACAAGCCGAATATCATATTAACCCTCCATAACAATAAAAAAATAATACTTTAAGTTAATTTATTTTAGCATACTTTTCCACAAAATCAACTGGTTCGCCGCCAAATTTTCGGTACCATTTTTTCGGGTAAAGGGGTTCTTGGTTAATGCTGGCTTTTTCTGTGTCAACAACGATCGATTCGCCCGGCCGTATTTTGCGCCCAGCGACCACAAGCCGCAGATTGTCGGTTTCATAGGTACACACCGTCATCAGCACAAGCTGGTCACCAGCTGCCACATCTATGCCTGTGACGAAAATCGAACGGGTGAGGAGCTGGTTCACATGTTCCATGAAAGCATCGTCGCTTGTAAAATGCGCAGTTGGGTAATAATAGAAGTATTCGTCAGTATGGTTTCCTGCCATGTAGAACACGGAAAAAATTTTATAAAGGCTCTCCTCATACAAACTGTCAAATTCAAACAGCGGATAAGCCTTGTAGTACTCGAAGTCCTTGTAATTGTGCAGTGCCGTAAACATCGACCCGTTTTTCATGTAATGGGCGTAGAGGGAGAGGTTTTGGTTTTTTTCAAGCATGTCCGCGCTGCTGTCGAGGAAAGGCGCACCGCCGGCAGACTGTTTTTTTGAAAAGTTGTGTTTCAGGTAATACGCGTTGTCGCTGCAATATACAATAGGGTAGTCAATAACCGTGTTCGGGACGCGAATCCAGCCGACGAGGTCCTCGTTCTGCTCATAGAGCTCCGAAAAGCGCTCAAGCATGACGGGAACAGCATCAGAATCCTGGCTTGTTTCCTCTGTTTCTGCGTCGGGAATCATGTCAGCTGCGGGAGGCTCGATGACAGGCGGCTGGGGCTGCGGGTGAGGCTCGCCAATCTGGGCGTAGTGCAAGAAAACCGCCAAAGAGGTTATTGCGCACGCCAATGCTATGATTAATATTATTCGCGGATAATTCTTTTTCATCAGATATAGACCTTTGGCAGTCTCTGCCCGAAAGCGCACAGGATTTCGTAATTGATAGTGCCGGTCATGCGAGCGAGGTCGTCTGCCGAGATGGTGTTTTTTCCGTCGCTCCCCATGACGATGGCTTCGTCGCCGGTTTTTACGCCCGGCACGTCAGTGACGTCTATCATGCAGTAGTCCATGCAAATAGTCCCGGCAACCGGAGCGAAAGCCCCGTTTACGACAACTTTTGCCTGCCCGGAGCCGGGCCTGGGGTAACCGTCGGCGTAACCGAGCGTCAACGTGGCGATAAGGCTCTCCCTGCTTGTTATAAATTTCCTGCCGTAGCTTATGGAAGTGCCGGGAGGCACTTTTTTCAGCTGCACGATGCTTGCCTTGACGGACATGACTGGCTTTATTGAAATCTGGCTTTTGTCGACTTCGTCGGACGGGTAGCAGCCATACAGGATGATGCCCGGCCTCACGGCGTCGTAGTGCGAGGAAGGGATTTCCATAATGGCGGCGCTGTTGGCAAAAGTGCGGATGCCAGTGTCGATGCCATCGGCAGAAAGTGCTTCATCGAACGCTTTGAACCTTGCATTCTGCGCCGTAGCGTACGACTTATCCTTTGCATCAGATGTTGCGAAGTGTGAAAACAACCCTTTGATCTTAAAATTAGGCAGGTTTGATATTTTTTTGACTTCTGAAGCAGAAGCAGGATCGTCAGTTGGCAAGCCAATGCGCCCCATCCCCGTGTCGGCTGCGACAAATCCATAAACGGTTTTCCCGGCTTTTTTCGCTTCATTCGATATGGAAAGTGCGTTTTGGTATGAGCACACGACCGGCAACGCGTCGTATTCCACTATGGCGTCCGCGTACATGTCCGGCGTCAGGCCAAGCAGGATGATGTCTTCCCGTATGCCCTTGCCTCTTAAGGCGGCCACCTCGTGAACCGTAGCTACTCCGAAAGTCTTCACACCGTTCGCCCGGAGGACGGAAGCGGCTTCGCAGGCGCCGTGCCCGTAGCCGTCCGCTTTTATTATCCCTATGATTTCTTTGCCCGGGCCAATTTTGGCGCGGATGCTCTTTATGTTGTAGTCGAGGTTGGGCAAGCTTATTTCTGCCCATGCAGGCCGCATTGCTTCTCTATGCATATTTCAAATCCTTTCTGCTTGTGTTGAATAGTGCCAATTTGAAATCATATATACAGAATAGCATAAAACAGGCGGTTTTTCAACCATGCCACGACGACGGGGCAGAGAAAAAATGCAGGAAAAAAATAAAAAATTAATGAACCTACTTGAAATGCATTGGTGGTTTGTGGTATTATTTATGAGTTGCTACATTATGCCTCCGTAGCTCAGGGGATAGAGCGTCGGTTTCCTAAACCGTGCGTCGGA
>Ga0082212_10009957_pt1 | contig 12204 bp, 10 predicted proteins | sample TergutNt197P3_FD_71548 | JGI IMG/M metagenome (GOLD analysis project Ga0082212, IMG submission 71548) | Neocapritermes taracua P3 segment gut microbial communities from Petit-Saut dam, French Guiana - Nt197 P3 | ecosystem: Host-associated > Arthropoda: Insects > Digestive system > Gut ... | reverse complement strand
ATTTTAATTAACATATTTTAACAGTTTAGTGCATCAGCAATAATTTGGAAAAATGAATTTTTTCATGTATGTTTGTACACGAAAAATTCTTTAGTTTTAAATAATATATTATGTATCGTTTTTTCCGAACTTTGTTTTTTGTCTTTCCGCCCGAAATAATGCACAGTTTTGTAGCATGTTTGATGCGTTTTGTATATTTCATTCCACCGTTACGAACATTAGTTGGCTGGGTATTCAGCGTGAAGCGTCCTGAACTGGAACGCGAGTTTTGCGGATTGAAGTTTTCCAATCCGGTTGGACTGGCGGCAGGTTTCGACAAAAATGCAAAACTGTACAGCGCCTTTTCAATGTTTGGTTTTTCATTTATAGAGATAGGAACGGTAACGCCCGTTGGGCAATCCGGCAATCCCAAGCCGCGTCTCTTCAGAATCGTGCAGGATGAAGCACTGATTAACCGTATGGGTTTTAACAACAACGGCGTTGATGCTGCCGTAGAACAACTCAAACGAAAACGTCCAAACGTCATTATTGGCGGCAACATCGGCAAAAATACAGCAACATCCAATAAGAATGCGCCCGCAGATTATCTTGAATGTTTTAAAAAGTTGTATCCATACGTGGATTATTTTACCGTTAATGTGAGTTGCCCCAATGTAGCCAATCTTAGCGAACTGCAAAACACCGATTCACTGTCCGGAATACTTGCGGTAATTCTGACTGAACGCGACCGGCAGGAATTTCGCAAACCGGTTCTGGTGAAAATTTCGCCTGATATAAGTTTCGCGCATCTCGACAATGTTTTGGAAATCATAGAAAAAACGGGGGTGGATGGCGTTGTAGCGGTGAATACTACCGTTGACCGTACAGGTCTGACAATCGGCAACGAACAGATAGAACGCCTTGGCAATGGCGGGCTTAGCGGCAAGCCTTTGACGCGGAAAGCGCTCGAAACAGTGAATTACATACGGCAACAGACAAAAGGACGGCTGCCGGTTATTGGCGCCGGAGGCATAATGACCGCTGAAGACGCTATTAACATGCTCAATGCAGGCGCAACGCTCGTGCAGATATATACTGGATTTATATACGAAGGTCCAGCGCTGGTAAAGAAAATAAACAGTAGATTTGCTCGTACTTGTGATAATAGCCATCTCAAAAGCCTTTTTGCACGCAGATGACGCATCAATCATTAGGAATCCGGCATGACGGGTACTTTGATCACAGATTTTCATGTTAAAAAACCAACCCTAATTTATGACGACGCTAAAGGCATTATAGTCATGTTATTTAGTTACAATTCCTTTATTCTTGAAGCCGCCCATGATACCTGTACCAAAAATACTACTTAAATGCTGTCTTAAAACGGATTTTACCCCACGTTTTTAACGTTATGTATCTATTGTATATGTATAATATGACTATTTTTAGTTATTTTTGGTAGCAACTAAAATATTTTTCGAGTTTTTTTACAATGTTGATATTCAAAATATAAAAAAATATTTTTTTTGCAGTTTCCTAAAAAAGTTGTACCTTTGCAGTTTGGATACTATGAGTATAATGTGTTATATGCCTGAAATTAAAATTGTTGCAAAAACATGTAGCAACTAATATATCAAAAAATAACGCAATTGCTTGATTTATACGCTAATAAGAAAGTAAAATCCGTTATATTGTGACCTATTTTGCCGTTGCCTGATATAATTCCGTTACCGAGTATTTTTTGTCCGCTCGATGAAAATGAAATTGTACCCTCATTAATAATTGAACTATTGTTTCTAAACGTTGAGTTTGTGGGTATTGTTAAAGTTTTACCGGCAGGAATTTCGAGTTCATAACCGCTCGGAACCGTTAACTCGGTGTTGTCTGATACAGTTATATTGTTTACATTGCCATACCAACGTGAATAATTTCCTTTGACAACAAGTATGCCGCTTGTTATACGATTTTGTGGGTTATCGCTCACACTTGTTGCAAATACAACGGGGTTTCCACTCATTCTAATAGTACCGATTATTCCGTTACCGCCATCTACACCTGTTGCTGTAACGGTTCCGCTAGTGATGGTTGTGTTACCTAATATTCCATTCCCTCCTTCACTTCCTCGAGTTCCAATGCTGCCACCTGCAGCTGTCACTTTTCCGCCACTGATGGTGATGGAGCCGTCAGTTCCTAAACCGCCAATTCCTGCTCCTCCTGCACCACCAAAATATCCTTCTCCTCCTGTAGCCGTAACTGTTCCACCGCTGATAATGATTCTGCCGTCAAAAATTGCTTTTGGATCGCCACTAAATGTCATTTTACCAAAGGCACTGTTTCCACTTCCAATTCCGTTTGAGAATGTACCTTCTACTTTTGCTGTAACATTTCCACCGCTAATGTTAATAATGCCGCTGTATTTATTTCCTCCTCCAATTCCAGCGCCAGATGTTCCTATGGCTGTAACCGTTCCGCCGCTGATGGTGATGCTGCCGCCATTACCCATATTCGCGCCGCCGATGCCCGCAGCGTATAATCCGCCATTGGCGTTGACCGTCCCGCCGTTTATGTTAATAATGCCGCAGTGTGCGTTGGCTGTACCGGCAATATGCCCGCCGCCGATGCCCGCGCCGCCGCCAAGACCTTCACCATCGACTATATTACCGTTGCCGCCGTTGGCGTTCAATGTGCCGGTTCCGTCAATGGTAAGCCTTGTACTTGCCCCCGCTTCTATGCCTGCGCTGCCGATTCCCGCTGTGAGGGTGCTTGTTCCCACAAGGTTGAGCGTCACGTCAGCACCCGCGTTCAAATAAAGCGGGGAACGTGTCGTGCCAAGCCCTGTGATGTTTGCATTGTCCAGCGTGATGGTCGCCGCAGCGTTTGCCATAACTTCAATAGACCGCCCGCTGCCGCCGTTGCTGCCGATGACGGTCACGTTCGCGCCGTTTTGTATGATGTAGCGGTCACTACTCAATGTCCAGCCCGTGCCGCTTGTAGTCGTACCATCGCTCAGGTCGATAGTGCTGCCTGAGCTTGCAAGCGGCATAATCGGAATACTCCCGGTCGCGTCCTCCACCGTCACGGTGATAAAAGGCACTTCGGCATCCACAAAGTAGTTGCTGTCCACCACTGCGGTAAAGATATACACTCCCGGTTCGTAGCCGTCAAAGTAGCCGCAATCCCATGTGGACGAAACATCGGCTTCTTCTCCCGTGCCGAAAACAACCGCGAGCGTATCCGGCAGGATTAAATCCGCCCATTCGGTAAGCTCCGAAATGTCATATCCATAATCAATAGTCTGGAATAAAATTTCATCCGGCAGTACCGCGAACTCCGCGATGGTTTGTGCCGAATAATCTATAAAATTGCTTAAATCTTTTGTTTCCAAGCCGCCGCAATCATCATCATGTTCATGTTCACACGGCGCGGCTTCTATGTATCCGCAATCCCCGTCGTGCTGATGCGCCGGAACAGATAACGCCCCCGGACTCGTTGTGTTATTTTCATCAAAGTTATATTCGCAAGGCGCGGCTTCCGTGTAACCGCAGTCCGCGTCATGCACATGAGCGCAATCGTCCGCCGAAACGAACGTCACCGTCATACCCGAATCCGCCGCGTTTGCCGTCAGTCCGGGCATCATGCCAAATACCAGCGCGAACGAAAGTGCCAGCGCGAGGATTTTGCTGCTTAGTTTTTGCCTTGTTACCATGTTCTTTCCCTCCTGATTTTTACCCCGCCATGCGGGGCGGGAATTGTTTTACTTTCAAGGCGGCAACACCGCCACAGTTACAAATTATTTAGGACATTCTTCTGCGTAATGCCAGTAGTCCTCGCACCTGTCTGTCCCTAAACACCCACATTGATACCATTTATATTTCTTCACTTGAAATTCATAAGGAAGCGTACACGCGAATGGCTTGCATTTAATTCTCATATAACCGTTTCTTAATTCCTGTTTGCCATCCGCACAGAACCAACAGCCGGTGATAAAGGGGTCGTCAATACTTCCCATCCCACTTAAAATACGAATTGATTCTTCAAACGGTAATTCCGCGCTTTGCTTTATGTCATTCAATTTTATTACTCCCCATCTCCATCCCCATCAACAATTCATTTTTACAAATTGCGCCAACTCAAATCGGCAAAAAAACGCGCATATATCACTATTCAATCTTATTATAGAATTAAAGCATCAAAGCGAAAAGTATCTAAGTGGGGTAGTTTTAAAAAATATTTTTTGTAATTTGACTTTGAGTATGCTATAGTAGGAATTACAACAGATTACAGACAGGAGAGAGGTTTATGGCTATCGCAACAGCACAGCGAACCGAACTGATGAAAAAGATAACCGGCCTTTCCGAAAAGAAGAGGGTATACATACACGCCCCCGCAGGATACGGCAAGAGCTTTTCCATCCGTATGTGGGCTGAAAACGCCGGTTTGCCTTACATAAGGGTTGCGCTTAATGTGGAATTGGATAACAAGCCCGCGTTGCTTTACGAAAGTTTCGCAAACGCGCTGCTAAAACTCCAACGTGATAACGGCGACTTGCGTGAGCTGGTAAAGCATCCCGCTTTTTCAACCGCGCCGGTGGAGTTTACGCTTCGCGCCCTCGGCGCATTTATAACGGACGGGAATGAATATATCCTCATCCTTGACGATTTGCATTTGATTACCAATAACGAATTGCTTAATAAACTGGCTATGTTTATTGGGCAGTTGCCGGAAAACATCACGCTTTTTCTTTTAAGCCGCTCCGCGCCGCCCGACAGCTTCGCGGAATTTATTATTAAAGACACATTCAGCTTTATGGAAGCGAAAGCGTTAATTTTTAACGCCGAGGAAATAAAATCCTTATTTAAGGCTTACGGCCATACGCTTACGCAGCAGAAAGCCGAGGATGTCTTGTCCTCCACGGGCGGTTGGGCAATCGCTATCAACGCAATCCTGCTTTCCGGCGCGGAATTGTCCGTTAAAAAATTAGCCGAGCGTCATTTAGAAAACTTTATTTTAAGCGAGGTATGGAGCAAATGGGACGAACGCATAAGGGCGTTTATGATGAAGGTGTCTATCGTTGACAGCCTCACGCCGGAACTCTGCGACGCGCTGACAGGCGAAAAGGACAGCGCGGAGCTTCTTGACAGGCTTGTGCGTGAAAACGCTTTTTTAAGCGCATACAATGAAAATACATACTATTTTCACCATTTATTTCAACAATTCTTAATGAATATGTTGAAAAAAGAAAGCCGTAAATTACAAATTGACATCTATAAAAAAGCCGGGGCGTTCTTTTATAAACATAAAGACTATTTCAAGTCGGTAACATATTATTTGCGGAGCGGCGACGCGGGCGGAATCGCAAAGGGCTTAAAAAAGATGTACGACTATAATTCACCCTACGCCGCCATTGAAGATACGCTTGCCATCATACGCCTGTCGGTGGACGGCTCGATTGTTGAAAAGCATCCGTTTTTATTGGAAGTACAGGCTTGGGCAGCGTTTGTGGAGGGGCGCGCCGCCGATATGGAGGGCTACCTTGACCGCTATTATAAGCTGATTCCAAAAATCATCTTGCAAAACCCCGCCTCGGCACAGACTATGCTTATGCTGCGCTGTATGGATTACAGAAATAGTATGATTGATGTTTCAAAAAGCATTAAGTCTTTGCCGATTAAATTTTTAGCAAAAGCGGGTACGCCGTCCATTACACAAAATCTTCCGTTTTTCCATCGTTCCGGTCGGGATTTTACAGAATACCTTTCGGATACCAATCAAAATTTTGCGTTATTGAAAAAAACAATCGGCGCGGTTGTTGGCGATGAATATGAAGTGATGGAGGATTGTATACGCGCCGGACTTTGTTATGAACAGGGCGAACTGTCAAAGTCTAACGCTTACGCATTGGAAGCGAACGCGAAGATGCGTGACAATTTCGCGCCGGAAGTGAAGTTTTGCGCCATGATGATGTTAGCCGAAACTTATAATGCGATGGGGCAGGCGGACGATACACAAAAAGCGGTTGACAATGTAAATGCCATGATAGAACATGACCGAGCTTATTATCTCAGCGCAAATCTTGAAGCGTATATTTGCCGTTGTAAATTAGAGAATGGCGACGATGGCGCGGCAAAAAAATGGCTGCGCGAATATGCCGTTGATACATATGATGAATTATCTTTTTTCAAGTTGTATCAACACTTTACAACAGCGCGGTCGCATATCACGATAGGAGATTTCGGGACTGCGATTTTATTCGCGAAAAGGCTTCTCGCATTATGTGAAGCGTACCACAGACCGCTTGATATAATCGAAGCGAAAATATTGCTGTCTATCGCTTACTGGAAAAAGGGACGCAGTTATCAGGCGGAAGCGATGGAGATTATTACAGAAGCAATCATATCCGCTTATGTTTTCGGCTACACACAGGTCTTTACCAACGAGGGCGCGGAGCTTGTCAATATGCTTCACCGGCTGCATCTCGCGGCGGGGACAAAGGACTATTCGGGAGAACTGCCTGGCGCGTTTGCAAAAACACTGTACATAATGGCTTTATCCCATTCAAAAACGTCCAAAGGCTTAACGGGCGGGCGCATGATGAAACCGCTCAAATTTACCGAACAGCAAAAAGCGGTTATGCGATTATTATGCGATGGATTGAGCCAACAGGCTATCGCTGACCGGCTCGGCTTAAAAGTCGCGGGTGTCAAGTCGCATTTACAGTTGATTTACAAGAAGCTGGATGTGTCTGTTGGCGTTGACGCCGTGATGAAAATTAAAGAGTTGGGGTTGATAAACGATAGTTAATCTTGACAGATGGGTTTGAGCATCTAAAACGGAGCCAGATTAGAGCCGGAAAAGATCACGCAGGGATCATAAGAAACGAAGCCAGGTAATCCGATGCAGGAAGCTATGTTCAGAGCGACAGAGGCGGAACGTGGCGAGATTGACATGCACAATTAAGTACAAGAAGTAAAAAATCATAAAAAAGGAGAGTGCAGCAGCGCAAGTCATGATGACAAACAGATAGTTGCTTTCAAAACAAGAACCCGCCCGTGTGAGGCGGGCGGGGCACGAAGCCGTGAACGGCTTCGTAATGGCGAGAGACATCGGGTCAGAATATGCGTCCATCATTGATCAAGTCGTCGAGCCGACTTTTTTGCCAAAGGTATTCCAAGCGGGCATCATGCCGCCTGTCCTCGGTGTCGGCAGCAACAATTTTTGAGTAAGCGACCCTGAGTTCAAGTTTTTGCATCTTGACATAAAGCGATCGTACGACATCCCTGCAATCGTCGCGGACGGCACGGTCATACATTGAATTATCCCAACACCCGAAAAGATCGATGATTTGCTTGACGAGCGGTATCGGGATCAATACGCTCTTTACGTTATCCATAAACTACACTCTCCAATCTCTGAAAAAATCATTTCTTTTTAGAAGCGAGCCTGTAGTCCTCGCCATTCATGTTGAGCACGACGGAATCACCGGCGAGCTTGCCCACCAGGGCTTTGACCAGGATTTTATCGCCGATAAATGTTTCCCATTTGCTGAACTCAAAGTTAGAAGTTACAAATACGCTGCCGCCCATCTCGCTCCGCTTGGCAATGACATCGAACAGGAGTTGTGCTTTTTTTGCGGTAAGCGAGATATACCCCAGTTCGTCGAGCGAGAGCAACTTGACCTTTAAAAGGTTTTTCATCATAGCACCAAGCCGTTTTTCTGTGCCAGCCTCGATCAACATAGTTAGCATGTCGCTCACGCGCATGTACTTTACGGTGTATCCTAATTGCACAGCCTCACGCCCGATGGCCGCCATAAGGTGCGACTTACCTGTCCCGCTACCTCCGAGCGCGCATATGTTCACCCCATTTTTGATAAACTGGCAAGTTTTCAGCGATAGGACCTGCTCTTCTTTCAAATGCGGGATAGAGGGAACCATTTTAAACGTGTCGATAGTCTTGCCATTTGGCAGTCCGGCATCGCGGATGCGCCTTTTGACCAATGCATCGTGACGCCGTACACATTCTTCGCCCATGAGCTCGATGAGCGCCTCTTCGATGGACATGCCCGGCTTCACATAGTCCTCATACGACTCAAAAACCGGCAGCCTGAGTGATTGCGCGAGTTCCTTGATATTGGCGCTGTTATCCATCGTTGCCGGCCTCCCCCCTGATCAGCGAATCGTAGTCGGCAAGATCCGTGTGTTTGATTTTGAACTCATCCCCGGGCATCTGCTGGCCGTAGAGGTAGTACCGCACCATCTCCACGGTGGGTTTGCCGGTGGATATGGCGTCGCCCAAAGCGGCAAGTACGCGGTCTTCGCCGATATCGCGGGCGAGCAGCATAACCTCAACAAGCTGTCTGTTTGCGTCCATGGAAGGGCAGAGTTCCAGAAATGCCCGGCATTGCGGCGGCATCACGCCTTTTTTGATTGGCAATGCCTGTCCGGATGCGCGGGGCTTCCGCGACAAAACGTCAAGGTAATGGTCGAGTATGTACTGGTCTTGCCCGTTCGGCCCCTGCCTTTCGTGGGCATACAGAAGATTGCCCCTGAAATATACTTTGAGTTCAAACGGCGACGCACGCAATGTCACGCTTTTGCCTACAAAGCCATGCGGCACGGAGTACTTGAACTTGTCATATCTGACGGTCTGGTCTTTGTACACCTTTGCCCGGACAGTCTCGTCGACCTCGTAAGGCGAGAGCGGCAGCGGCGCGAGCAAGGATCTTTCCTCCATGAGCATATCCCAGATTTTACGTGAGCTGCCCTGTATCCTGTGGGTCATGTTGTACTCCAGCAGTTTTGCGCTGACGTGGTTTTGCAGGTCAGTAAAATCCTTTGCGCGGGGAATGGGGGTGAAAGCTTTGTTCCTTGTGATTTTCACGCCGTTCTCCGCGTTTGATTTCTCCCAGCCGGAAGCCCTGTTGCAAAACTCCGCAGTAAAGGCGTAATGCTGCTCTATTTGTTTGAATGCTTCCTGCGTCACTGCGTTTTTGCCGCTGCCACTCAGGACGGCAGTTTTTAAATTATCGTAAGTGGTGCGCCTGCAGACACCTGAAAGCCAATCGAAGTATTTGACGTGCCCATGCGAAAACGAGAGCATGGTCTTGTCCGGGTACACGAACGCGCACACGGCGCCACTGTACGGCAGCGCAAAAACAAGTACCTGGACTATGGTTTTGATACCGCCGATGATAGCCACGACGTCTTCCAGCCAGTCGACTTGCACGGAATCGCCGGCCTCATGCGCCAACGGTATGAACTCATCTGCGTGAGCGTCCCGGATTTCGGCCACTATGCGCTTGGCATGCGGGTACGATATCGCGACCCCATGTTCGGATACGAGTATTTCCCACATATCTTTCGCGCTCAGGCGCTGTTTTCGTGGAAGCGAGGCGTTCTCCAGCAGCATGCGCCTTATCTCGCCCTCGACTGCCTCCCTTAGCGTTGCTTTTCGCGGCGGGGGAACGATCCGGACATCAGGGGTGACCGCGCCGTTGCGATATTTCTTGACCGTATTGCGGCCGACACCCAGCGCTTTCGCTATCTGTCTGCCGCTGACCCCATTGACATGCATGGCCCGTATTTTTCCGTAATCATCCCACTTATCCGCCAACGCTGCCCACCTCCGTTTTCCCCGGGGAAAATATGCAACGGATCGCCGTTATCAATGCCCGCAGGCTTGCTTCCAGTTCCTTGAGGGCGTTTTCATGCCCTGCGGCCTCGTGCGGCGGCATGGCGCGGAGCGCAGCGTGGAGTGCGATCGTTTTGTGCCTTGCCGACCTTATGGCTTCGCTTACCGCAAATTGCGGCGGGTCTGCCTTCCGTGAATCAGGCCGGTCGGCATTGACTGACCGCCGCCTGTCCGCCATCCTCCCCAGCGCCGCCCTCGGGTCGCTGAGTATCTGCGCTTTTACGGCATCGGGGCAGCCCGCGGCGTTGTATCCCGACACAAGGAACTCTATCGCTGACTTGGGGAGGCCTGCGCGAACCGCAGCATCTGCAAACGCAAATTGCGTTTCAGCGGGGAGCCGTGCCACGTCCTGTGCGCTGCGCGGTTCCAGCAAGCCCCCCTTCACCATCTCGTATACGTTGCCGTCAAGCCGTGTGACAAGCGACAGCCGGTTGCTCACCCAGCTTGCGGATCTGCCAAGCATGCTTTGGATTTCCTGCCTGGGAACCCCGGCGCTTACAGCCTCCTGCAGCAGCATCCCTTCGCACAGGGCTCCGGGCCTGTCCTGAAGCGACATCAACAACAGCGATAACTTTGCATTGGCTACCCCATCGCCTGCTGCCCCGATCTCAATGACATCCAGCTTCTTCACCCCAAGCTCCCTGAGTGCCGTCAGTTCGCATTGACCGGACAGAAGCGTGAGTTTTCCGCCTTTTGCCGCCCCTACCACCGGAGTGTGTACGATGCCAAGCTTCTCTATGGCTTCTTTGCAACGTTCTACAGAACGCCGGCTAACTGTCGCAGCCAAGGTTTTGTTGCCTACGACAGCCGCAACGTCGATCTCTTTGACCTTGCTTATGTTTTTGGTCATTTTTCTGCCTACCCCTTTCTTTTTTCTTCATTTCGCATAACTCCTTCCGTCATTATTTCGACGATCTGAGTTTAACGCGACGGGGTGGTGCAGCGGTATCTAAAGCAATAGTCGTCGGGTCTTTTTGTGCCATTCCTCCATATATCGCGCGCTGGCGGATTCAATTCCGCTTCTTTTTGCCCCGTAAAAGAATGGCGGGAAAAACCCGCGCATTCCTTCGCGGCGCGGCAACGTGTCAGCGGACGTCGGGAAACGCTTTTTGGAGGGTTCCGCGTCCCCGTCCTTGCCCCCAGCCTTTGGCGTGGCTTTGATAAGCATCGGAGTTTCGGCGCGGCAAGTCACGGCACATTCGCCGAATCTGTTCTCCAAAGCCTGCTTCCTGGCATCCTCGAACGATCTGAATGAACGGCTGACGGTAGAATGCGAGAAGGTGTTCAACTTGAATTTTGCGCGGGTGGCTTGTGCTGCGCCCCTTTGCCCTATTTTATGGTCTGTGCTGTACAGCCCGCAGGCGTAAAGATAAACCTGGGCAGGGTAAGGCCTCCCGGGGATCAAAAACCACGGGAGTACTATCACATATGTCCCGTCTGCGAACGTGTACCTCGGGCAGACTATCTCATGGTGATTTATATACTCGATTTGATAACGATGATAGCGGACGCACTCCGCAGCCGCGAAAAAAAGCAGTCATTTCAGACGGGGGCCTAATATCCACCTGATAGTCTTTTTGATTTTCAAGTAAGCATGAATATGTTATGATGTACACGGAACAGCCTTTCTTTTTCTTTTTTTGTCCTCAAAACAATAATACTGAAAAAGTCTGGCTTGTTCCACATTTTTATGATGCAGGTGTTGTATATTTATGGATTTTGATTATGAGGCGTTCGAAAAAGAACGGGATGCAATTCGCGAAATCAACGGGCTCCACTTGGCGGGATTCGAGAAATGGCTCAAAAACAGCGGTTTATCCGAAAAGACGGTCGATAAGCATGTGTCGAATGTTGATTTTTACATCAATGAATTCTTATGCTACTACGATGCACAGGATGTTCAAGCCGGCTGTTACGACATTGATCAGTTCCTAGGCGACTGGTTTATCAGAAAAGCAATGTGGTCGAGTTGTGGCAACATCAAGTCGAATGCTGCCAGCTTCAAAAAGTTCTATGCTTTTATGCTGGCACTCAACGTCATCGAGCAAGAGGATTACGATGCGCTGTGTGCAACGATCAAGGAACGACTGCCTGATTGGTTGGTTGCCATGAGTCGATACGATGAAATGTTGGATTTAGACGATTACTATTAGCGGTCGATCGTTGTGGCTTTTCAATATGCCGATTTCATACACTTCTTTTGGAATCCCAGTCCCTACGCTATCCTCATACTCTTATTATGATCGCATAAAAAAAAGAGCCCCCTGATGGCTCTGTTTTTGTTGATCTTTGGAGGCCGTTTTGGCTTCATCGGTCATGCGCGCCGTAGATATAGCCTAGATCCTGCGACAAAAGGCTGTGTATAGTTTTCATGTTCTGTTGCTGAGATTTTATTGACATAACGAATCCTCCCAAATGGTTAATCATTTTTCATATAGTGCTTTTTCATTTCAATGAACCGGCAATCTGGGTATTTACCGTAACTACAACCGTAGCAGCTCGTCCCGCAACAATACTCAATCATGCAATCGCGGC
>Ga0082212_10009956_pt1 | contig 12205 bp, 10 predicted proteins | sample TergutNt197P3_FD_71548 | JGI IMG/M metagenome (GOLD analysis project Ga0082212, IMG submission 71548) | Neocapritermes taracua P3 segment gut microbial communities from Petit-Saut dam, French Guiana - Nt197 P3 | ecosystem: Host-associated > Arthropoda: Insects > Digestive system > Gut ... | reverse complement strand
CGGGCATGACGCAGGTGCAGATCACGGGCGGAGTCCCGGTCGATCTCGCGGGCGCCAACCTCACTTTCGACGGCGGCAAGATCGCCGGAAGCGGCACTGCCTTTGCGCCGGGCCAGAGCGTCCAACTCATCGACAATGCGGCAGGCAACCCCGCCAGCATGAGCGTGACAAACCCCGTTGTCCGCCAGGGCGTCGCCATGCTCTATACCTTTGATTTCGGGCTGGACGCGGCGGGCGCCGCGCTCATCGCCACCGCCGCAAGCGCCCAGGCCGCGCCCGAAGCCAAAAGCCTTTCCGAAGGCCGGGCCGGGTCGCTGGCCTTCACCAACCAGGGGGCTGATCACGCGGCAGGCAAAGGCATGAAGGCCGCGTTTGATTCCATGAACCTGCCCGGCACGAATTTCAGCGCCTTTGCCTCGGTGGCAGGCGGCTATTCCACTTACCATACCGGATCGCACGTTGACGTGAGCGGCGCTTCTCTGATCGCGGGCCTTGCCTGGAAGCCGAGCATCGAATACGGCAGGTTCCTGCTTGCCCCCTTCTTCGAGGCGGGCTGGGGCGGCTACAACAGCTACAACAGCTTTTCCGGCGCTGACGTGGGCGGCAAGGGCAATATCGAGTATTACGGCGGCGGCGTGCTCTTGCGCTATGAACTGCCCGTTGGCCTGTATGTGGAAGCCTCCGGCAGAGCGGGCGGCGTGCGCACGGACTACAGTTCCTCCGACCTGCGCGACGTTTACAACCGCAAGGCCGAGTACGACATCAACACGGCCTATTACGGCGCACACGCGGGCCTGGGCTATATCTGGAATTTTACGGAAAAGGCGTCCCTTGATCTCTACGCCAAATACCTCTGGACGCATCAGGAGGGCAGAAGCGTCAGCATCTGCGGCGACACGATAGACTTTAAGGCTATGGATTCCCACCGCCTGCGTCTCGGCGGGCGTTTTACCTACGCCGTTAACGAGCACATCAGCCCGTACATCGGCGTGGCCTATGAGCATGAATTCGACGGACGCGCCCACGCCACGGTGTACGGCCACAAGATCGGCACGCCTGATCTGATTGGCGGCACGGGCATAGGCGAGCTTGGCGTAACCCTCAAGCCACCCAAAGACCTGCCCCTGTCTTTTGATCTGGGTGTGCAGGGTTATGTGGGCAAGAGGGAAGGCGTGACCGGGTCGCTACAAGTCCGATTTGAGTTTTAGGGGTTCAAAGGCGGTTATCGCCTCAAAGCGCCCGTACCTTGGCGGGCGCTTTCTAATTTTGCTTGCGTGGCAAACCGGCTTGGGCTATAAGGCAACTTTGTCCAGGCAATTCCGAGGAGATTTAGAAAAAGCTCATATTAGCGGGGGTATTATTGGGGGTATAAAAATATTTTCATTGTATTTTACACTTAAAATACAACTTGATAAATAAATTATACCAATCCCGTCTCCTCCATTTCTTTTGTGTGAGGCGGCATAGCCAAGCGGTAAGGCAGAGGTCTGCAAAACCTCCATTCTCCAGTTCAAATCTGGATGCCGCCTCCAGAAAAAGAAACAGCCGAATCTGAAGCAGTCAAAAAAGCCTTGAAAATCAAGGAAAAATAGAAAGAGACTGTCCGGGTTCGGCTCTTTTTGTCTCTGGACAACCCGTAGCTTGCTGGGTACAATCCTGGGTACAAAGTCCTTTAACAGGAGATTGTACCCATGCCCCTCACAGATACCGCCATACGCGGCATAAAGCCTACAGACAAACAGCAAAGAATCGCTGACGGCAACGGCCTGTATCTTCTGGTAACTCCAAACGGCAAAAAGAACTGGCGGTTCCGGTATTTCATCCAGGGCCGAGAAAATATGCTTTCCCTTGGCGCTTATCCCCAAGTCAGCTTGAAAGAGGCGCGGGAGCGTAGCGTTGACGCCAGAAAACTGGTGGGCAACGGCATCGACCCTTCCGCCGAAAAAAAGGCGAAAGCCCAAAACCTGCAAACCACATTTGAAAAAGTTGCCCTGGAATGGCTTGATAATCAAAAAACAGTCTGGAGCGCCGGGTACGTCAAAATGACCACCCAACGCCTTGAGAAAAATATTTTTCCCTTGCTCGGCAAACGCCCGATCAATGAAATCACTCCTCCGGAATTATTAGCCGTACTGCGGAAGATCGAAGCACGCGGGGCGGTGAATCAGGCGCATAACGTCCGCGAGATCTGTTCGCGGGTATTTCGCTACGCCATTGCGACTAGCCGGGCGGAGCGAGACACTGCGGCGGATTTGCGTGGCGCCCTGAAAGCCTTCACGCAGAAACCTCGCGCCGCCCTCACCGAACCCAAGAAAATCGGCGGACTTTTGCGGGCCATCGATGACTTTGACGGCACGTTTGTCGTCAAATGCGGCTTACAACTGCTTGCCTTGACCTTTTTGCGTCCTGGGGAAGTACGGATGGGGGAATGGTCGGAAGTGGATTTCGCTGAAAAACTTTGGTGTATTCCGCAGGCGCGCATGAAAATGCGGCGTGAGCATCTCGTCCCGTTATCCACGCAGGCATGCGAACTGCTCCAAAATCTCCACGCGCTCACCGGGCAAGGGAAATTGATGTTTCCCGGTTTACGTTCTCGCACGACACCCATCAGCGATGCGACATTCATAGCCGCCCTTCGCCGTATGGGATATGCGAAAGACGAAATGTGCGCTCACGGCTTCCGGTCAATGGCAAGCACGATCTTGAATGAGCAAGGCTATTCCGCCGATGCCATTGAAAAGCAGCTCGCCCACAATCCTCGGAATAAAATACGCGGTATCTATAACAGGGCGGAATATATGCTGGAACGCCGCAGGATTATGCAGGATTGGGCTGATTACCTGGACGGCTTACGGGCAAGGGCCGGGCCTGCGCATTGAAGCGCGGCGCGATCCGCCGTTTCCGACGCCACGCCACGCTTTAGGCTGGCGGTTATTTTATCTCTTTTAGCGTGCCAACAATATTTATTTTGCCATACTGCGCCTCTATCATATCTCTGGCGCTAAAAAAATTATCTGCTTGTACTCGGATTTTTTGTTGTCTGTTATTTTTAAACCTGATTGTTGCTTCATATGTTTTTGTATGGCGATGAGAATGTGAATCATGGGAAGAATCTGATGAATCTGGAGAGCTCGAAAATATAGCTCCTAATACGGACGAAATAAAAGATTGAGCAGCTTTTTTGCCATCAGATTCTTCACTTTTTTTGCCATCTTCATCATCTTCATCATATATAACTTTTCTTATTCCATCAGCAATTTGTTTTGCATAGTCACTTCCCTGCTGTGCAGATTTATCAAAGTATTCTAATGCCACCTCGCAATACACAATACCAGCCATGAACCCAGAGAAGTCATGGCCTTGCTGTGCAGATTTTATATACCATTTTAATGCTTCTTCTCGATTCTTCTCAGTCCCATATCCACTTCTGTACATCACGCCGATATGCGATTGCGCGACAGCATTCCCTTTTTGTGCAAGCGGCAATAGCTCTTGGAATGCTTCTTCATAATTTTCAGATTCGTACAACTCTATTCCATGTTGTAGTTTGGCCTGCATAGTTGTTTTCTCCTTAATCAATACTGTTGTGGTTCAAAGCCGTTACAGTTCCGGATGATCGGTAAAGAACTTTTTAACCACCCTGTATATCTCAAGGCAAAACATCTCAGGCCCGGTCGGGCTTTCTCCGTAAAGAGCGGCCAGCATTTCCGGCGTTGTCCAGTTTGCCAGTTCGGGACGCTGCACATGCCAAATCCAGTTGTTTTGCATTTGGCCCTGACCAAGGGCCGCTCCCAGCGCATTGTGGAGCGTTTGCTCCCACGGCGCTTTGTTGTTTTTGTCCAGCCAATAAATTCCGTATGAGATGCGCCGGAATTCTGACTGCGCCCCTTCGGCCAGGATGCCGATATTACGCGCCTGTAAAAAATCGCCTGAACTGCACAAAAGAGGAGATGTCCACCGCTCCTGGTATTTGACGCCTTCCGCCAGCCACGTAAGCTCGGGCAAGCCGTTTGCCGCGCAGTACGCATTCATTCTTTCGGGCCTGCTTTTGATGAGGACGTCAACGGCTGCCGGGAAAACCCTGTAGCATTCGGCTGCGGCCAGCAGGTCGCTTTCGGCGTGCAGTATGCTGTCAATAATGATGGCGTCTTTTTCTGTAGACATATTACTCTCCCTCGGCAAAGCAAAGAATGCCGCCTATGGCGCTGATGAAATCCTTGAGAAAGAAGCGGAGCTTTTCCGCATCCACCTGTTTACGGCACTCTTCCAGGCATTCCAAAAGCCTGAACCATGAAAGCGTGCGGATTTGCCTGGCGTAGGCCGCATGCGTTTCTTCCGAAAGGCTGTACTCCGAGGGCCTTCTTCCGCCTGGAGTCAGGTACACAAGCGCGAATTGCCCGAAAGCAGCGGCAACGGCTTTTTCAAGATGGTGTAAATAGTCTGAGACCTGTTCCTTTTGATCTCCCGCATAGAGTTTGTTTTCCACGGCCAGGACGTTACCTCCGCCCGTAAGCAAAATATCCATCCGCCGTAGCGAGTGTTCGATGCCCCAGGTCGTCGCTTCGGTTGCAACGCGGACGGACTTGGAGGGGGGAAAAAACGCCGGATCCAATCCGCAGGCATCCAGAAAAGCATCAAGAAACAGCCTACCCTGTCCGTGCGCCCCCCTGGGATTGAGGAGATCCGCCACGATGGCGGAACTCATATTTTCCCCCAAGTCGATATAGTGAAATGGAGAAAAGCTTTCCGCCGTCTTTCGGTTAATCCGTTCCTCAATGACCTCAAAATCCTTAAGCCGTTTGCCCAGACCTGACAAAAAACGGGGAACGGCCGTTTCAAAGTTCCCAGACGATGTGTGCTGTTGCATATTTATTCCTTATAGATATACGGTGATGTAGGTTGCGGATGCTCATTGCCCCGCAAAAAAACGCGCCAGAACGACTAGGGCGTAGGTATCGCGTTCGCAGTATTCAAGAAGACTGTGCCGCAGGCTTTCCCGTTCCGCAGAACCTTTTTGCATCGCCAACATCTCCAGAAAGGCAGCCTGCGCCTCCCCGCCGTGGCTTACGGACAATTCCGCATAGCTCAGTTCCGGCGCGACCGTGGGCAGGACATTTTTTAGAGACCAGGAGCCGTGCATGTCCGGGTGATAATAGTGCTGCCGCGCAAGGGGCAGCAGGTCGAAAATTCGCGCGGCAATTGCGTGCAACTCCCCGGCCAGATCCGGAAAAGCCTCCGCTGTTTCACGCAGAATGCGTTTTTCAAACGCGGCATTGTACACCAGTACCGGGCCGGTTCCGGCCATGCCGGATATCAGGCTCTCGGCAAAAACACGGCGCGGATCAACATCCTCGTCAGCCAAAAATTCGCAATGCCGCAAAGTGTCGTCCGCCATCGCCACATGGCAACTCCACTGAAAAGGGATTTGCTGGTATGGCCGTGTTCCGGCCCATTCGGGCACGACAAAGGCGATGGTTTCAAAATCCATGTGCCAGCGCGGCCAGGGCAGGCTGTTGACGATGGCGCTTGCTTCAGCGGACAATACAGCTCGGCCGCTTTTTGTCACATCCCGGACGCGGCGCTGTGCAGCCGAAAGCGGAACGGAATCCGGCAGCTCCCTGATGTCGCGCAGACCTTGGGCACGCAGAGTTTTTGCCAAGCTGCCGATGCGCGGCAGCGACTCGACGGGGTATTCCGTTGTCTCCGGGGCGCAATGTTCCCAGAATGGGCAGGCAAAAGGCGTATGGCACTGATCATCCGGCGGCTGCACAGGCTCTGCGGGCGAGGCAAGAACGGTCAAACCCTCGCGTACCCAGCCCGGAACGTCGGGCAGCAGCGCCCATACTTCCCGGCTCACATCCACCCGGTAAAAAAGCCCGCGATAATCCCCGTGGCCGGGATACACAAATCCGGAATCTATCACGGCAACTTCAATCCGGCGCAGGTCAAGGCTTGCGCCTTGCAGCACCCAGGTCTGAATCGCGGCATCTTGTAGATGATAGTCTTTGACTGATGTTGCCGATTTGACCTCAATCAATGTGAAGCCGTCGGATTCAGGAAGCAAGATGTCCGCCATGACGCGCACGTTGTTGTGCCGGAAGGCCGCCTCGTATAGAGGGCCGGAATGACTGGTCAGAAGCTCCCCGGTCTGCCGGATGCGTTCCTCCATGTTTTGCCCTTCCACCAGCATGCCTCCGGGAAACAGCCCTCGAGCGATTTCCCCGGTCCGGCTGCCCGCTGCCATGCGGCCCTGAACGCCTTCGTCCGCCACTGCGAGTTCAGGTCGGTAGTGTTCCAGCCACAGGCGCTTGGGGCACTGTAACAGGCTGAGAATTTTCGATTTAGACAGGATATGGTTTTGGCTTTGCGGCATGTTGGCCTCGCATTGCTTTTTCGCCAAACTCAGCAACCATATCAGAAACTGAATACAGTTGCTACTGTAGCTGTTTTGGCTTATATCGACTGCCAATTACCTGGAGAACTCAATGACCATGGCAATCCTGGGAAAAGTTCTGGCAGGCATCGCTGGAAGCGCCGTCATACTCGCCTTCGTGTACCTTCTCTGCGGCCTTTTTCCTTCGCATTGGCTGTTGGTATGTCTCCTTGCACTTTGCCTGATCGTGTTCGTCGCCTACCGTGAGGCGAAAAAATTCAAGGAGAGCGGAGGCGCTGAAGGAAGCGTTGTGTATGAGAGCTATTACGATGTTTTTAAGTGTCTGACGGTCTTTATCGTTCCCTGCATCCTTTTTTTCTGGGGGCCTCTCTCGGCCAGGGGGAATCCGTAGGGGTTTTTTCCGCCCTGTTTTGCGGCGGCATGGCGCTCCATATCGCCTATGAATCGGCAAAAATAAACAGGCTTGCCGTGCTGCCCATTGTGCTGATCACCAAACTCTCCTTGTCCTTCCTTTGGGTATACTCCCTGTATTCTTTCTTGAATCCTTCCGGGAAAACAGCGGCGAAACGGCGGGAGTCGCGCGCAATAGCGTTTCTCAGCCTGTTCCTGTTGACGCCGATTATCTCCATACTCGTCCTGGATGCGGATGGCAGGGAACTTGTGCAGGGGGGCTTGGCCGGGCGACGTTTTGCAGGCGCTGCAACAATCCGTAACATGCTGAGGTAAGTCATGAAGGTATCGTTTAGCCCCAAAGCTTTGTTCGACAAACTTATTCAGTATATCCCTAAACTTTCACTTCTGTATGATTTCAAAACGCTGCTTGCGAAGCTTCTTTTTTTTGTCCCGAGCTTCTCCCGCAGAGGCGTGTTGTACAGGCTGGGCATCAGTATCGTCCTGGTTGCGCTGATATTTTGTACGGTCTATTTCCGTTTTGACAGGGACTTCGCGCTCCTTGTGGATGCCCTCCAATATGACCCATACGAGCACGCCACTGAATTGGTTGCCGAAAAGCGCTTTGGAGCTGCTGATGACTTTTTGAGTTTTTACAGGGAGATTCCAGGATTGGAATATTCTGAAAAACTGGACAAACTGCATCAGGACGTCAAGGCGAAACGGTCCAGTCTGGCCCATCAGAGCAGGGAGGCCGTCAGCGGTTTACTCCTGGGCGAAAGCGAAGAAAGTTTTGGACAAGCCTTGGCCTTTGGCTCGGAATTTTTCTTTATCGGCGACTTGCGGGATTTGGGCAAAGAAGGGTTGAAATTTGCACGCGGTGAAGAAGTGGATTCCTTTACAGCCGGTCTGGCCACCATCGGGCTTGGCATGTCGGCTGCGGGAGTTGTCGGGGGAGCTGCCACTGGAGGGGGGGCGACCGCAGCGGCAGCCTCCGCGAAATACAGCTTGAGCCTTTTTAAACGCGCCGCCAAATTCCTGTCGAAAAGCATGCGGCGGCACATTGACGAAGTGGTGGGTTTGTCGAAAAAACTCGCGCAAAGGCAACTGGAACGCATGGGCAATTCCGCGTCCGAGGCGGCAAAGGCCCTCAAAGAATTCAAGTTTGCCAATTTGAAGAAAGCCAAGACGCAACCTCTCGATGCTGTGGAGGTTTTGGGCAAGGCTGACGCGCATAAAATGGGCACAGCGTATAAAGCTCTAGGCAGCACAGGGAAGCTTGCGATGAAGGACAGGAAGGCAGCCGCGTTTGTTGTGCGGCATTCCGACGATTTCGTCGCCTTGGAAAAAAATGCCGAATTGGCTTCCAAACTGCCCCGCGCGGGGACCATGCTGGAAAGCGGCGGCATGAATGTGCTGCGCGCGGCGGAAAAACATTCGCCTTCCGCTATCCAAAGCGCAATGGAATACGGCAAAAGCGGCGTTGCTTTGCTTATACGGATGGGTTCCCTCGACGCGCTCAAACTCAGGATCCGAGGACTGAAGCTGGCGGTGAGCGGGCGGATATGGTATCATTTGCAAAATTTTGTCAACATGATTCCCTGGCCGATCTTATTTGGCTTGCTTGTATACAGCATGCTCATTTTGTACAAAATGTGGTGCTTGAAGCCGGAAGAACAGCCGGTCGTATCGCCCAATTGAAGAGGCGGCGAAGGTAAAACAGATAACCTAATCTTACGAGAGGTTTCACGATGCAGTCTGATTCTATGACCAAAAATGCATCAGAACTATATTACAAAACTGATGCCTTCAAACACATCACTGCTCTGAACTATTGTACATACTCGCTTGCAAAAATAGTATCTTACAATGACAGAGTAGTGCTTGACAATGAATATAACAATATTATAAATGCCATAAATTTAAAAAATATTAGAGATGAACAAATCATCACTGTTATTAAGCGTATCATGGATACGCTTGCGCAATTCCGCCTGTCTGAGATTGAAAAAGATAAATTGCAAAATATATATGAAATGAAATCGCAGCAATCTATTTTAGAAATCATGGGAATTAAACGCGGCTCTAAAGTTACAGGTATACTTGCGGTATCATCTTTAATAAAGGCGAGTGCAAATGCAGTTTCTGCATTTGCAGCTTCTGCCGCAGTAGCCTCTGCCGCCTCGGTATATGCAGATTATCAGCGCAATATGGAAACTTACAGAGAGCGCATCACAGATCATCAATGGAATATGACCAAAGACGCCATCGCGGAACTCAATGAATTGCACAAACTTGTGCTTGAAACATATTGGCGTATCCTGCAATCCAGCGATGCCCCTGATGAATGGCGATTGACGCTGGCGCAGTTTGACGCTTTGATCGGCGCGGGCAAAGAAGCTGACAGCGCGACGCGCCATCGCATGCTCACGCGCCTTGAAAAGGACGGCGGCTATATCCCCGCGTATTGGTATTACCGGGCGCAGGCCGCACACGCCGCCGCTAAAGACGAACCCTCCCAAAAGGCGATGTATGCGCAGGATATCAACAAATGTGTTGAATATTATGAAAAATATATGGGTTTTCTGAGGAAGGACGAATTGTATGCGTCCATCATGATGCTTGACATCACCAACAATGACTATGCAGATAATATAGTACGCAAAAAATTGCAGCACATTATTGACCATGATGCTCAAGACAGCTCAAAGCGTTTGTTTGCCGCCCTTGTTTGCATGGAGCGTGGTTTTTTCGACGCAGCCATAGAGCATCTGCAAGCCAACCTGGATGTGAAAAAATTCGAAGTGTTGATGCGCAAACTCATGGCTGACGCTCTGGCTGCCAAGCAAGATTCGTCCAGCCTGCAACGACTTGTGGCTAAAACCATAGAGGACGACAGTGCAAGCAATCAGGAGGTGCTGTATCAACTGGGCAAATTGTCCGACCTCAAGGCGCTGGAAAATTTTATGCCTGCGATTGCTGCCATTACAGTGGAGGTGGATAGAAGTCTGATCGGGGATGAGGACTTGCTGCTCGGCCTGCCGCGAAAGTGGATTCTGGCCAATGAAGACAATATGGAATCCACGCTTACTTTGGCGGGACGGAGCCACACGCCGAAAAAGATTGCCGCCTCCAAAGATGGCGCGCGTATTTTTTTGCATTTCGAAAAGGTACTGAATCTTAAAGCAGCCTTGGCCATACCTCAGGGGCAGGATGTGAGCTTTGACCTGATGACGGAGCATTTTCCCGTACAACTGCGGGGCCGGCTTGTGCCCATGGATGAAATAGAGGAGAAAAAGTGGTTCTCCTCCGCCGTGGATAGCGCTGAAGTGATCATGAACACCACGATAAATCGTGCAAAAGTGGGCATGGACACCGCTATGGAGGGTGTCAGCGATTTTCTTGAAAAGAAATCGCAGTCTTTGGGGCTAAATTGGATCAAGAACAAGGTTAGGCAAGATCAAGCGCTCAACTCATCATATCAGGACAATAGCCCCACGGCCCTGGTTTTTGTTCTTGATGAAATACGAACCACGGATGCTTGCTTTTGTCTGGATGCGGAACGCAAACTTGTACCTTCTGTGGGTCATTGAACTTGAACAATTGCTCATGTAGGATTCCCGGTCCACTGTCAGTTCGTTCCGCGCTCAAAGCACCTCGCGGAACGTCTTGGTTTGAAAACGGAGCAGGACGTTGCGGATATGGTCAAGGAAGTGCGGCGCAAGGTAAAAAAAACAATGAGAATTATGCTCGACACCAATGTAATTGTGTCCGCGTTTATCTCCAAAGGGCAAACTATCACAAAAATGATTGATCTTCTTACAGATAACCATGCTATTGTGCTTTCATCCTATGTCAGAGTGACCATCCGGCCTACGCCTATCTTGGCCCGAACGCCTGCAATCCTTCATGCGCCAGTCCACAGTGAGGTATGCCGTCATGTCACTGCATCGTCTGGCATGCTTCCGCCTGCACACGGCCGATCTCCGACGCTCGAAATCGACAAAATTGTTCGTCTTGCATATTGGGCACACTGAAGGCGTATCCCATGGCACATGGCCGCAAACAGTACAGATGCATTTTTTCATTGTCACGTTTCCCTCACTCCACGTTATCCGGCCTACGCCTATCCCGCCCGAACGCCTGCAATCCTTCACACGCCTGTCAGCAGGCAGGGCATCATCTCAAATGTCCAGGAAGACGGCAAGCGCCGCCTCCCTGATTGAGCCGCCTACGTGGTCTGCTTGCTGTTTTCCAAGAGACTGCTTAGGGCGTATAACAGCCTAACCCAGTTCCCGCTCCATGTCGCGCTCCTCCGCGCGCCGTTTCATATCTTCGCGGTGGTCATACAGCTTCTTGCCCTTACCGAGGGCTATTTCCACCTTGACGCGCCCGCGCTTGAAATACAGGTTGACGGGAATGGCCGTCATGCCTTTTTGTTCAACCTGCGCCGCATAGCGGCGGATTTCGCCCGCGTGCAGCAAGAGCTTGCGGTCGCGATCCGGGTTCTGTTCCACATAGCCCGCGTTGTTGTAGGGCGCGATGTGCAAACCCGCAAGCCAGGCCTCGCCCCCGCGGAATTCCACGTAACTGTCGCGAAAATTCACCTGTCCGGCACGCAGGCTTTTCACTTCCGGCCCGGTCAGGGCAATGCCCGCCTCCGTAAAATCCGAAAGATGATACAGATGCCGCGCCTTTTTATTATGCGCGATGACGGAACCCGCATTCTTCTTATGCATGAAAGACTCCATCCAGGCCGCATGCAACCCGGCGTCAGGCGCTGTGGATCATGGTGGTGTGGAAATCCGCATCTCCGTGCAACACTTCAAACAAGGTCTGCGTGACCATGCGGTTTGCGGCGGCGACATCCGTGGTCGTCAGCACGGAGCGGGCAAGCTCGACGCAATCCTCTTTGCGCAGTTTGCGCACCAGGTGTTTGACGATAGGCACGAATTGCGGAGACGCGGAAAGAACATCCACGCCCATCCCCAGAAACACCGGCAGGCAATAAGGATCGGCGGCCAGCTCGCCGCAGATGGAAACGCCGATGCCTTCGCGGTGCGCGCAATCAATGACATATTTCACAGCGCGCACCACAGCGGGATGCAAAGGCTCGTGCAGATAGGCCACGTGCGTGTTGCGGCGGTCAATGGCCAGCAGGTAATGGATCAGATCATTGGTGCCGATGCTGAAAAAATCCACTTCCCTGGCAAGCGCGTCCGCAATCATCACGGCCGAAGGCACTTCGATCATGACGCCCACGGGAATATGCGGGTCATGGGCCAATCCTTCGGCGCGCAGTTCCGTTGCGGCCTCGTTGATGATGCGCCTGCTCGTCTCAACCTCCTGAAGGCCCGTGATCATGGGCAGCATCACGGCCACGTTGCCGCAGGCCCCGGCCCGCAGGATAGCGCGCAACTG
>Ga0082212_10009955_pt1 | contig 12205 bp, 16 predicted proteins | sample TergutNt197P3_FD_71548 | JGI IMG/M metagenome (GOLD analysis project Ga0082212, IMG submission 71548) | Neocapritermes taracua P3 segment gut microbial communities from Petit-Saut dam, French Guiana - Nt197 P3 | ecosystem: Host-associated > Arthropoda: Insects > Digestive system > Gut ... | reverse complement strand
TAACCGGCTACGGATTTATGGATTTAGGCCCTCAAAATGACACCTATGCGCATATTTCAACGTTGAACTAAGCCTATCGGCAATATTTTGAGAATTTCCTCATCGTTCTTTGGCATTATTTGAAAAACTGATTATCATCGTGGTAAGTTTCACATTTTAATACTTACCATTATGACAGAATTACGGAAAAAGTACATCAGCTACATGCGGTACAGGAATTACAGTGCCCGCACCATTGAGCATTATTGTTCTCGTTTGATAGAACTATCAAAGTATTACCACCAGTCGCTCGAGACACTAACGCGCGACCAGTTCATGAGTTATCTTTATTATTTAGTAGAAGAGAAACAAGTTTCAACCGTCTATCTGAACCAGTTGATAAGCGCTTACAAGATTTTAGTAGTGGAAGTTTTGAGGCGTGAATGGGAAGAATTTACCGTTAGACGTCCCAAACAGGAAAAGAATTTACCTGTAGTCCTTTCTCAGGAAGAAGTAAAGCGAATACTTGATAGCATTTCCAACTTGAAACACCGCACATTCATATCGTTGATATATTCCTGCGGATTACGTGTTAGTGAGTTACAAAATCTGAAGGTAACAGATATCGACTCAACTCGCATGCAAATACACATTCGTTCGGGAAAAGGAGGCAAAGACCGTTATGTGATGCTTTCTGAAAAGATATTGCACATGCTTCGGGAGTACTGGAAACGTTATCGACCCAAAGAACACCTTTTCGAGGGGGCAACCCGGGGTAAAGCTATTGCTGTGAGAACAATACAACATACGTTCTCTGTGGCGGTCATCAAATCAGGCATTAATAAGCATCCCTGCGTCCATACGCTACGACATAGCTTTGCCACCCATTTATTGGAAAATGGAGTAAACCTGCTTGCAATCCAAAAACTAATGGGTCATTCCAGTGTCAAAACCACTACGATTTATACTCATTTACAAAGTTCACCGGCATCTGTCAAAAGTCCGTTTGATGATTTGGAGGTATAAGGACAATGGAAAAGAACCCAATTCAAACGCTTTTCCTGCGTCATGGAGAAGCGTTCAGGCGGGATAACCGCTTGTCGGCTGTACAGCTCAAAGCCATGCAAGCCATTGAAAAATGCGCTACCGAACGTTCCGGTTTCCACAGTTTTATCTGTGACAGTTGCGGACATACGGAAATTGCATACAATTCATGCCGTAACCGTCATTGTCCTCATTGCCAGTGGTTGAAACAGGAAATATGGGTCGATAAGGTAAAAAGCCAACTTTTACCGGTAAAATATGTCCACATCGTTTTCACCCTGCCGGAGTTTCTAAACGAATTTGTACTGATAAACCATAAGTTGATATACAACATCCTGTTCGAGGCTTCATGGCATGCGCTACATAAATGCGCCTCTTCTTATCTGGGAGTTCAAACAGGGGCTTTGTCCGTATTGCATACATGGGGACAAAATCTCTCACTTCATCCACATGTTCATATGCTGGTTCCTGCCGGAGGAATGGATACCGACGCAATGCAATGGATTGCTTCACCCAAAAAATTTTTCTTGCCGGTCAGGGCGCTTTCAAAGATATTCCGGGCAAGAGTAATGTTCCTCTTGCTGAATGCCCTGTTCAATAAATTATTGAAAATACCGGAAAGCTGGAAAGACAGAAAGGTGGCAGAAGAATTAAAAATACTCTTCAAGGAAAAAGAGTGGGTCGTTCACTCGGAAAAAACACGATTGAGCCCGGCAAAAGTTATTGAATACTTGGGTAGATATATCCAGCGTGTAGCCATTTCCAACCACCGCGTAGAATCGGTTGACGATGATAAGGTCTGTTTTTCTTACAAAGACTATGCAGATAAAGGAAAACGAAAGAGGATGGAACTTGCTCCTGTGGAATTTATCCGAAGGTTCATGTTGCATATTTTACCCGAACACTTTTGTAAAGTACGCTATTATGGAATTTTTTCGATAAGAAACAGGAATAGCAAGCTCATTCAATGTTTTGCTTTGATTGACAAAATGCAATTACCGCCACGTTTTACAGGATTGAATACGATTCAAATACTGGAATTGCTCACAGGAATAGATTATAGCCTTTGCCCTTGTTGCAAAACAGGACACATGCAAAGATATAAACCTCCGGAATAAGAAAAAAGAGATGCGTTCTTTACATGTTGGTATCATATCCTGATTCTTTATAAAATAAGTCTGCGGGAATATTGTATCCATTAGAGAAAAGTAACAGAACAGTTTTTAAGTATAAATGAAAAAAAAATTGTAATTTTACCGGTAATAATACAGAAATAATGACAAGTAGAATGAAATAACAAAATAGAAAGCCCTTAATAAAGAGGTGCGCAGAGAGGCTGAGTCCAACGCAATTTTATGTCCAATTTTTCGCCCCCTAAGTTTTGAGAAATTTTCAGGCGAAGGTGCGGGGCGAAAAACTAAACATAAAATCCTTTGACGTTGGCTGCAATGCGGGGCGACAGCGTAGCGGACAATTTAGTGGAAATTTAAACGTTAAATAAAATATAAATCGTCTGACAAGGACAAAAAAACAGAAAAAAAATGGCGAAAACAGTTTGGAAAATTAAATCGAAAAATAAAGGAATTTTATTTTTAGTAATCTGTATGCTGATTAGTATAACTGCGTGTGAAAAACTTGATGAAGTTTATACAAACACTGATGAATTATCAGATGTTATTGAAACTTTACAACCAAAAATCATCGAATTAGATAACATAAAAATAAAGGCACAACCTTATAATGGAGTTTGCGGAATAACTTCTGTTACCGTTGTGAGCAATTATTTCAACAATACAGATTACGAAGCAAATGACCTGATAAAGAAATATAATGTAACTTCGGGTGGGAGTAGTAATGATGATATGAAGAAATGGTTACAAAGAGAAATGCCTGAAAAAATATTTGTCCATAAATCAAACGGGACTAATAAAGAGATGATTAGCGATATTCACGCTTCACTATATGATAACAATCCTATCGTTGTTAGTTTTGGAGCGCCAAGTCCATATAACGAACCGTATTATGATTTTCATTCATCTGTTGTCTTTGGAATAAATCTTGATAATGAGACAATAATTATTGCAAATTCATACGGATACAGAGAAGAAATATCTTTTGTTGATTTTTTAAATAGAATGTCATTTGCTGAAATAGATAAATATCCGTCAGTACAACAATTCTCATTAATAAGGAATAGAATGGATAAGAATGATTATTTTTTGATTAAATAATAAAAAAGGAGGTAAAAATATGAATATCAGACATATAATACTATTAATGGCATTGTTTATGGGTGGTTTATTGAATTTATCAGCGGAAGAACCGCAACGCACAACTGTGCCAAAACAGGAAAAATCAAACTTGCCATTTTATGCAGGAATAAACCCAATATCACTATTGGCATTCTTACCCAATGAAACGGGAAGTTATGCTACGGGATTTGGAATTGCCTCAAATCAAGAATATGGTGTATCTTTATATGGTGGAATGTACTTTGCAAAGGCACATTCGCTTGAAATGCGATTATCTACAGGACCTGACCTCGGAGTGTGGGATACTCAAATACAACTTGGTTATATCTGGTATCCGCTTGAACAATTTATGAATAAGAACGGTGGATTAAACACAGGACTGATGCTGCGCCAATTTTTTTGGAATCATAAACAAACCCATTATGTAACATACAATTTCACACCTGAACTACTGCTTGGTTGGCGTTTTAAAGTAAAATCATTGGCTTTTGATGTGCGTGCGGGTTGGAATATGGCATTTTATCAATGGTCAACCAAGCCACTAACCAAAGACGGAGCAGGAAGTATGCCATTTCCTTTTAATCTGACTTTGACAACTGGAATAGCGTGGCAGTTTTAATAGTAGTTGTCTTGTGAGAAGTTGTTGTTTTAGGTTTTTTAACCCAAATTACGCGTTAGAACTTTTTGTTTCAAAATGCCGGTTTGGAGATTAGATAAAAACCTTATTTTCACCTTATTGACCTCCCCCTGCCCCCTCCAAAGGAGAGGAATAACATAACAACCTTAGTAGCAATAAATTACACAACAACAAACAACCTTATTCCCCTGGGCAAACGCATTAAAAAAATTGATTTTCACCAACAGTTTTTGAATAGAAGATTCCTCATTCCGTTACACTCCATTCGGAATGACTATCAATGACTTATGAGTAAAAAAGTTGTCTCAAAAGCCCCGTCATTCCGGCAAAAGCCGGAACCCCCTAAAAAATAATACTGTTTATCAGGGGATTGCGGGTCAAGCCCGCAATGACGAATGGAGCAAAAAGCACTTTTAAGACACCCGCCACACACTTTTTTTGCAAATGACTGTCTGTCATTTCGTATGAAGTGAGAAACCTCCGAAAAGAGGAATCTTCTGCAATAAAATGTTTTTCATATAGCATATTATCAATTATTTATGATTTATTCGATGAAAATTTTAATGCGTTTGCCCTGAATATTTTCCCCCTGTATTCTATAAATTTGTACCTTTGCACCTGCGAAAGTAAAAAATAAAATGAGAATTATAGCACACCGCACTATTGATAAAACATCATGGCAAAAATAAAAGACGAAAGCCGGTATCAAATCATACTGAAAAGAGTAGAGGAATTGATGGACATTGTAACAGAAGAAACGCCATCGGATAACCCTAATTTTGTAGAGTTGGATTTACTCGCCGATTTAGCGGAAGAATACGAAATGGAACATTATCCGGTAGAACAACCATCGCTTGCAGATGTATTGAAATTTAGAATGGACGAGATGAATCTTACGCAAAAAACACTTGCCAATCTGTTAGGAGTAACTACACCCCGTGTTTCAGATTATCTGACAGGAAAAATCCCTACCTTTACCATTGCAAAAAAAATGCACCGTAATTTGAATATTGACGCTAATTTGATACTCGCTTAGAGATAGAAAATTCAACAACCAAAAATATTAATTAGATGATTATTAATTGATTATATAAACAACGTAAATATAAAATCATGGCAATACCAATAAAAGCGCCTCCTGTGCTGGTAGGCAAGGCGGCGGAAGAGTTTTATGAAAGATGGGCGCAGGCAACAGAAAGTAAAAGCAAAGAAGAAGTGCAAAACAGTATGCGCAGAACGAGAGCTTTTTTGGCTGAACAGGAACGTTTACATCCGTCATCACCATGGTCAATTTAATATTGGATTGTGATAGATATCAAAAACACAACTTTACACCGGTTTTTTCAACCGAAGAACAAGAAAAAAATGTTTATCGTCAATCTTTATCCGAAACCTTGCAAACAAGATATATGTTCTACGATATGATACAATGGCGGAATAGATTGATATAATCCTTTGGCTACTGTGCTTGTCGAAGTATCAATTAATTCCGTACCTTTGCCTCAAAATTTATCAACAAATATAAACAACGTAAATATATAATTTAACGTGCATAGAAGCACTAAACAGATAAATAGGCATAGCGTTGCTGCTGTTCATAAACTTCCCTTTTAACATTTTGTAAACATATTTATCTGTCCGTGTATGTAATTGAAAAATTTCATGTACATTTGCACTTGAATTTTAGAAACAAAAATTATGGCAACCATATTATTGGATTATGACACTCGTAGCATACAGGCTCAGAAGGCGTTGGATTTTATTTTGTCGTTAGGCATTTTCAAAACGCCAAAAGTTAGCGCCGTTAAAGCGGAACCGCTATCAAAAAAAAGAAAAAAAATCGACAAAATTTTTGATAACTATCTAGTTGATTTATCGGAATTTAGATTTAATAGAGATGAAGCAAACAACTATGAATGATATTGCTTTAGATACAAATATCTTGATTTACAGTCATTTTAGGAATGACGAACATAAAAGGGAAATTGCACATGAATTGCTGACGTGTTGCCCTATTGTTTCTACGCAAGTTGTTTCCGAATATTTGAATGTCATGAAGCGCTTGTTGTCTATCCCAAAAATTGAACTATTGGAACTGTGCGCTCAATGGATGAACGAATGTCATATTCAGATTGTAGAGAAAAGCACTGTAGATATTGCCAAGAAGATAATCCAGCGCCATGATTTTCAGTTATTTGATGCCATAATTATTGCAGCGGCTTTGGAATCTGGATGTAAAACTCTTTATTCCGAAGATATGCAACACAATATGAAAATTGACCGCCAATTAACAATTATTAATCCTTTTATATAAGCCAAATCCGTACCTTTGCACCTGATTTTAATAAAAATGTATATGACGTAGATAATAATATAGTGCTAAAAAGCACCTTTAAGACAGATTGAAATAGCGTTTAGCTATGTTCTTGCTTACGAATCTTCGAAAATTCAAACTGACAAGGATAGGTTAATGCTCACGAGTGTGGGCTTACTTATCAGTCAGTAGGTCGTCGAAGAACCTCGTAAGCGGATGTGTAAGTCCGCTTTTTTTATTGTCTAATTTTGAAAAGAAAATAAATATAACTCATTAAATATCAACTAAAACCGATGGCTCGAATGGGATATAACAGAGAATGATTTTTATGATAAAACGATTTTTAATTTTAGCAACCGGCAGCATGATACTGTTGATGGCTACAACAGCATGTAAAAAAGACAAAAAAGACGACTACGGCGACGCCTCCGTAATTATTGCAACAAATATTATCGGAGATAACGATTCTGAAGTTGCTCAGGTTAAAGCTATTTCCCCTCTTTTTGATTACTATGATGGTTTTTATGAACTTGTCGGCGAGTACGAAGCAGTACCTGTTCCATACAACAACCACGGCTTTAAAATCAATCTCCCCATAACACTGCCGGATAAATGTTTCATGGTGATTGGAAATGAAGGATTTCCGGAGGGCATATTTGTGAGTGACAAAAACGCAAAAATTGCATACGGAGGATGTGGTGCATACGATAAGTATGGAAAGATGGTGGGAGGGTTTTCCTTAAAATACGAAAAAGGAGAAAACGAATTTTGCACAGCAGTGTGGATTTATTGTGATAGAAATCTTGTAATACAAGGAAGATTACATGATGAAGATGAATATTACGAATACAGATGGGAATACGATTCCGATTTAAACTACCATTTAAAAAAAGGGTGGAATATTGTTTATATGTATTCAAAAATCCATCAAACAGAGTATTCATATTCACATTCAGTGAAAGGTACCACCGAAAAACCTTCAGGTATAGATTTAAGATGGTATTATATTAATGACAGCTATTATGACAAAAGCTCCTTACCAAAGGATAAAACATTTTCCATATTTAATATCTTGAAATTTAATAACTTATAAAATTATATACCCATGAAAAAAATCGTATTGGCTTTATTAATAGCCACATTATTTAGCGTAGTAAGCGCATTTGCACAAGATGTCATTCTGAAGACAGACGGTACGGAAATCAATGCCAAAGTGCTTGAAATCACCGACCGACAGGTCAAGTACAAAGACATTGGTTTTATAGACGGACCAACCCGAAACATCGACATTTTCGATGTGTTTATGATTACTTACGAAAACGGGAAAAAAGAAGTTTTTAGCGTAAAAACTTCTCCGGCAACGCCTACAACCCGTGAAAGTGCCAACAACACATTTTTAAATAGTTCCTTAAAAACCGAATTCGACAAAATTGGCAATGATGACGTGATGATGTTGAATTTCTTCAAGGAAAATAACTTCGGAAAATATTCCAGTCGTTTTGAAGCTGCTTGCCGCCAGAGAAATACAGGAAACGGGTTGCTCGGTGCAGGAATTGGACTTGTAGTAGCCGGCGCGATCTGGACTGGTATTGCGGATCAAGCAGGAGAGTATGGGATGACGGCTGCCGGCGGCATAAGTGCATTTGTGGGCGCAGGATTGATAATAGCGAGTATTCCCGTTTCTGCGGGCGCAGGGGTAAGGAAAAAAAACATTAAAAATGATTTTGCAGAAGAATATTTTGGTATTAAGGACTACACCTACCAACCCAAATTGAACTTTGGACAAACGTCAAATGGATTAGGTTTAACATTGAATTTTTAAAGATTTTATAATTAAAACCGATGGCTCGAATGGAATATAACAGAGAATGATTTTTATGGTAAGAAAAATTTTTAGAGTTAGCATTTTGGCGACAATTTTAGCAATTGCTGCAATGGGATGTAAAAAAGAATGTATGTGTGAGCGTAATTTAAATGGAAGTAATTTTAAAGAAAGTGATATGTACGGTATCTGGACAGGAAACGTTTCAGGCTATAATGTTACTGCCGAGATAGACGCTTCCGGATGGGAACTGTCGGCGCCTGCCGCCGATTTTTACGACTACGGAACATATACTTTTACCGATACACGAAAAGCCAGTCTGCGTAGTACCAAATACTACCTGAATGTTGGATATGCAGAATACATTAACATAACCACAATAGAAGTTACATTAAATTCAAATTCTATTCAGCCCGGAACATATACCTTAAAAAGACGATATTATTAATTAAAATATTTTTTTTATGAACGATTTTTTAAAAACAACAGTTAAATTATGTATGATAGTCATTCTTGTTGGTATAGGCGTTTGTCTGACAGCACAAGACATCATTCTGAAGACAGACGGCTCGGAAATCAACGCCAAAGTTCTTGAAATCACCGACCGACAGGTCAAGTACAAAGACTTTGATTTTCAAAGCGGACCAACCCGAAACCTTGACATTTTCGATGTGTTTATGATTACTTACGAAAACGGAAAAAAAGAAGTTTTTAGCGCAAAAACGCATGGTGAAAAATCTCAACAACCGGCTCAACCGCAATCGCAAGCCTATCTACAACAACCTGATGGCGGATTTTCAATCCATTTCGGAGGCTCTTTTCCGATAGGGGACTTTGGCGGTGATCCCGATTACTATCTTTTTATTCTTGGAGACGGCGTATCCAGCGCCGGTCCCGGGTTTAACATCGGTATTAAAGGGAAAATATCGTTGCCGGTTAATGGATTGGGAATTACTCTCAGCGGCGACTTTATTTTTAACGGATTAAAAGGAACGGGGAAAGAGTATTTCGATGATATGGAAGCTCACGGGTACGATGTAAAAAGACCAAGATTTATCAATGTTCCTTTGTTTGTGGGTTTGAATTATAAATACAGCGTTAATTCCAAGTTCGGCATCTGGGCTGAAGGCGCTATAGGCGCTAATTTTAAACAGGTTACAGTTATAGAAGCCTCTCATACCGGATATTATGGTAAATATTATGAGAAATATGACTTTGACACAAAAACCTCTTTTGCCGGACAAATAGGCGGAGGCATTATGCTTAGCGACTTGTTCAGTATTGGCGTGCATTATTATGGATTGGGAAAAACAAAGGCTACAGGGCGATATACCAGCGGTGAAGCAGGATATGATAGTCATTCAACGACATTCACCTCTATGAGAAAATATGCACAAGACTGTGTTATGCTGCGCCTTGGCTTTCATTTTTAGACACTTTCAGATTTTTACATGAAAATTTTCAAAGGCTGTTCATTACGGGCAGCCTTTTTATTTCATCGCCGCAAGCTTTTATCGTTTTATTGTGTTCATCACATCAATTTTAAAAAAATCTCCATTCTCAATTAAAAAGTGTACTTTTGCACCTGATTTTAACAAAAATAATATGTGGAACAGACAACAATATTCTAAAAATCAATACTATACGAAAATAACAAGCATGTTAGTAACAACTTTGTTACTAACATGCTTGTTACATTAAAAAAATGCGTATCTTTCCCAACGCGATAACAATTAATGACCCTGTTTTTCAATTATGGCTAAAAAAAAGCGACTATAAAATTTTAACAGCGTTGCGTTATTAGTTTCCAATCCATTCTCACTTGGCTACTGATATTGTCGAAGTATCAATTAAATTTCGTACTTTTGCACTTAATAAATTTATCACAAAAATACACTTTATATGAAGATATTAGTTTTAAACTGCGGAAGTTCATCCATTAAGTATCAACTGTTTGATATGCCGAGCGAAGAAGTTTTGGCAAAAGGATTGGTAGAAAAAATCAAATTACCCGGTTCCATTATCACCCACAAACGCAACGACGGCGTAAAAACCGAAATCGTGCGCGACTTGGAAAATCACAAAGATGGCATCGCCATTGTATTGGAATTGCTGACGAGCAAAGAATACGGCTCGATTGAGAAAATCAACGAAATAACGGCTGTCGGTCATCGCGTTGTTCACGCCGGCGAAAAGTTTGGCGGCAGCGTTCGCATTAACGAGGCTGTTGTTGATGCGTTGAAAGAGTGTATCGAGTTGGCGCCGTTGCACAATCCGCCGAACTTGGAAGGCATCTATGCGGCGACGGCTATCTTGCCGGACGTGCCACAGGTGGGCGTTTTCGACACGGCATTTCATCAAACCATGCCCGACTTCGTCTTTCACTACGCCATTCCTTACGAGATTTACGAGAAATATAAAGTACGGCGTTACGGATTTCACGGCTCAAGCCATAAGTTTGTCGCCAAACGCGCTGCCGAGATACTCAACAAGCCTCTTGAGGCGTTGAAAATCATCACCTGTCATCTTGGCAACGGAGCCTCCATTGCCGCCGTAAAAGCCGGAAAATCGTTCGACACCTCCATGGGCATGACCCCCGTTGAAGGGTTGATGATGGGAACGCGCGTCGGCGATTTCGACCTTGGAGCCGCCTGTTTTATCGCAGAAAAAGAGAAAATGACGCTCGACGGGTTGAATAACTTTGTCAATAAAAAATGTGGCGTACAGGGCGTTTCGGGCGTATCTTCCGATATGCGCGACGTGGAAGCGGCGGCGGCAGCCCAAAACCGCAGAGCCGAACTGTCGCTCGAAATGTACATCTATCGCGTTATCAAATACATCGGAGCATACGCCGCAGCGATGAACGGCGTTGATGCGGTGGTGTTTACCGGCGGCATCGGCGAAAACGATTACGGACTGCGTCAGAAAGTATGCGAAAGTTTGCAATTCCTTGGATTAGAAATAGATACAGACGTCAATACCCAACTGCGCGGACAAGATACCATCATCACCAAACCGACTTCCAAAGTAGCCGCCATGCTCATCTGCACCAACGAAGAATTGGTCATCTCACGCGATACTTATACGATTGTGTCGCAGAATTTGCAGAGTTGCTAAATTGTCGGAACTGTGATTGACATCTACAACAAACAACAAGAGTACAAGCGCTTAGTTTCGCAAATATCTGAAACCTTTGTGCAGGGGCAGCAACGAGCCGTAGTTGCTGTAAACTATTGTTTAGTAGAAACATATTGGAAAATAGGGCAATACGTTGTTGAATTTGAACAAGGAGGAAGTCAAAAGGCTGAATATGGAAAACGACTTCTCGATCAGTTGTCAAAAGACCTTTCGTTATTGCATGGGAAAGGATTTAGTTTAAGTAACATGAAGAGAATGAGACAGTTTTATGTCTCTTTTCCAATTAGTGCGGAACTTCCGCACCAATTGAGTTGGACACATTTTGTTTTGTGTCAAAGTATCAACTCTATCTACCAACGAAAGAGGAGTTGAAACAAATAATTGAACGGAATAGTTACTAATTTTTAATTGATAAAATGAAACGTTTTTTTCTATTTATAACCTTATTATTCCCGCTGTTACTGTCGGCGCAGGATAGTTGGATAAAGTTGAACGGATTTGTTCGCAATGATTTGTTTTTTGATAGCCGTGAGCCGGTTAGCGCTGTCAATGGCTTATTTCTCTTTTTTCCGGCGCCCGAAAATATCCTCGACGACGGCAAAGACGCCAACGCCAACCCATCTTTAACCCTGCTATCCGTTACATCGCGGTTAAACACCACTTTCCGCACTCCCGACATCCTCAACGCCAAAGTAAACGGACGCATCGAAGGCGACTTCACCCTCTATTCGGGAGGTACCACCGTGCGCCTGCGCCATGCTTACGGACAGTTGTCGTGGAAGACCACCAAACTGCTCATCGGACAGACGTGGATTCCCGCTTTTGTGGAAAACTGCCTCCCTTCGGTGGCGGCTCTTGCCACCGGCGCACCGTATCAGGAGTTTGCCCGCAATCCGCAAATACGTCTTACTCAACAAGTTGGGAAGGTGGAGTTGTTGGCGGCGGTAGTGTCGCAGATGGATTATGCCAGTCCGGGTCCCGGAGGCGCAAGTCCGGTTTATATGCGGCAAGCCGTTGTG
>Ga0082212_10009954_pt1 | contig 12208 bp, 10 predicted proteins | sample TergutNt197P3_FD_71548 | JGI IMG/M metagenome (GOLD analysis project Ga0082212, IMG submission 71548) | Neocapritermes taracua P3 segment gut microbial communities from Petit-Saut dam, French Guiana - Nt197 P3 | ecosystem: Host-associated > Arthropoda: Insects > Digestive system > Gut ... | reverse complement strand
GCCGATTGCCGATTGCCGATTGCCGATTGCCGATTGCCGATTGCCGATTGCCGATTGCCGATTGCCCCATTATACTTAGACTACACATAGATTCGTGTCAAGCCCCCTTTGGGCCTGGAGCCTATAGGAATAGATTATATGCACCGCCATTCGGCGCTGCGCGTCTTCAAGCCCCCAACAGCAGTATAGAATCCAACGCTTTTTTCCCGCCGCTCAAGGAAAAACGTCTGCACAAACACAGGCTTTTTCATATAAACCCCGGTTTCAAACCAAAAAGGAGACAAGATGAAAAGGAATTGTAATCGTATGGCAAGCGCACTTTTTGTATTACTGCTTGCAATGGCAGCCATGGGCTGTAACCAAAAAGCAGCCGCGCAAACAAGCGGCCAGAGCAATAGCGCTAACAGCGCTGGCGCCAATAGCAGCGGCGCTAACAGCAGCGCTGTAACCAGCGCAGCAGAAGCCGCAGCCGACATATTCAGCGGCACTGTGGCACCCGCAAGCGACTTTAGGTACGAGCTAAACGCCGCAAGAAACGGCGTGGTCATTACCGGCTATCTAGGCTCAGGCGGCGGCGTTCTCATAATACCGTCAGAAATTGAAGGTTTCCCGGTTGTGGAATTCAATCTTCCCCCAGTGAACCATGGTTTTTCAAATAAAAGAATTAGCGCCGTGGTGTTCCCCGACACAATAACAGAAATAAGTGGTCCTTATGGCGCATTTGGGACCTCTAATACCACGTTGACTGCGGTAAAACTCCCAAAGAACATGAAGATCATCACCGGTGGTGTGTTTGCTAGCAGTAGGAATTTAACCACTGTAATATGGCCCGAAAGCATTGAGATAATAGGAAACCAGGCATTTAACTCTACAGGACTTACTTCTGTTGAACTTCCCGAAGGAGTTAAAGAAATTAGGGACCAGGCATTTGATGGGTGCCGCCAACTTACATCAGTAACAATCCCTCAAAGTATTGAGGTAATTGGTTCTTTTGCTTTTAACGACTGTTCTGAACTTACCACCGTTTCACTTCCTTCAAAACAGATACGGTATGATCAATATTTTAATAGTGCAACAGGGTGGACTGGAAACAAATTTGATGTATTTAAAAACTGTTCCAAACTGTCGCTTGCAACACGCGCAGCCATAGAAGCCACCGGCTACACAGGAAGCTTCTAAGCATGACGTATCTATGGCAATGGTACACGCGCGAAATCATTTACGCCATTTCCGTTGCCATAGTAATACTGGTCATGCTCGTCAAAATGTTGCCCGGCAGGAACTAATAGTTGCAAAGTCAGAACTTTTAGTTGCAACGCCGTAACTTTAACTTCCAATGGTCGGGACTTTTAGTTGCAACGTTGGAAGAAATAGTTCCGCCTCCGCAACTTTTAGTTCCGCGGTCGCAAGTTTTAGTTGCAACGCCCCAAGTAATAGTTGGCGGCAAGGATGCCGCTGGTTATATGCTTTAGATGGAATTTTGCCTACGGCAAAATTCCTAAGCCTTAAAATGCCATGGATGGCATTTTAAGGCAATAGCTGAAAAGCAGCATAAAAAGGATAGGATAAATCATGGCAAAACAAACAAAGAAAACCCCGTCAAAAACCAAATCGCAGAAAACAGCGCCGAAAGCATACACCGGCACACTCGAAAGCATGGTCACAGAGCTCAACCTCATGATGGGAGATTTCCTCAACATCGAGGACATCAACACCAGCCTTACAGGCAAGGAGCGAATGCGGCTGATTGGCGCGGGCGTGCGCAACTACGGGTTCATAGACAAAGCCTTTGACATCGCGCGCGAGAACCCCGCTTTTATGCCCGCGCAGTTATCAGTCACCGACATCTGGAACGACATGCACGATTTTGAAGAAGTGCGCCAGATCGTGTGGGTACTCGAAAAGTTTTTGCAAGCCGCCAACGAAGTCATGCTGCTGCGCGGCGACAAGATTTTCCGTGACGCGCTATTCATCTACAACAACCTGCGCGAACTAACCCGCGCGCGCGTCCCCGGCGCAGAACCCCTCTTTGAAGCGCTCCTCAAATTCTTCCGCCGCCGTCCCCGCCCCGGCGAAACCGAACCCACCATCAAAGAACTCGAACGCGACTTCAACAAACTCGTTCATGGCCACGCCGACGGCAAAATCGTCATCGAAAACGAAACCCCCAAAAAATCTGGCGGCGTGCGCAAGGTGGTAGACGAAGTATACCGCGGTAAGGCAGCCGTCAAACTAACCGCCGAAGCCGAGGAGGAAGAATAGGGATTGGGGAGCAGGGTATCCCTGTTCCCTCTGTACGAGATAATAGAGATGACGTTACTTCCTAATACCTGCGATAAACTCATCAATGTTATTCATGCTGAACAGGACAACAAAGTCCTTGGTCGGGATTAATACAACGCTTTCTTTATCTGTAATCAGAGCCAGGGACTTCATACCGTTTTTTAGCCGCATCCAGCCCACATTCATGTTTGGGAGGCTCATTCCGTTTGTTCTGCGCGATATGGCGTAATCCGTTTCAACATTGAGGTTAATGGCGCGTATTTCATTTACAAAAATATTTTCAATGGGAATCTTTCTGCCGTAGAAAGTGGTTTTGATGATCAGCTCTTTTTCTGTTAATGCTATCGTTGTGTTTTTGATCGAGTTGATAACGCCGAATATCATTCCCACTATCAGCAAAACCATGGCCGCAAGAACAATTATCAAAATGATAACAGGCGCACTGTATACGCCGCCATTTGGCTCTGTCATCGTGTTGAAATAAATCACCTTGTCCATAGTTTACCCCCTGGGCATTATTTGAATAAGCTCTGTATCTCCCGGTGATAATTCTGTGCGATCTTATGCCGCAGCGGTTCCATTTTTGAAGAAATTTCCTTGATGGGCTCAAATGGTTTTGCAAGCAAACGGAACTTGTAAATGCGCTCAAAGGTCTTAAAGCCTGTTTTTTGATTTACAAGTTCAGAGACATCATTGGAAATTAAATCAATTATTTCCGGCTGCTCAAGAAGGAGTTCGTAATCAACTATGGGAATGTTATGCTCTTCTGCAAAGGCCATTATTGTTTCCTGTATGGGCACAATAAGAGCGGCGATGTATTTTTGATCCTGCCCCACAACCACACATTGCTGTATGTGCGGGCTTTCTTTGATCTTTTGTTCGATGGGAACAGGCTCTACGTTTTCACCGCCGCTTAGAACAATGGTGTCCTTGGCGCGCCCGGTTATACGCAATTCATTATCGCGGGTTAACATTCCAATATCGCCTGTGTTAAACCAGCCGTCTTTTGAAATAACCGCATCTGTCATTTCCGGTTTTTTGAAATAGCCTTTCATGATCTGAGGGCCCTTTATATGAATGATGCCATTATGGCCGGGCGGCAGTTCCTTTCCCTCGTTACTTAGGATTTTAACTTCCATGTCCTCGAAAATCTGACCAACAGTTCCGCGCCTTGGTTTGCGGAATTGCCGCACGCAAACAATGGGAGCAGTCTCTGTCAGGCCGTAACCTTCAAAAAGGCGGAGACCTGCGCCGTTAAAAAAGAAATCTGTTTTTGAAGGAAGCGTTCCCCCGCCTGAAATGCCGGACTTAAAACGGCCGCCAAGTCTTTTGCGGAGCCTCCGAAACACGATGAGGTATGCAAGTCCGCGCAGGGGCAGCAGCGCGAGCCACGGGAAAAATCCCATTAAAGCGTCAAGCGCCCTGATTCTCCCGTGGTAATTCGGAATCAGCCCAAAGCACAAATCCCTGAAATAATTATACATGATTCCAAAGGAAACAAAAAAATCAAAGAAGAGTTTATTTAGGCCGCCCATCTGTTTTACGTTACGGTAAATCCCGTCCATGATCGCTTCCCAAACGCGCGGCACACTCACCATCCAGTGGGGTTTGATGTTGATAAAGTCCGCCATCAGCACGGACGCGATGGGTTTGGAATATGCAATGCTGCTGTTATAATAGAAAATAACGTATTCAATAGCGCGCTCAAAAACGTGCCACACAGGAAGCGTAGAAAGCCATACATCAGCTGGCTTTACATCAAAGGCCAGACGGAAGCACGGAAGCTGGTGCAGAAAATTCCAGTGCGTTAGCATTACACCTTTTGGCTCGCCCGTTGTGCCCGAAGTAAAAATAATTGTCGCAAGATCATCGGCCTTGCCTTTGTCCATTTCAGCGTCAACTTCTTCGGGGTGGGCTGCCCTGCGCGCCTTGCCCTTGTTAATTAGCTCTGCGTAAGAATATACAGTAAGAGCGTGACTCTTTGCCTGCGCTGCGCTTTCCGCGTCAACAATTTCAAAAGTGATGATATACTTCAAAAGCGGCAGATCATCTTTTATCGAGAGGATTTTATCAAGCTGCTTCTGATTTTCCGCAAAAGTGACAGCGCACTCTGTAAAAGAAAGTATGTAACGCAGTTCCTGTACAGTGGCATCGCAGCCGCGCGGCACATCACACGCGCCAATGGAAAGGGTGCCGAAATCCGCTGCAAGCCATTCCTGACGGTTATCGGAAATAAGACCGACCGGGTCCCCGCGCTTGACCCCCAAATCAAGAAGCCCGGCCGCTACCCAGCGGAGTTCCTCGTAAAGCTGCTTGTAGGTCCTGGTCGCAAACCAGCCCGCGGGATCCCGTGAATATTGGGCAATTATGTCCGGTTTATCTTTAACCCTTGCCCTGAGCATTAAACAGAGTGTTTGATCATTGTCCTTTTCTGGCATTGCTCCATTATGACAAAAAATAGACTTTTGTCAAGAAGCCGTTAAGGCATAAATGCGCGCCCTACAATTCCTGCGCTTGGTACAAATCCCTGTAGAGTCCGGGCTGCTGAATGAGTTCGTCGTGGCTGCCCTGCTGAACGATTTTGCCTTCTTTTAGGACGAGTATGATGTCAGCGCCGCGTATGGTCGAAAGCCGGTGCGCTATGGCGATGATGGTGCGGTGGCCTTTCATTCTGGCAATGGCGGACTGTATCTGCGCTTCGGTTTGCATGTCCACGGACGCGGTGGCCTCGTCAAGGATTAACACAGGCGCGTCACGCAGCACTGCGCGCGCAATGGAGATGCGCTGCTTCTGTCCGCCCGAAAGCCTAATGCCGCGCTCGCCGGTTTCAGTGTCGAACTTTGCGGGCATTTCCATGATGTCTTCGTAGACACCGGCTGTGCGCGCGGCTTCTTCGATCTCGTCGCGTGACGCGGACGGTTTCGCGTACGCGATGTTTTCTGCGATGGTACCGTTAAAAAGGAAAGTGTCCTGCAGCACCATTGATATTTGGTTGCGCAGACTGTTCTGCGTCAGGTCGCAGAGGTCGCGGCCGTCTATTGTTATGCGCCCGCTTACAGGATCGTAAAAACGCGCGGCAAGCTGAATGATCGTTGTTTTGCCGACACCGGTTGGGCCGACAAGCGCAAGGGTCTGGCCGGGCTTCACTTCAAAACTGATGTCGTCTAACACAGGCGCTTCTTCAAGGTAACGGAAGCTGACATTCTCAAAACGTATGCAGCCTTCCGCGGGCGGCAGTTCAACTGCGCCCGGCTTGTCCGTCACTTCTGACGCGGTATCAAGTATCTCAAGCACGCGCTCCGCACCTGCAAGCGAGTGCTGCGCGTTTTCAAGAAGCTGCGCGAGTCCTGTGATGGGCGCGTAGAAAAGCGCGAGGTATAGTAGGAACGCGACTACTTCCTCAGCGTCAAGCTGACCATGGAAGGCGAGCAGTCCGCCAAAGCCCACGACTATCACCACGCCAAGCGAAGTAAGAAATTCAACGGAAGGGTGAAAGATGGCGTTGATCTTAAGCGCCTGCAGCATGGCCTTTGTGAACTCACCTGCCTTTTCGTGCACTCGGCCGCTTTCACGTTCCTGCTGCCCAAAGGCCTGTATCTCGCGTATGCCGGAAATATTGTCCTGCAGCTGTGAGTTTAAGTGCGCCTGTGATGCCTGCATGCGCCTGAACGCGGGGCGCACTTTCTTCATCAATATCCAGCCCGACGCAAGTATAAAAGGAACCGGAATACAGGTGAGCAGCGCGAGCCTTGAGTTAATCGAAAAAAGTATTGTTATTACGCCAATCAGGGTGACGGCGTTTGTGATTGTTTCTGGTATGACGTGCGCGTAAAGCTGCTCGAAGGTCGCTGTGTCATTGACCACACGGCTCATCAAATCGCCGGTTTGCCTTTTATGAAAAAACGACAGCGAGAAACTCTGTATACGGTTATAAACCACCATGCGCAAATCGCACACAAGGTTCCACGCTGCCTTGTGCGACAGATAATTACTCATAAAGCGGAACAGTATGCGCATTAGATAAAGGCCGAGCAGCGCAAAAACCAGCACCAGAATTTCATTCATATCTGTAATTCCGCGCTGCACAATTCCGGTCATTCTGGCCAGCAGCCTTGGCGCAACCAGATTTAACCCGGTCAGCATCAAAGTCGACATGGCCCCGATTAAAAGGAGGCCCCTGTATTTTTTCGCCTCCTTGGCGATTCTCCAAAGCAGCTTCATGTAATGACTATAAACCGTTAGGGGAAGTTTTACAAGTTTGCGCGGGAGTGCCTATATGAACTTGATGTTTTTTTATTCGCTGATTAATGATCCTTATCCATAAATTAGAACTAAATCCTTTTCAATGTCTTCTTTGAAATCGCCGGATAGACCTGCGGTAGTAACAACATCAACCTTTGTTCCCAATACCTCTTCCAAGTCCTGACAAAAACCGGAAAGCTCAAAAAGAGTACGAATTTCCCCTTTTTCGATGCATATATCAATATCGCTCTCACGTCCGGCTTCACCTCTGGCATAAGAGCCGTATAAATAGGCCCTTTGTATTCCGTATTGGCGGGCTGTGTTTGTAACTTTATTTTTTATTTCTGCAATTGTGTATGGTTTATTCATTAAGTAAATTATAATGATGAGGAATGTGTTTGTCAAATATTCAACTTCGAAGCCATTGACCGAAGCGTTGACAAGTTCTCTATTTTATGCTCTTATTAACTAAAGGCTTTGACGGAGACGAGTAAGCATTAGCACCGGTTAAAGAGAGGCTGCGCCGTAGTTAAAAATACGGCTGGAAGCGCGGCTAGCCAAGGAATTGCCCAAAACCACTCCTAAGGGAAACAGAGTTTCCAAGCTGCTTTGGGGAACGGGGGAACTAACAAACCTACGGGTCGCAGTTCCTAACCAATTATCCAGAGCCGTATATCTGCGTAAAAGATGATGAGCGCGCCCCTTGTCATGAGGCGGCGAAGCGGGGTGGTACCGCGGGGGCTTGTGCGCCCCGTCCCCGGTAATTTTTTACCGGAGGATTATATGTCCGATTCCCAGTCACCAAAACAAGATGCAAGTCAAAAGCCCGAAGCAAGCGAAAGGCTTGCAATAATACGCCATTCGGTTAGCCACGTCATGGCCATGGCAGTTACACGCCTTTTCCCCGGGACTAAAGTCGCCATAGGGCCTTCTATCGAAAACGGCTTTTACTATGATTTTCAATTCGCAACTACAGATAACAAAGCACCCATAAGCGCGGATTCGCTTACGCTCATCGAAGATGAGATGAAGAAGATCATCGAAAGCCGCGCGGATTTTGTCCGTGTTGATGTTAGCCGCGATGAAGCGCAGAAGCGCTTTAGCGATGAGCCGTTTAAGACAGAACTCATCAATGAGCTTCCTTCTGGTGACAGCGCGGGCGCAGGTACTGCGAACCAGAGTCCGATCACCATTTATGAAATCCGCAACGCAGATGGACAGGTCTTGTGGGCTGATCTTTGCCGCGGCCCCCATGCGGCTAACACCCGCGAGATACACTCGGGCGCTTTCAAGCTGATGAGCATAGCCGGGGCTTACTGGCGCGGCGATGAGAACCGTCCCATGCTCACAAGAATTTATGGAACCGCGTGGGAAAATCCCAAAGACCTAAAAGCGCACCTTGCATGGTTAGACGAAATCGAAAAACGCGATCACCGCCGCATAGGCAAGGAACTCGACCTCTATTCAACGCACGAAGAAGCCGGGGCAGGGCTCATTTACTGGCACCCGGCCGGCGGCAGAATGCGCGTTGCCATAGAAGATTACTGGCGCAAGGTGCATTACCAAAACGGTTACGAAATACTTTACACGCCGCACATAGGCAAAAGCTGGCTTTGGGAAACGTCCGGTCATCTGGGTTTTTACCGCGAAAATATTTACAGCCCCATGGAAATCGACAAGCAGGAATATTACATCAAACCCATGAACTGTCCTTTCCACATTTTGATTTATCAAAACAAGGGCCGCAGTTACCGCGAGCTTCCGCTGCGCTGGGCCGAACTTGGAACCGTGTACCGTTACGAACGCAGCGGCGTACTCCACGGCCTGCTTCGCGTCAGAGGTTTTACGCAGGATGATGCGCACATCATCTGTACACCGGAGCAAATTGAAAGTGAGATTCTTGAAGTGCTGCGCTTCAGTCTTGCAATGTGGCGCACTTTTGGATTCACGGACATCAAGGCATACCTTGCGACCAGACCCAAGGATTCTGTCGGCGAACAAAGCCGTTGGGATAAGGCGCTTGAAAGCCTTCGCAAGGCCGTTGATGCTGAGGGACTCGCTTACGAAATTGACGAAGGCGGCGGCGCGTTTTACGGCCCCAAGATCGATCTCAAAATAAAAGACGCGCTTGGCAGGGAATGGCAGATGACCACGATTCAGTTTGACTTCAACGAACCGGAACGTTTTGGCATGACCTATATCGACGCAGACGGAAAACAGAAGCAGCCCTACATGGTACACCGCGCGCTGCTCGGCAGCCTTGAACGTTTCTTCGGCGTGCTCATCGAACATTACGGCGGAGCCTTCCCCGCGTGGATCGCGCCCGAGCAAATCGCCGTTATCCCCGTTGCCGAAAACTTCAACGAATACGCAGTCAAAGTCGCCGCGGAACTCAAGGCTAGGGATCTTCGCGTCGCAGTCGAACTTGACGACAGCCGCCTCAACGCCAAAATCCGAAACTGTCAGAACCGTAAAATCCCCTACATGCTGGTCGCAGGCGAGCGCGAAGCAAACGAAGGCACAGTCTCCATACGCCTGCGAGACGGCAAGCAGCTCCCCGCCATGAAGATCGCCGAGTTCGCCGACTACGTCGTCAAGAAAATTGAAACCCGGGATTTGGAGTTGTAGGCTGGCTTAATCTCTAATGAAATGTGGCGGCATGAAAGCCGCCACGATTTTACTTTAATTCTTTTTATCACGTACAAGCTGCATTAAAGCTGTAACGCTTTCATTAATGCCGGTTGCCTTTACATCACAACATGGGATTGATAGCACTTTTCCGGTGGAAAGTTTGATTATAAAAGCATGTGTACCAATATTTGATGTTTCTGTTGAAACTGAAGAAATATCGCGATAAGAATAGTTTTGTGATTGTTCTTTTTTCTCAGAATCAATCAGAGAGAATTGCTGAGTATAAACGAACATCTTCTCCCCTGAAAAGTGTAAAACAGTATATTCTGCAATTGGTGTACGCACTTTAATATCCTGGAACCCTTTTTTATAATTGACTACAGGAATGTCCTCACCTGTAATAAGGCTGGAACTTATTACAGAACCCATTACTACCGATGAAGGCACAACCGTTGATGTTGTCTTGCCTCCTGCGGTTTCTTTCTTTACATGCCTTTTGGCGAATAATTGGGCGGCTAAATCTTTGGCTAATACATAACCTCCAAGAACTATCGGCGCAGACATTTGCACCTGCTCTTCGGTGACTCCGTGTTTGACGAGCGCTGTTTTACCAAGCTGGTTTACTGCGTCTTGTACCTGCATATCCAGGTCTACGTCTTTTGAAATACCTTTGTATTTGATAAGAAAAAATACAAGACTGATAGCAAACAATGCTATACCAATAAACAGTAGTATTTTACCCATGCCAATTTCATTTGCTGCGGCTTTATTCCCAGCCAATAAATCATCCATGCCAAGACCAGAGTACACATCTCCAAATTCATCAACAAATGATTGATTTACAGATCCGGAAAAAATGAATATAGGACCGACTATCAACAAAATGACACCAATAAAAATACCGACAATAGCCAGCACCCCATCAGTTCCGGGAAACTTAAAATACCTAGTATTTCGCTCATAGTTCATAAACAAACCCCCTTCATTACGTACAATGCCCGTCGGCTTTTTAACAACCCAGAAAGGTTATTTTATCCATCTAAACGCTGGATATAGTAATTCTTTATGATGTTTGTTTTTTTGTCAAGCCTTAAGAATAATTATCTAATGCTAAAAGGTGTATTATGACTGAAAGAGAGCTTTTGAAGGTATTAGGCAATAATATCAAGCTATATCGAGGAAGGTATAAATGGACGCAAGCCGAACTAGCCGAAAAAATTAGCATTTCAATTAACTTCCTAAGCGATATTGAAACAGGGAAAAAATGGGCATCACCAATAAATTTGGTAAAATTTGCGGAAATTTTTAATGTTAACGTTTATGAACTGCTAAAACCACTTGATGTTTTGCCAGATAAAATTAATCCTTTTTTGGAAAAGTACACAGAAGATTTATATCTGGCCATTTCCGGGGTTCATGATGCCTATTTATCAAAATTGAAAAAATAACATTTTCATAAAGAAAATCCCTACGCCTTATCGGCATTAAAACCTATCTTCTTGGTTTTTGGCGGCTGGCCTATAAGGTTGTTCAAGGCGATAATAATTTCGTTTACGCGTTTATCGTTCTTTTCAATGTAGAGCATTAGCAGTTTACGCAATTCGGTAATTTGTTCATTGTTGTCACTTTTGGAAAGCACATAGTGCCTTAACTTCACAAAAGTACGCATTATGTTGATATTCACTTCGATTGCGCGCTCGGAATTAATTACACTCGAAAGCATGGAAACACCTTGTTCGGTAAAGGCATAGGGTTTGTATTTTCTGGTGTCATTATTAAAGATCACAAATTGTGATCTTAGTTTTTGCCACTCATCATCAGTTAATTGGAACATAAAATCAGATGGGAAACGCCCGCTGTTGCGTTTTACAGCCTGGTTTAATGATCGCAATTCAACACCGTATAATGCCGCCAAGTCGCTGTCGAGCATGACTTTTTGCGCGCGAATTTCGTAAATCAATTCTTGGAGTTGGGTTAATTTACCAGCCATCAACTCCCTTCCTTGAGGAACAGTATCAAGGGCAGGTGATCGCTTAACCCAAGTCCGCTGCGGGGATTATACGGATGCGGAGCCCCTTGCGCGTTGGTGAAGGGAGGGGCGTTCAGGACCTGACAAGTATCAAAGTCCCAGCCCATCCCGTTAAAGAGTTCTTCTGACAGGAGAAAGTGGTCAATGGTTTCCCACTCATCCTTGTAGTAATAGGAACCGGTATTTAGTTCATTCTCCCATGGCGTATACAGTACCGGCAATGAGAGATCAAAATATTCGGCCCGGGGCGGCTTTTCGCTGCTTAAAATCAGAAAACTTCCAAATGCTTCGGCTGATTCGGCAAGCAGCGCGGCATCAGGATCGTCGGGGAGCAGGGCGCTTACCGTCCGGCCTTGAAGGCGGTAAAACTCATCGTGGTTTTCATTCAGGTCGCCCATGACGATTACCGGAGCGCCCGGCCTTTCTTCCCTTAGTTCCAGAATACGGCGACTGATGACCCTTGCAGATGCCCGCCTGAGCGCTTCAGTTGTTTCTTCACCTCCGACTTTGGACTTCCAGTGGCAGATAAAAAAGACGAGGGGATTTCCGCCCGGTTCAAGGTGAACTTCCAGAACAGGCCGTGGAGTGGTCTCACCGTTTGCAGTGATGGAATGAACCAGCGTTTCTGTCAGCGGGAAGCGGCTCAGTACGCCAACGCCCAACGCAGCTCCCGCCGCGCTCCCAAAAAAGCTATGGACATATCCGTACTTTGACAAATGGCCCTCTGCAAGATCGTTCAGGATGCCGGCGTTTTCCAGTTCCACAAGGCCGATCAAATCCGGCATTTCCGCATACTGCCCCGCTGTTATTGTTTGCGCCGATGAACCTCCGGTATCCTGCTGAAGGCTCTCGGCGCCTTGTCGGAGCTCTTCGGCAAGCGGTTTCATGCGTATAATCGCCTGACTTATCGACAAAAGCCGCGCCTCGTACTTCTCCTGGGTCCACCCCGATGACTCGCGGAATTCTGCGTATTCGGTTCCTGTTTCTTCACCATCAAAAAGATTATGAACATTCCACATAACT
>Ga0082212_10009953_pt1 | contig 12209 bp, 10 predicted proteins | sample TergutNt197P3_FD_71548 | JGI IMG/M metagenome (GOLD analysis project Ga0082212, IMG submission 71548) | Neocapritermes taracua P3 segment gut microbial communities from Petit-Saut dam, French Guiana - Nt197 P3 | ecosystem: Host-associated > Arthropoda: Insects > Digestive system > Gut ... | reverse complement strand
GCGGGTTTTCACGAAAATATTATCGGTCTGTGGCACAGGGTCTTTTGCCAACATTCTTTGTATAATCGTTTCGACCTTATCCGTTGCTTCTTCGTCCACACTGTACATCATGCTCAACAGCTCACCCGTCATTTTAAGCAAGCAAAATCGTTGCGGGTCTGTGTCGCGCAGATACCTCATAGCCATTCTGCCGTATTTGCCGAGGGGTTGTTCTGGCGTGTCATCTTTGCCCAAACTGACGAGAAGTGCTTGGACTTCCTTGTTATCCAATAATTATTGGCTCATATGATTTGCCACCTTTCGATTTTTATTGAGTGGGTTGCATAATTTCAAAAAAATAAGGACATAAGCACTTAACAAAATTTGTTTTGGTTTTATCCTTATCGATAACCGTATTTCTATATCAGAAAGTATACAAAATTTTTACGACGAGTCAATGAATCTTGTAATTCGACTATTACTGCGATAACTGTTAAAATAGAGAAAATACTCGAAGAAGGTGTATGATGATTCGTCCGACGCTCGCTGTCACTATGGGAGATCCCGCCGGAATAGGTCCGGAAATAACGCTTAAGGCATTGTTGAAAAAAGAAATATACGATAGTTGTGTTCCTGTGATTATAGGGGATATGGAGTCGCTTCGAATGACCGCGTTGATGCTTTCGGTTGATCCCGGGGTATTCAATGTAATAGAAGACCCTCCCACGGCAAAAGGAGAATTCGGGGTCATTGACGTCATCGATCTTATGCTGTTAAAAAAAGACGACTGGAAAATTGGGGAGGTCTCGAAGGTTTCCGGTAACGCGGCTTTCAGGTATGTAAAAACCGCCATTGATCTCGCTTTATCGGGAGATGTCGGCGGGGTCGTCACCGCGCCGATAAACAAGGAAGCGCTTTCATTAGCGGGTCATCCCTTCCCCGGTCATACCGAAATTTTCGCGCACTACTGCGGCACGGAGGACTACGCGATGGTACTCGCGGCGGGAAATCTGAGGGTTATTCATGTGACGACGCACACTTCTTTACGCGGCGCTTGCGACATTATAAACTTTGAGCGTGTACTGAAAACCATTCGCCTGGCTAAACAGGCGCTTGACAGTCTCGGGATCAGCGGAAGGATCGCCGTCGCGGGACTCAATCCCCACGCTTCCGAACACGGGTTGTTCGGCGACGAGGAGGAACATCATATAATCCCTGCTGTCGCGGCGGCTGTTTCGGAGGGGATTGACGCTGAAGGTCCGGTCCCTGCTGACACGGTATTTGTAAAAGCGCTCGCCGGACAGTACTCGATGGTGGTGGCTATGTACCATGACCAGGGTCATATCCCTGTCAAGTTAGCAGGGTTCAGAGCCGACGCGAAAACCGGAGCGCTTGTCGAAACCGGGGGGGTCAACTTCACCATAGGTCTTCCGGTCATACGCACGTCGGTGGATCACGGAACTGCTTTCGACGCGGCCGGAAAGGGTATCGCGAATGAAACAAGCATGATCGACGCGCTTAAAATGGCGGCGGTTATGGCGAAAAAAAGGAATTAACAATGCCTCCGAAATTGCTTATTATCGCCGACGATTACACCGGAGCGCTGGACACCGGCGTTCAGCTTTCGAAACACGGTATCTCCGCGAGGGTGTATTCCGGTATTGACGCGGTTTTTTCGGATGAGCAGGCGGCGGTCGTAAACACCTCAAGCCGCCATCTTACCTCTGACGCGGCTAAATCCGCGGTCTTTGAAATTGCCGCGAGAGCGAAGCGCGAAGGGGTGGAGTACTTCTATAAAAAAACCGATTCCGCGCTCAGAGGCAACCTCGGCGCGGAACTCGACGGTCTGTTGGAGGCAGCAGGAAGCGAGAGGTTGTGCTTCATTCCCGCCTACCCCGCGTTGGGACGCGTTACCAAAAACGGTATACATTATATTGACGGAGTCAGAGTCTCCGACAGCGTCTTGGGGAATGACCCTTTTACCCCGGTCTCCGAGTCTGATATAATAAAGCTGTTAAAAGGGCAGTGCGGATATGACGTCACCCTCAAAACTCCCGGTTTTCCGATTTCGGGGCGTGGTATTCTTGTCTATGATTCCGGAACCGAAGAGGATCTCAAGCGCGTCGCGCAAACAATACTCAGGTACGGCGAGAAAGTTTTAGCAGGATGCGCGGGTTTCGCGGCACAGCTTCCTTTTATTATAGACTTCGACAAGTCTCCCTTAAAATCGCCCAAACCGCGCCGAGGTCTGCTGGTGGTTACCGGAAGCGTCAATCCCGTCACCCTCGCGCAGCTTGATTTCGCCGAAAACCGCGGATTCTCAAGTATCACGCTCACGGGCTTTCAAAAGACCGCGCCGAATTTTCAGATTTCACCGGAGTATTTAAAGCTCACCGCAGGTATTAAGGACAACTTTCATGTCAACGACAGACTAATAATACGTTCAGTAACCGGAGAACAGGACTACATTCGTCCGAATGAGCTCAACTCCGATTCATTGCGCAAACGCATAGCAAAGAACATCGCAGAGACGGCGGCGTCGGTCATTAAAACCCTCGACACCAATCTCTTTATCATCGGCGGGGATGTTCTCAAAGCATTTCTCGAAACACTCGGCATCGCGTCGATAGTCCCGTTGTCGGAACCGCTGCCCGGAATCGTTATTTTTGAAATCAGTATATCCGGAGAAAAACGGGTGATTTTTTCCAAATCCGGAGGTTTCGGCAAAGAGGATGTTATAATCAAAATCGAAGAATATATACTGGAGGCGGAAAAATGAACCCTAAAGAAATAATGGTATGCAAGGCAAAGCTTTTTCATCCCGTCGACCCTATCGGCAATATTGAGTTGAAGATAGCCGAGATCTGTGAGCCACTCAAAGAAATCATTAAAAACAAAGACAGGATAGCTATCGCTGTCGGCAGTAGAGGTATAGCCAATATAGGTCTGATAACGAAAGTTTTAGCCGACTATCTCATGCAACTTGGAGCGGTTCCGTTTATTGTTCCGGCTATGGGTAGCCACGGCGGCGCAACCGCTGAAGGGCAGACAGAACTGCTCGAGGGATACGGTGTTTCATCCGAATTTACAGGCGTTCCGGTAGAGTCTTCGATGGAAACGGAATATATCGCTGACGCTGATCACCTGGATGCCTTTCCGGTATATCTCGATAAAAACGCCTATCACTCCGATGGCGTCATAGCCGTCAACCGCGTAAAATCCCACACCGATTTTCACGGAGTACACGAAAGCGGAATAGTCAAAATGCTGGTTATAGGCCTTGGCAAACACAAACAGGCGGCGTTGATGCATCGTTTCGGCGCTGATGGTCTGCGGGATCTCATTCCGGTAGCCGCAAAGGCGGTTCTCGCCTCCGGCAAAATAATTGGAGGTCTAGGCATACTCGAAGACGGGCATGATAATACCTCGGATATTGTTTTCGCGTCAAAGGATAATTTCTTCGAAGTCGACGCCGAACTCCTGAAGCGCTCAAAACGGCTGATGGCAAAGCTCCCGTTCCAAAAAATAGACTCTCTCGTTATCGATAAAATGGGTAAGGACATAAGCGGTTCGGGAATGGACACCAACGTCATCGGCAGGTTAAGGATTAAAGGTCAACCCGATGATTACCCGGATTGTGACATCATAACCATTCTTGATCTGACCGATGCCTCACACGGCAACGCGACGGGTATGGGTCTCGCGGATATAACCACCAAAAGGCTGTTTAATAAAATAGACTGGCACGCCACATACGCCAATATCATAACCAGCGGGTTCCTTGAACGCGGCTTTCTTCCCATTGTTGCCGAAAATGACCTCGAAGCTATAGATGTCGCGGTCAACGGAGCTAATCACACCCCCGATACAATAAGATTCGCGAGAATAAAAAGCACGCTTGATCTTTCCGAGGCATATCTCACAAAGCCGCTGTTTGACCAACTCATTGCGGAAAATAAAGGAGAGTTGCTTGTGGATTTCCGTCCGTTGGTTTTCGGGGACGACGGCATGATCGCAGCTTTTTAGATTTTTCTGATTGCGGAGATTATGAAATTCAGGAACATCATCACACAAAAAAAAATAAAGGGTGAGACTACCGCGGGACTGTTTATGCTTTCCCCTTATATCGCGGGTTTCTTAGCGCTGTACATCGTCCCTTTTTTTATCAGCGTCGCGTATACTTTCACCTCCGGCGTAGCTTTTCGGGGGAATTTTGTCGGACTCGCGAACTATATCTCGGTTTTCAAAAGCGCCGCGTTTCAGTTGGCCGTCAAAAATACCTTCCGGTTTCTATTGGTTAGCATCCCTGCGATAATCCTGTTATCCTTCCTTATCGCAAACGCGCTGTTCAAAACCTTCAAGGGTTCAAAGTTTTTCCGTTCAGTCTTTTTGTTCCCTCTGGTAGTTCCGGTGGGCGCCGTCGTTATGTTTATGAGTGTTTTCTTCGAATCGAACGGGGTGCTAAATACCCTGCTTTCATTTATCGGGTTGGAAATATCAGAATCCTGGATATTCAGTTCGAGAGCGTTTCCGGTATTGGTTTTTATGTATATTTGGAAAAACTGCGGATACAACATCGTCTTGTTTTTGGCGGGATTCAACTATATTCCTAAGGAAATGTACGAATACGCGGCGGTTTCCGGCGCGAATAAACGGCAAACTCTGCGTTATGTGACCATCCCGATGATGAGAAGCAGTTTCTTTTTTGTGTTCATTATCTCTATTGTCAACATCTTTAAAAGCTTCCGCGAGGCTTATTTGATAGGCGGCAGTATCCCGCACGAAAGTATATATATGATCCAGCATTTCATGTCGAATAATTTCTCCAATCTCAACTATCAACGGCTCTCAATTGCCTCTTTCCTTGTGTTTTTCATCATCTTTCTTCTGGTTTCGCTTCTCTACCGCTCCTGGAAAAAACAGGAGATAAGTTTATGAAAAAATCGCTGACGAAGCTTTCAATCCTGCCCATCGCCGTTCTCGCGTTTGTTTTTGTAACCCCCCTTATATATACTTTTCTTAATTCCTTCATGTCCACCGGCGAGATAACAAAATACTATTTAGCGAGCCGGGAACATATCCCGTTCCATATAATCCCCGACTCCTTTTCCCTCAGCGGATACTATGGGGCGCTCATAAGGCGTCCGGATTTTCTGATTTCCTTTTGGAACGCATTACTAATAACCGTTTCGATTGTAACCGGACAGCTTGTTATCGCCTCACTTTCAGCGTACGTTTTCACCTTCTTCAGATTCAGATTCAGAGATACTTTTTTCTTTCTGGTCATTGTGCTCATGATGATGCCGTATCAGGTTACATTGGTCTCTAACTATATCGTATTGGATCGTTTGGGGTTGATCGGTTCCTATCCGTCGGTCATCATTCCCGGATTATTCTCCGCCTTTGGGGTTTTTCTCCTCCGCTTGACCATAGGCGCTGTCCCAAAGGAGATAGTCGAAGCCGCTAAAATTGACGGAGCGTCGCATCTGAAAATTCTGCTTAAGATAATCGCTCCGAACTGCAAAGCCGGTATGGTTTCACTGGTGGTTTTAAGTTTTATCGACAACTGGAACATGGTGGAACAGCCGCTCGTGTTTTTGAAGGACAGTTCCATGTACCCGCTTTCCATTTACCTTACCGAAATGAGCCGGAGCAACTTTTCTTTAGGATTTGCCGCCGGCATGATAGCGCTCATCCCGGTAATGCTGCTGTTCTTTTTCTTCGAGGACGAACTCGTCAAGGGGATTTCCGCCACAAACCTCAGATGATATCAAATGACGGTTGGGGCGATTATCAATCGCCCGGTGAAAAAGCGATTATCAATCACCCGCTGAAGGAATATGATATCGGTAAGACCAGGATACAGGGATCGGGTGTAGGGTGTGATGTCCTCATCACACCGCAAAATCAAATTGTATGTAATCCTGCTCAAGGCGCGGTAATACAAGAGGAGCACTTAAGTATGAAGAGAATCCTTTCGTTACTTTTAAGTTTGATAACGTTTATGTCATTCTTTTCCGGCTGTTCGTCGGGGAAGGACGATGGGGATTCGTCGTTTAAAAATGAAGGTTTTTCTCAGGACATACAACCGCTTGTGGTATTTTACCCGGTGTGGTCTGAAGGATATACCTCAGCCGACCGGGTTTTCAGAGCGGCGGCAAGGATTTTTACCGAAAGATACGGCATAGAGGTTGAGATATACCCCGCTCCGACCTGGGAGGAACTCAAAGAAACCAATAATGTATCGGATAACATAACAGATTTCCAGATGAAAATGGCGGCTGAAATGATGGCGGGCAAGGGCCCGGACGTCTTTATAGCCGAGTGTAATAGTTTCGGCGAGGATATTTTCAGCGATCTGTATAAAAAGATAGACGCCGGATATTTCTGCGATCTTAACGAGCTTATTGAAACCGACCCCGATTTCGACCTCGGTGAATACAATCCGATCGTCATGGACGCCGGATTATACAAGGGTAAAAGATATATCATGCCGCTTAGTTATCAGGTTCCTCTGCTGTTAGTGACCGAGGAGAAACTTACGGAATTCGGGTTTTCCGCCGATGCTTTTTCGACCTATGAACGCTTCCAAACGAGCTGGGAAGCCCTGCACGTCAAAGGAAAGCGTCTGACCATGATGGGGAGTTTTTATTTTTTGATAATGATGTCCGCCGGCTGGTTCGATGAATGTCTGGATTTTGAAAACGGCAGTGTTGATCTGGAGAAGCCTTCATTCAAACAGATGATGGATTTGATGAGCGTTGAAGAGCAAATAACCAAAGGAAATTATGATCTCCCTTTAGCCGAGTTCATAGATCCTGAAACAGACAAGGACGCTATAGCGTCGGCTAAGGTAAGCGGCTTGTTTTATCTCGCCGACGTCGGCGTGGTTTCCTATGTGGGGGAACTGTCGGATAATTTCCCCGGTTCTTCCGGTGAAGTCCTTATGCTGTCGGTGCCGAACGCTTTCGGAAACGCCGTCGCGTGTGTGGACGACTTTTGCATGATCTCCGAACAGAGCAAAAACAAACAGGCGGCATGGAATTTCGTCAAGATAATGCTTAGCGAGGAAATGCAGGGAGAAAAGTGGTGGGAACCTGTCTACTCACGGGGGACTCCGGTCAGAAACGGATGCGCCGATACATATATAGATTCGGCGATAGACGGTTTTGAAAAACGGTACAGAGAAAAGGTCATGGACGTCGACGCCGACTGGCTTAAAGGCAGAGCGAAAGAGATTCACCGTTCTATAGACAACGCCGTATTATCCGGATTGAAAGGATATATGGTCTACCAAAAGATGCTGTACTATATTTATACTGACGAAGATTTCGACAAGGTCAAGGCAGAGGCGGAAAACTATTTTAAGATTTATCTCAGCGAATAGCGATAATGTACAAAATACCGGTTACAGTGTACACTATATAATGTCATTCGAGGTAACAATGAAATATAAACAAATTATAGTTAAAATCGGTATCGTTTTTCTTATGGCTCTTCTGGCGTTTACTTTCTTCTCGAGAACAATAAGAAATTCTATGCTGCCTAAGGTTCGGGTGATCTCGCCGTATTCCGGAACGTTGAACCGCTCCTTGATGATTTATGATTATGAATATGTCAGTTCCGACTCAGGGTATATTGTCTCCGAAGGAAACTGGGTGGTGGATGAGGTTTACGTCGAAGAGGGTGATACCATAAGCGAGGGGGATATTATATTCTCGATAGATACCGATAAATTCCGCGCCGAACTTTTGAGATTGCTGGCGGCGGCGGAGTCATTGGATAACTCCCTTAAAGACACTGACCTTTCGGACGAGGACAGGCGAGTTCTGGAGCTCAACAGTTTCGCGGCATGGCGGGAATACCGTATACTGCGCGACAGTTTCCCTTCCTCCGGGGAGATAACGTCAGAAGTATCAGGAAGAATTATATCGCTCAATATCGAACGCTATGACGCGATACGAGCCGGTCAGAAACTGATGGAAATCGAGTCGGACGAATCAAGGCAGATGTTGAAGTTTGAACTGACCTTTGAGGAAAACAGCGTCTACCGCGACCTTAACACAATCAAACTTTCTTTTATATCCGGCGCAAGCCAGAAGACCGTAAAGGCAGCGGTAACCTCTAAAGAAAAGAATGATAACAGTTTCAGCTGGTACGCCGAAATGCCGGATGAGCTCGGAGAAGATGACGTCGTCCGGTATCTTGAGCTCGAGAAAAAGAGCGCTGAGTATAACTATATAATCCCGACTTCTTGCATACAGTCGAATTTTGAAACCGGTGACTTTATATACATGGCAGTAGAGCAGAATAAAGGGCAGTCGGTGTCATATACCATTCAAACCGTTAATATAAATGTACTCGAAAAAGGCGAGATGTACTCCGCCGTAGATCTGTTTTGGGGTTCGCAGACCAATAGAATAGTTCAATACGCCACCAAACCTATCTCCTACGGCAGCGAGGTCATAATAATAGGCGAATGACAGCGTGATCATGTTAGGTACTCAACAATATATATTATCAGAAATAATACAGGAATGACCGGAATGAGAAAGTTCATTATAATTATATGTTTAATATTCTCGGCAGTTCTTATGCTTTCAGCGTCGATTATTACAGCCGGGACTGTAAATACTCTTCCGGACGGTATTGTTGTGAGCTCCGCAAACGGAGTGATTTCTTATCGCGAGTACTGCGCGAAAACTGACAGCGCCCCCGGCGTTACCGCCTTTTCAGCAGCAAAATCCACCGCATCGGCAAACGGGCTCACAATAAGAATCAGTGAAATAATCACCGACGAAAAATTTGCTGCCTTGACCGGGAAAGATATTATTTCCGGCAGCTGGTTCGATGTTTCATCTCTCGACCGCGAGAATAATTATATTGTAATCGACAGCGACCTTTCGGTACGGCTTTTCTTTTCAGAAGGCGGCGACGTTCCGGGGAAAGAAATTACCGTGGGCTCGCGGGTTTACCGGATATGCGGAGTCTGCCGTTCTGATGAGGGGTTTATACGCGATATATCGTCAGATGGCGACCCGGTTATCTTTCTGCCGCTTTCATCCGGAGAGAACACTCGCATAAACCATCTTTTTATTGCCGGAGACGGGGATAATATATATCATCAGAACGATGCGGCGCAGGTTCTGAACAAGGCTTTGGGCATTAAAATTTCAGGTATGCATGTCAGTAATATAGGCGATAAGGCAAGGCTCATCGCGGTTTATCCGTTTGTGTTCCTACGGATTATAATCTTCATCGCGCTCGTATTGACCATCCTGCTTTTCGCGGAAAAGCTGTCGGATATGTTTTTCGGTAAAACAGATCCCGGCATCAAGCCATATGCGATTTCCGCGGGATTATTGTCGGTTTTCGGGATACTTCTTTATATCCTCTGTACGCTGCCGGGAGTCCCGGAATCATTTCTGCCAAACGAAAACATCTTTGAGGTTTCATCATACATATCCCGGTATATATCCGAAACCCAAATACTGAAAGGCGACGGGAACAACCTGTTCGACAATATTATAGTACCCGCGTTTTCGGCGCTCACCGTTTTATACTCCGCAGTCACGGTTATTATCGCGGGACTTTTTTTGACCTGCTACGGCAGCATTTCCAAACGGATGACTAAAAAAACGAATCTTGAAAACCGTGCTTTTCCCTCAGATCTTTTATAAACGCAAATAAAAAACCGCGGTAACGCGGTTTTTTTGAGAATCGATTTATTTCTCTTCCAAAGTGCCGTCCGACCATTTCCGGATAATCGGTTCGATGCGTCTCATACTCTCGAGCAATTTCGGGTTGAATGCGCCGCATTCCCCTCCTAAAATCATCCTCATCGCCTCGTCATGGGAATACGCCCCTTTGTATACCCGTTTGCTGGTCAGCGCGTCATATACATCGGCGAGGGAGGTGACCTGCGCCCAGATGGATATCTCGTCCTCTTTAAGTCCGTCGGGGTAGCCTCGACCGTCCCACTTTTCATGATGATGACGACAAATCTCATAACAATAATTATAGTACTGTTTGTCCTGCATGTCACCGAGACTTTCCAGCACCTCGCATCCGCGAAGGGTGTGCGTCTTCATGATCTCGAACTCCTCCTTGGTGAGCGGTCCGGGTTTCAGGAGGATGGCGTCGGGAATAGCTATCTTCCCTATATCATGAAGCGCGCTCGCGTTGCTTATGGCTTCAAAGTCATCCTTGGTCAAACCGTACTCGTCCGCCAGCGCTCCAAGGAGATTCTTAGTCAACAGCCTTATGCGCTTGATGTGTTCGCCGGAATCGGAACTTCTGAACTCGACCGTGGTTCCCAGTGCGTCGATCAGGAATATATTGCTTTGTTTTATGCGTTCGGCTTGTTTTTCAATCTCGCGGCGCTGTTCGTCCACCCTCTCTTCCAGGTCTCTTTTGTAAGCGTAGAGATCGACCACGTTGCCGACGCGGCGATAGGTTATCTCCGGGTTGAACGGTTTGCTGATGAGATCGGATATCCCCATAGAATACCCGTGTAAGAGCTTATCATCATCCTGCTCTCCTGTTATCATTACTACCGGGATGGTCTTCAGCAGGTCTCTTTTCTGCATCCATTCGAGCACCTCGAGCCCGTCCATCACCGGCATTACCATATCCAGCAGCACAACCGATACAGACTCGCGGTATTTGTCGATTATTTCTACGGCGGCCTTACCATCCTCAGCCTCAAGCACATTGTAATCGGCGTCAAAAAGATCCCGCAGAATAAGCCTGTTCAGCTCAACGTCGTCAACGACCAGCAGTATGTCTTTTGAGTCCTGCATCTTTATCCCCATCAATAAATACTATATAACTTTAAATAACACACTCTCTCGTAATGTTCACTATTATATACCAATAGTTTTGCAATAGCAACGCTTATTTATCACTTTTACACGATGAAAAAAGAAACATCACCCGCCGTGATGTTTCTTTTCTGAAAGGATTTTTAATGAGCACAGATGAATGTTAAACTCTATGGTGATTAACCTCATTACAATATATATCGGCGCAATTATCATTTACTTTAGTAAAAAATAAATATCTAAACGCGCGGGTACAGCCTTTCGGCATTTTACCGATCGCTTTTCAGCTTTAGAGCAAAATCTTCAATTTTCCCTTTGCTGAGATTGTCAACATATCCCGACTGTTTCGAAACAATTTTCATTATTAATCTTTCGATCCCATTCGCTTTCGCAGGGTCGAATATACCTCCGAAAAATCCCGTCGCCACAGCCGATTCGAGGATTTCGGGCGCGAAGTTGGTCGTAAAATACCGGTTTTCTCCCGATAAATCCATTCCGCAAAGGAACAATCCGAATTTATTTTTTTTCAGTTCGTCGGAGCATTTCCCGATATATTCCGCCGCTTCCTTTCTTATTCTGCCGGCATAGACCGAGCTGCCTACGACGACGCAATCATAGTCATCGAGCGGATAAACACCGCCGCGTTCAAGCTTGACGCTTTCAGCGGAACCGATGATTTCAGCTATTTGTTTCGCCGCCTTCTCAGCGGCTCCGTACTTTGTCGCGTATAATATGAGTGTTTTCATAATTTCTCCAAAACTTATATAAAAAATTTCCTATTCGATTTCCGCGCTTTGACCCCGGACGGTCAGCGAAATTATCTTATCACGGTACCTCTCCGAAACAGGGTCGCTCAGCAGCCTATCCACCACCGCCGATTTGTTTCCGAAATGCATGGGTATCACGAAACGGGTATTGGCGGTCTTCATAAAATAATCGACGCCCCAGGCATATTGTTCCTCGAGACGAGGGTCTACGGGGATAAAAGCGAGGTCTATGATATCCTTTTCCAGAGAGTCTATCTCCTTTTTGTAGCTCAGTTCGATATCGTCATTCCAGCTGCCCGGCTCCCCTTCCCAGTGCCACCAGTTGAGATCCCCGGCGTGGTATATCCTCACCCCGTCGATATCGACCAGAAAAGCTACCCCTTCATCGTTTGAGAGCAGCGTCTTCAGCGAGAAATCGGGTTGATTTAACTCCGTGTTCGGGCCTATCATCAGCGTCCCCTTCACGCTTTTTATATCATCCGAGAGCACCAGTCTGCATTTCGGTATAATCTCCGGCCAGTCGAGGATAACCTTGTTGAAATGATCCATATGACGGTGGGAGGAGAATACTATCACGTCCCTGTCCTTTATCTCCTTCGGGTCAATGACCCCTTTGCTGAGTCCTCCGCTTTTCGGCGTC
>Ga0082212_10009952_pt1 | contig 12209 bp, 9 predicted proteins | sample TergutNt197P3_FD_71548 | JGI IMG/M metagenome (GOLD analysis project Ga0082212, IMG submission 71548) | Neocapritermes taracua P3 segment gut microbial communities from Petit-Saut dam, French Guiana - Nt197 P3 | ecosystem: Host-associated > Arthropoda: Insects > Digestive system > Gut ... | reverse complement strand
ATTAACTGAAAGACAAAAGATAATTTTGAAATATATAGAGCAGAACAATCTCATTTCGGTAAAAGAAATATCAAAGCATTTAAAAGTTGCAGATAGAACAATTGAAAGAGAAATACGAAAGTTGAGAACAATGGAGATTCTCGAACGTATCGGCAGCGACAGAGGCGGCTATTGGAAAATCAAAAAACACATACCATGATGGATTTTCGTAAAATCAACATCGATATCATCCCGATAATACTTGCAAGTATTGCCGCATTAACCGTATCAAACTTTTAAGACTTATTCAAAAATGCGGACACAATGCGGACACGGGAAGTAAAAGAAAAACGCTAAATTCTATATTTGCAAGAATTTAGCGTTTAAAAATGTACCCGGAGCCGGGGTCGAACCGGCATGGAAATGAATCCACTGGTGTTTGAGACCAGCGCGTCTACCGATTCCGCCATCCGGGCTTTTACGAAAGACGCGGCAAAAGTAATCATTTTTATTTAATATGCAAACTTCATAATTATATTTTTTACCGTTTCCAGTCACTGGTTTACGCCATTTCTTAACGAACTGACTTTTGGCGGGAGATTTTGACAGTAAAGTTTATTTTGTATATCTCCCGGTTTGTACTATATTTGCGGCGATTATTTATCAAACTATAATTATTTACATCACATGAAGACGAAAAAGATTTTTTTAGACGAAAAGGACATGCCCGCTCAGTGGTATAATATTTGTGCGGATATGAAGAATAAACCGCTTCCGTTAATTAACCCCGGCACGAAACAACCGTTGAAAGCGGAGGAACTGTATCCGCTTTTTGCAAGGGAACTGGTTCATCAGGAACTGAATCAAACGGATCAATGGATAACTATTCCGGACGAGGTACGCGAAATGTACCAGCTGTGGCGTCCTACGCCACTGGTTCGCGCTTATGGTCTTGAAAAAGCACTCGATACGCCGGCGCATATTTATTTCAAGAACGAGAGTATCAGTCCGGTCGGTTCGCATAAACTCAACTCAGCCATCGCACAGGCTTATTTTTGTAAAAAGGAAGGGGTGTCGAATATAACCACGGAAACAGGTGCGGGACAGTGGGGCGCTGCCATGTCGTATGCAGCGAAATCCTTCGGCCTTGAACTGGCGGTTTATATGGTGAAAATCAGCTATGAACAAAAACCTTACCGCCGTTCCATCATGCAAACTTTCGGTGCGCAGGTCATTGCTTCTCCCAGTATGAGTACAAAAGCGGGACGTAAGATTCTGACGGACAATCCAACCTATATGGGAAGCCTCGGTACGGCAATCTCTGAAGCGGTAGAATTAGCCATACAGACGCCTAACTGCAAATATGTGCTGGGAAGTGTATTGAATCATGTCTCAATCCACCAGACCGTGATCGGGTTGGAAGCCGAGAAGCAGATGGAGATCGCCGGTGAATATCCGGATGTGATCATTGCCTGTTTTGGAGGCGGTTCTAATTTTTCGGGAATTGCCTACCCGTTTCTTCGTCATAAATTAACAGAAGGCAGAGAGATACGGCTTGTAGCCGCCGAACCCGCATCCTGCCCGAAACTCACGCGTGGCGTATTTCAATATGACTTTGGCGATGAAGCAGGCTATACGCCCTTCATTCCGATGTATACGCTGGGTCATAATTTTGCACCCCCTCATATACATGCGGGCGGTCTTCGCTATCATGGAGCAGGCGCTATTGTCAGCCAATTGCATAAGGACGGTCTTTTGGAGGCCATTGACATTAAGCAATTAGACGCGTTCAGGGCGGCTGTTCTTTTTGCACAAACGGAAAGTATCATCCCGGCGCCGGAATCATCGCATGCAATAGCAGCCGCTATCCGCGAAGCGGAGCAGGCAAAGGAGGAAGGGAAAAAACGTACGATCCTGTTTAATCTTTCGGGACACGGATTAGTCGATTTGGCTTCGTATGACCAGTATTTGGCCGGCGACCTGTCGAATTACGAACTGACCGAAGAAGATTTGGCAAAGAGCATGGGCACGCTGGAACGGGTAATATAATTACAAATTACAAATTACAAATTACGAATTAAAAGTTGCTAATTTTCTTTGTACATTTCTGCGATTTGATCGGCGTAGTTGCGTGCAATTACAGGGCGACGGTATTTCAGCGTGTCGGTTAATTCGCCCTTATCCATCGTGAATGGTTCGGTAAGCAGGGTAAATCGCTTGATTTTTTCATATGATGCAAATGCTATCTGACATTCTTCAATGGTAGCGTGGTAAAAACGGATGATCTCTTCTTTTTCTACCAATTCTTCCCTGTTTTCATAAGCGATGCCTTTTTTATGCGCATAGTTTTCAAGCGAGGCGAAATTCGGCACGATCAGGGCGCTAACGAACTTGTAAGTATCAGCGATAATGAAGCTTTGTTCGATAAAGGCGTTTCCGCTCAAACTCAGTTCGATGGCTTGCGGAGCAATGTATTTACCGTTGGACGTCTTGAACAGGTCTTTGATGCGTTCTAAGAAAAAGAGCGTATCGCCTTCCAGCCGACCGGCGTCACCGGTACGGAAAAACCCGTCTTCCGTAAATACTTTGGCGGTTTCATCGGGTTTTTTGTAATATCCGGGCGTGATTGTTTTCCCTCTTACCAAGATTTCATTTTGCTGGCTGTCGATACGTACATCTATGGATGGCATCACCTTGCCGATAGAGCCGAGCACAAAATTCTGAAAAGGAAAACAGCATACAGTGGCGGTCGTTTCGGTTAGACCGTATCCGTAACAAACAGGCAAGTTCACCGAGATTAAAAATTGGGCATGATGGTCGGCAAGCGGAGCACCTGCAACCGGGAAAAGACGTCCCCGATTCAAACCGACCTTTTTCCTCAGCAAAGTGAATACGGTTTTATCATAAAAATAGAAAACGCTCTTTAACCAAAACGGCGATTTGATACCCGGATTTCTATAATCAAAGATGTAACGGTGTCCGGTTTTTATGGCATGTTGGCAGATTTTTTGAAGTATACCCGGCATACTGTCTATTTTATCCTGCACGCCTGTATATACTTTTTCCCAGAAACGCGGCACATTACACATCAGGGTCGGACGTATTTCGGGCAGTATTTGCTGGATTTTCTTGGGGTCCTGATTGATGGCGACGGTTACGCCCCTGTAAAAACAGTAGCACGACCAGGCTTTTTCAAAGATATGCGTCAGTGGCAGGAAGCATATGGATACATCCGTATCGCTATACATCGGAATCCGAATCTCATGGATGCGCATCGCCTCCAGAATGTTTTCATGCGTCAGAATCACGCCTTTCGACTCACCGGTTGTGCCGGAGGTATACAGAATATACGCTATGTCCCCGTCTAACGCCTCATTACGTCGAATCTTCACTTCGGTTTCTGAATAGGCATTGTCGCCACGCCGGATAAATTCGTCAAAATAGATAGATGTCTTGTCCTCCGGATGGCGTACCACCCGGTTATCGAAGATGATCAGCTGTTTGAGCGTGTCGTCTGTTTCTTTCTGAACGATATAGGCATTGTTGTATTGCAGCTGTTCACCTACAAAGAGCATGCGTATCCCGGCCTCCCTGATGATATAGCGGATTTGTTCGGGAGAGCTGGTGGCATACATGGAAACCTCGACGGCGCGTATCCCGAAAATTCCGAAATTGACGTAATAGCAGTGAGGCATATTTGGTGCGTAGATACCTACATTTTCCTGTACGTTAATGCCATATTCAACCATGGCCTGCGAAGTAAGACGTACATTTTCGGCAAAAGCGTCCCATGTGACGGTGTTCCATTTTTCGGTTTTATCGTCACGAACCAAAAGTTCTACACGCCGGCCGTATTTTTCGGCCTGCCTGTATATCAAATCTGAAAGGTGAAATTTAATGAATGACATGTTAATTTTGAATTATGAATTATGAATTATGAAATAAGGGAGGGTTTCATGATGACACCGATGCTTTTTTTGCCGTCCATCTTGATAATGACCGGATGTTCAAAGTGTACAAGTCGCAAAAACTGCGATTCATATACGGACGGTTGCGCGTGCAGGAATTGCTCGTCGAAACAATCGCCGTTCGATGGATTCACGGTAAAGTAACCGACACCGTTCGATGTGAGGTTATGAAAAAAGTGGGTACCCTGGCTGGGGTCAATGTAATTACCGGCGAGACTGTATTCAACAATAGCCCTTACATTCGATATATGCGGCCATTTTACGGGGATACCCAGGCAATGGTCGCTACTGCCCCATCGACCGGGTCCTACCAGGATGAAACTTTGCTCCCTTTCGGTAAACTGACGGTTGATTCGTTCGATTTCAGCAGCAATCAGTACATTGTTAATCGAATTAAACGATTCCGGTTTGACGTAAAGCAAATCATAGACATCATTCATAACGCCATGCCCGAGTACGTTGTTTGAATGTAGGATTGTATCTTCGGGACGGATGACGGCAAGGTTTTCCTCAATAACCTCCTTCAAGTCTACAACAGGCCTGATCTGAAGCAGATAGAAAACGCCTTTATTACGACTGTCCGGTTTGATGTCGACTGCAAATTCAATTTCGATAGGACGCCCCATCTCTTTCTGGCCTATTTCAAGCAGGCTGTTGATTGTTTCGCTCAAAGGGAGCGTCTTATATTGCAGGATGTTTACAAATGAGAGGATTTTCCGCCCTTCGGGATAATAACCGTCGCGAATAATCATATCCTGCGGGTCGTAGGTAGATGTGATAAGTTTCAGGATACCATCCTTATCGGCGTCTTTTAAGGATAGTTTAACAAGATTAAACGAATCGTTTGCATCAATAACAAGCGGTTTATCTTTCAGGTCCAATGCAAGAAAATGCGTCTGCGTTGCCCGTATGGCGTACTCCATCGAACTCATTTGCAGGATGTTGTTCGGATGGCGTGGTGAAAAGCGCAATGTGACGCCTCCGTCCACTACATATTTTCCCAGTCCGAGCGCAATATTGGCGATACCGTCAACCGATTTTTCGTTACCAATCGGATAAAAATTCAGTGATTTGGCGACGCCGCTGATGGTAGGATACAAGTGATTGCCGTAGTTTTGTCCGACAACCTCCTGAACGACGATGGCCATTTTTTCGCTTTCGATCAGATTGCGGGTTGCCGTCATATAGGCTTTACTGTCTTTATAAAAAACAGAGGCATAAACGCCCTTTATCGCCTGGCTTACCGCCTGAAGCATTTCGTGCGGATCGGACAGGTAGGGAATCATATAGGTGGAATAAACTCCTGCAAAAGGCTGGTAATGTGCATCTTCGAGCAGGCTTGACGAACGTACGGCAATCGGACTTTTCATAACCTCGAAAAAAGCTTTCAGGTCGTCGATCAATTCGTTAGGCAGTGTGGCTTGCAGGAACTGGCGGAGTATAACCTCATCGTCAACATCGCTAAGTGCGATTTTATAAAGATTATTAACTTCCATGAATTGATCGAAGATGTCAGTACATAAAACGACGGTTTTGGGTATTGTCACCGGGAAATCCGGATATTCAAGGTGCGGATTCCGCTTTGTCATGGCGCCGATAAAAGCAAGTCCGCGTCCCTTGCCTCCCAGCGACCCTTCGCCTATACGGGCAAAGTTACTGAATTCATCGAACCTTTCTTTCTGGTATACGGCCACAACGCCGTAGTTTTTCATTTTCCGGTATTCGACAATCGCGTTAAAAATGAACTGCCGCGCTTCGTTTATATTATCAAATGAATTTAGAGAAACCTGCTTCATTCGTTCGGCAGGCGGAAAAATCGCGCGCGAATACAGGAATCGCGAAAAATGATTCTGTTCCAGATGATATTTCAGGGCGTCGTCGGGAATGGCGAATATTTTATGCTGAAGGTCGATTAAATCTTTGATACGCATGATTTCATCTTTCGTCACAGGGTTACGGATGACGAAGTCGCCGAATCCGAAAAGGTCCATTACCTTTTCTTTCAGGTCGACGGGAAATGTTTTCGAATGTTTATAGAGGAACGTAATGTCCAGTTCGCGCGCTAATTTTTCATTTTCGGTATTCGATGATTGCATGATGACAGGGGCTGTACATCCTTCTTCCCGGATCTGGCGGTAAAAGCGATAGCCGGCCTGCGGGTCTTTCACCTGATTACGGTTGTATGAAACATCGGTGATGATACCCAGTACATTATTTTTATAATCATGGAAAATACGTATTGCCTCCTCATAGTTACGTGCCAGTTTAATTTTCGGTCGCCCTCTCATGCGCAGTGTTTTCTGGTGTTCGTTGAGCGCTTCCTTGGCGAACACCATGCTTTGCTTCAGTACGATCCGGTAAAGATGCGGCAGGACAGCCGAGTAAAACCGGATCGAATCTTCCACTAAAATGATGATTTGAACGCCGACGGTGGTATCGTCAGGCGCGTTCATCTTGTCTTCGACCAGCTTGATGATGGCAAGGAGCAATTCTGCATTTCCAAGCCAGCTAAAAACATAGTCTATAGCGCTAAGGTCTTGTTTTGCAATGTTTTTAGATACTTCTTTCGAGAAAGGCGTCAGCACGACAATCGGTATGGAAGGGTAGCGGCGCTTGATATTGTCGGGTGTTCCGAAGATATCGCGGTCTACCATATTCGGCATAAAAATAATCAGTTCGAAACTCAGGTTTTCCTTTTCCAGTTCGTTGAGCGCCTCTTCTTCGGTCGTCACTTGCGTGAAGCGCGGCGGGTAGCGCAAACTTAAGGACACATATTCGTTAAAAATCTGTTCGTCGACCCGTCCGTCGTCTTCGAGCATGAAAGCATCGTATTTGGTGGCTATCAGCAATACGTTGAACACCCTTTTTTGCATCAGATTGGCAAAGGAAGTATCCTTAAATGCGACATTTTGAAAGTCCTGCAATGCGCTCATACGAATTATTTTTGATGACAAAGTAAAGCAATATTTTGGTAATATAAAAATTGTATGTAATTTTGCGCGCTATTTTAAGCAAGATGCATTAAATACATGATGAATGATATTTTTAAAATAAGGGACTTGGGTGCGTGTAAGAAAGCGCAGTTGAATGATATTACGGCTTTCACCTATCATGAATTAAAATTGGACGAGCTTTATGCGAGCCATGATTTACCGTATAATTTTATTATTTTTGTATTGGACGGAGTGCTGGAAATCAGTTGCAACCAGTATGAAAAATGTACCGTAGAAACCAATCAAATGATACTTATGGTACGTACATCGGCGGTAAAAGTAAGAGCGGTAAAAGAAACAACGATATATACGTTATATTTTGATCATTTTGTGGATGCCTGCGGCTATCAAATTTTAAATGCATACCTTCCGGATGTTGAAAAAATAAAGTATGAATTCAAGCCCACTTCAATTCCCGAACCTGTTAACCTGTTTCTCGGACAATTGCATTATTTTCAGAAATTAAAGGTAGACTGCATTCATTTCAACAACCTGAAACACTGTGAGTTTTTTATTTTATTGCGTAATTTTTGTCCCCGTGAAGATATCATTAAATTTCTTGCGCCCCTGATTGGGCAGTCGAAGAACTTTCGGAACAAAGTACTGGAAAAATATTCCAGGCTGGGAGACGGTCGCGTTACGGAATTGGCCGGACTTGTAGGGATGGGGCGTAAAAATTTTGACAAGCAGTTCCGAAAGGAATTTGGCACATCGCCTGCAAAATGGATGCTTCAGGAAAAGGCAAATCATTTATTTATATTTTTAAATGAGCCGGAAATAACAATAGCCGATGCGATGGATCGTTTTAATTTTAATTCAGCGAATCATTTCAACCGTTTTTGTATGCAGTATTTCAAAAAGACACCAGGAAGCATCATCAGGGAAGTCCGGGAGAAAAATAAAATTAAAAAGAGCAATTCTTAACAATATTTTCAAACTATGCTGGAGGAAAAAGAGAAAAGTGGATTATTAATATAAATAAATATGTACGCGCGTACATTGGTTGAATTTATATAATAAGTCCATAAAAATAATTTTAATTACACGATTTATAAAAAAAAAATTAATATGCATGCATTGTGCAATTTTAGATTAAAAGTAGAGCGGTTTTTACGGAAAATGTCAATAACGCGATAAATTCAGACGAAAATTGTATTGTAATCATTACAAAGTCCGATGGTTTCGTTATTTTTTTTGGATTGTAGCAAATATGTATATATTTTTATCAAAAAAGGTAATTCTATATAAAAAAAAATCATGACTTTTGCATCGGATTACTTGGCAAGTTTAGTGAAACAATTGCTGAAAATACCTGATAAAACCGACCGGACGATGTAAAAATGCAGGATAAAACGCTGATACAATGAAACTCTTGGTTTTTGAAATGAATGACGGAACAGTGCAATTTGAATGAAAAAAATATTTTGAGGAAAACGATCCTCTCCAAAATAAAAAAAATTAATAATGATGATAAGAAAAAAACCCGGATGACTAAAGGAAATTAGTCAAGACGGTTTTTTTACACTTGTCACAACAAATGAGAGTATGAGAAAAATAGCATTATTGTTGAACGTAGTAACGCTGATGGTCCTGGGTTCAGGTCTGAAGACGGTTGCACAGGAAATGGCTCTGAAAAGCAATCTCCTGTATGATGCTACCACGACCATCAATCTCGGATACGAAGTTGCCCTGAATCATAAAACAACGCTGGACATCTGGGTTAACTATAATCCGTGGACTTTAGGTAACAAATGGGTTGGCTTATATGAAAACGAATTAACCGTGTTAAGTCAATCCGCTTCCAAACGCGATGCGAAATTAAAACATTTAGCTATTCAGCCCGAAGTCCGCTGGTGGTTATGCGAAAAATTTAACGGACATTTTTTTGGCGCGCATCTTCATGGGGGGTTATTCAATGTGGGTGCATTAAAATTGCCCTTTAACTGGGGAAGGTATAAAGATGCAGATGGAAATTTCCTGGGGACATACCCGGTGGAAATGACACCGGTCGGACATCCCAATGTAGAGGTCACCGGCGTTGGATACCATCAGTCGACCAGCCCCTATCCCGGTTTGGGCGAAACAAGCGGAACGGAAAACGAACCCAACGATAGATACTGGGCAAACGCCGACCACGACGGCATCTATGTAAACTCATACGAGGGATGGCTTTTAGGAGCAGGCGTTTCCTACGGTTATCACTGGATACTGGCGCCCCGGTTCAGTCTGGAATTTACGATAGGCGCAGGTTATGCCTATCTGCAGTTCGATAAGAACCGCTGCACGGACTGTACGAAAAAAATCGGCGAAGGCCACAGGCATTATTTCGGTCCGACACGTGCAGGTATTTCCATGGTATTTATGCTGAAATAGTTGAAAATTGAAAATAGATAATTAAAAAAAGATATGAAACGAATGAGGTATATAATGATGCTGTTGACTGGACTGGCGCTTCTTGCGCTTGCAATCCCTGCTGATGCGCAACGTCAGCAAGCCGGCGCTCAAACCAACCGGTCAACCCAGCAGGCTTCTTCTCAAAGAACGTCGATTGCAACGCAGGACGTATCTCAGCGTAATCGCGTGCAATACGTTAAGCGATACATGAAACAGGAAGGCGATTCGCTTCTGATAAACATGGACATCGACATGACCAACCTGAACCTGAAAGCCAACCATGCCCAGATCATCACTCCAGTGATCGCTACGGACAAAGAAGAGATAGAACTTCCGAGCGTAATGATTCAGGGCGCAACCCGGAACAAGGCGTTCCTGCGCGAACTGGAACTGAACGACCGGGCATACGCCGAGTTCATCAGCAATCCTCCCTACGACATCGTGAAACCCCAAGGATGGCTTAACTATAATGTTTCGGTACCGTTTGAACCCTGGATGGCGGATGCATTCCTCGATGTGGAGGAAGATTTGTGCGGATGCGGCGAACAGGCCAATATTGCCCGCTCGCGTGTATTCGACAAACTGACAAAAGACGTCATTGCCGATCCGGTATATCGCGTGCGTCCGCAGCTGGCCTATATCCAGCCCGCAGTCGAAGCGATCAAGCACCGTCAGGAAATAGGGAATGCCTATCTTGATTTTCCGCGCGGCAACCATGAGATTCTGCCAAACTTCAGGAACAATCCTGTCGAGCTGGCAAAAATCGATAAGATGATCCGGACGATTGCCACCAATAAGGATATTACCGTAGAGCGCGTTTATATGGTAGGATACGCATCGCCTGAAAGTTCCGTCCGTTTTAACACCGAACTTTCGCGCGACCGCTCCGAAGCGCTGATGAAATATTTCATGAACAACAGTTCGATTCCGTCCAGCATGTTTGAGGCGCGTACAGGCGGCGAGGACTGGAACGGTCTGCGCGCCCTGCTGGAAGAATATCCGATACCCAACAAGGCGGAAATTTTCCATATCATGAATACGGTAGGCGATCTGGACATGCGGGAAAAAGCCCTGACGCAACTTGCAGGCGGTCGCCCCTGGAAAATTATGTTCGACGAACTGTTCCCGAAGTTGCGCCGGGTAGTTTGCGAAGTCAATTATACGGTTAAGGACTTTTCGCTTGACGAAGCGATTGAAAACATTGCGATAGCGCCGCAGTTGTTAAGTCTGAACGAGATGTATATCGTAGCCAACACCTACGAGGTGGGCAGTCCGCAGTTCCTCAAGGTCTTTGAAGTAGCCCGCGCGGAATTTCCGCAGGACCCGACAGCCAATCTGAACGGCGCGGCGGCAGCGCTTGCCAAAAACAACCTGCGCGACGCCGAGCGGTTCCTGAAACTGTCAGACCCGTCAACGCCGGAATATGCCAATAACATGGGCGTCTTCCATATGTTAAACGGCAACTATCGCGAAGCGGACAGGCTGCTCCGTAATGCCGAAAGCGCAGGCATCAGGGAAGCAACGGCTAATCTGCGGGAATTGCAGAAGAAAATGTCAAATGTAAATAACAGACGCGAAGCGGGCGTTGATGAAAATTCGGACGAGCTATCCGATCCCTCATCCTCCACTTCCACGAGACGAAGAGTAAGGTAATGAATTATGAATAACGTTTTAGCATGAATGAAGGGTAGGGGTATTCCTTGCGGTTGCCCGTACATATTGAAAAAGGTAAAAGTGAAATTAAATAAAATGAGTAAGTAATTTTTAAAACAATTGATTATGGGAAAGGAATAAAAAAAATGAAAATGAATGACAAAGTATTATTAAAAAACTATGTAAAATTAAAAAAAGAGAGTAAAAACAAACAAATTATTAACAACAAATTATTATTAACTTATTAAAATTTTAAATGATTATGAGATTAAAAGTATTTTTCTTAGGAATGTTTGCGGCAGCTGCACTAATCAGTTGCAACAACGAAGTGAGTGAAAGACCTATTGGTCCGAAAGACGGCGATATTGTGGAATCTAAAGGGATACCCACGTACTTTGCCATGAAACTGCCCGGCAGTATGACTACCTATGCAGGTGAAGATTTTAAGTATGGTATTCTTGATGAACGTCAGATTGGAAACGTTGCAGTATTTATTTATAAAGTGGATGCTGTAAAGAATACGTTTCCTGAAAACTATGCATACATTACAACTTATACATCTGGTGCAACACCTGTAATTTTGAAAACTACAGATGGTACAAAGAAAGTTTATGTTGCATTGAATGTAGGAGGGGCGGGTTCTACTTTCTTTGGTTCATATTTACCCGCTGTAACCCCGGCTGATGAAGGCGCTAAGTATACATCATCATTCAATCAATTGAACGGAATTATTTGGTCGGATGGCACTACCGGATGGACTGCAACAACTCCTACGGGAATTAGTTCTGCAAATGGTTTGATTAAGTCTTTAGCCGGAGGTACAACTACATTTGCACAAGGTCTTTTATACCTTCCTACAACTCCAAGCGCTGCTCGCCTTTATTCGATGGCCAACTGGGATGGACCAATCGATTCGCTTTACACAGGATCCTTTGGACAAACAAGAGATACATCAACATGTTTATTTACTTTTTTACCTGATGTACCGAAAAGCGCTTTAACATCAGCATCAACCTTACCACATCAAAATTCTAGAATAATCAATGTACAGCGCGCCGTCGCAAAAGCTACGCTTAAGTTTAATGGACCAGACACATATACAGGTGATAATTACTCCTATCTTTCGGATGGCGCTGATGATGATAAAGGTATTTTCACTGTTTGGGGAGCATCATCAGGTGCAAATAGAGGTAAATTTGCTGCCGGTAATATCAATAAGGAA
>Ga0082212_10009951_pt1 | contig 12210 bp, 9 predicted proteins | sample TergutNt197P3_FD_71548 | JGI IMG/M metagenome (GOLD analysis project Ga0082212, IMG submission 71548) | Neocapritermes taracua P3 segment gut microbial communities from Petit-Saut dam, French Guiana - Nt197 P3 | ecosystem: Host-associated > Arthropoda: Insects > Digestive system > Gut ... | reverse complement strand
CCGATGGATACATGGTCGCCCTTGTTTTCATCCTCCTTTTTGAAATTAGCCGCTACCAAAGCAACGGAAACACCAATGGCAACCCAGGGCAGAGCGGCAAAAATAAAGTCATACATAATGTTCTGTTTTAAAGTTTATTAATACTCATGTTATTTATTCTGTCCATATCAAAGTCAAAGTCCCGCAGGGACGGCACTTGATTAACCGTAGGTTTCAATCTACGGAAGAAGTGCAATATCTGCCTTGCGCAGTCCCGCAGGGACGACACTTGATTAACCGTAGGTTTTAACCTACGGACAATAGATGCTGCACAATCGCGCCCAAGTCCCGCATGGGACGACACATGATTATCTGTGCCAGTCGCGTTCATCGAACTCCAATCCCATCTCTTTGATAAATGATATGTATTCATCTTTAAACGTTATTTTTTTGTGATGTTCCTGTTGATTAATAATATAATTGACAATCATGTCTTTATCTCTCAAACTGTAAGAAAGGGCGGCGTAACCTTCTCCCCATGACTTAAAGTTTTCAAATCCTTCTTTTGTTTTAATGATTTTGCTTGAAGACGCTTTTATTGCTTTTACAAAATCGGAGAGCGCGATAGCAGGAGGCATCGTAAACAAAAGATGAACATGGTCGCTCATCGAATTGATACGATACAGGTGTCCGCCTTTATTTTTGATAATTCCCCATATATCCTGATAGAGAAATGTCACGCGATCATCTGCGGGTAGCGTATTTTCGCTCCTGTAAGTGCGAAAAACGGCATGAATAAGATTTTGGACGTAACTCATAATATGTTTGGTTTTACGATACAAGTGTCGTCCCTGCGGGACTTGGCATGGAGTTGGTCGCTTTGTTTCCGTAGGTTAAAACCTACGGTTAATAAAGTGTCGTCCCTGCGGGACTTGGCATAGAGTTGGTCGCTTTGTTTCCGTAGGTTGAAACCTACGGTTAATAAAGTGTCGTCCCTGCGGGACTTTCCTGCTGAATGTAGTCGAAACATCTCTTTTCGCCTTTGGTTACAGGTTATTACTTTGAAATTCATAACATAGCTTAATTTTACGTTCTCAAAAAATCCATTTTAGCGTCATGAAAACACTTTGGTTGCGGATATGAGCGCCGTCTTCATTCTTTATTTTGGAAAAATCGGAAAATGCCTGACGCCAAGTAACCCCTACACTCAGATTAAGGACACGAAAATCGACACCGTAATTAAATCCAAGTTCGTTCCGATTGAAAAGATTATCGAAGTCGAGCGACGAATTTCCCTGTTTTCCACTGAATTTATAACTGTAATACGGACCTGCAAAAACAGCGAGAACAGCCGTTGACGAAGTGCTTTCCTTCGTTTGCAGTACAAGGTTCAGCGGAGTTGTCAGGCCGTGGGTTTTGATATCGCCGTCGGGGTGGCGGGCTTTGGCATAATCGTAATACACTTCGGGACGTATGCCGAAATAACCCAAATTGACAGCCATCGACAAGCCTGCGCCGTATGCGCCTGCCGATTTGCCGTCCAATGCGCCGGCAGTATAGTGATGATAGCTGGAGCCGATATTGACTGCAATTCCAAATCTAACCATGGAAGGCGGTTTATGCTTGGAAGAAATCTTTCCGGACGGCTGATAGTTCTCGTCCGTCGAAACGGCTTGGACAAGATTGGTCAGATGCTCTGTTACCAAAGCCATTCCATCGTAATCTATCAGTTCAGCTTCGTCTTCAGGTTTGTGGTAAGGCGATTTCAAGCCGGTGGTTACATAGAGGGTCGGGATTTTCTTTTCGGCAAATCCCTGCGTGTCGGTAGCGCCAAATAACATTTTTTCAAATTTCTTGGTTTTGATGTTGAGTGCATCGAGATTAGGCGTGTTCATGACGATTTGTTCGCCGTTCTTCATCGTTCCTGTGCCTACGTATTTCAGAAAACCGCTTGTTTTGTACCATCCCACCATATCCACGCTGAACATGAGTTTGATGTTTTCGATGGGAACAGGCGGGTTCTTGGCAAACTCATTCGAGCCGTACAGTCCGATTTCTTCGGCGTCGAAAGCAATCAAAATCACGCTCCTGTGAAGCGTTGGCTGCATTTCTTTCAACTTTCGTCCAATTTCGGTAATCGCTGCAGTTCCCGAAGCATTATCATCGGCGCCGTTATAAATTACCGTTTCGCCGTTCTTATCTGTTTTTCTTCCCAAATGGTCGTAATGCGCTCCAACAACGATGTATTCGTCCTTCAAAACGGGGTGGCTGCCTTCAATGATCCCGACAAGATTGTTGTATTGATTTCCTTTGAACGGCATATAATAAGTCTCGCCAACCAATGGACTTATTCCAATCTCTTTCCATTGTGCGGCAATGTAAGCGGCGGCTTTTCGGGCGTCTTCACTGCCTGCTTTCCGCCCTCCGAGCGTATCGCTGGCAAGCGTATACACATGGGTTTTCAATCTGTCCGAAAGCGTTTCCTGCGAATAGGCAACCGACGGGGCAATTACCAGCCAAAGGCTGATGTACAAAATGGCAACAAATATTCTTTTCATGGTCATTATTTTTTAATATTCAACAGGTCTGTACACATAACATCCTGCTTCTGAAGAATGGTCTTCTACTAAAGTGTCCTTACGTTCATTTCTCAAAGCATATATCACTAAGAAATCGCCAGATGACGCCATTGTGAAAAATATTGCGAAAAAGAGCAATGGAAGACTTCCAATTTTGATAGCCAGAATTGCAGGAAGAAATCCTAAAATGATTGCCGGCATGATAACCCCGACGATGTATCGTCTCACTGTTAACGGCTCTTTGCAAAGACAATACGGAGTAATCACTTTCCACAGAACGCCGAATTTGATGGATTGAAATCCGTTTTTTGCATATATTGCCCAAACTATTCCATGAATGAGTTCGTGAGCAACAATACCGGCAATAAGGCATAACACAGCTATCCATGATTTCTCGGCCAAATGCAGCCAGTTGATGCTGCTAAACGAAATGGCGTCTTTCCATACCCACCAGTAGGGAAGTCCATACATCAAAGCAATGGGAATTAGAATGATAATTCCAAAAACATTTGCCCAAACCAGATTGATGGTCAGTTTTTCTTTTTTAAAATTTTCCATTTTATTTCTTTTTATGTTGTTTGATGAAATGATAGATTTACACCTGTTTTCCGCAATGTAACATCCTGCTTTAAGTTTCATTCTTTATCGCACAATCGCTAAATTTCCCGCTTGTTGAATATCCTGAAAGCCCGTAATGCAATCGCAAATATTAACGGTATCAGCGACGGGTTGAGCCTTTGTGGAAGAAAAACCCATGTAACCAGCAACAACATGGCCATGATGGCTGTGGTTAAGAAATAATAACGTGTAAAACGGCTGCGGCGTTTGGGCAGCACGAAAAACGCCATCGCTAAATGCGTCGGTAACGCCCAGATGATGTTCAGATTGTTTTGTGTGGTGGTATGATCGGTGAAGAACCACAGAAAAGTCACCAGTAAACCTGTCAATCCTACTGCGAAGAAAAGCGCAAAATCAAATACCTTCGCTGAAACCCGAAATCTGCGACCCGTGACCCGCAATCCGAAACCGTAAGAGAAAAACAATGCCAGCAGCAACACCGTGCAACATACCACTGTCGGGGTGATGGGGCCGGGAGGCGTGACGGCCGGCTGATCGGGAACGAAAATATTGTTTGTTTCCTTCACGATCGGCCGTCCGTGATACAGCACACGTGCAAAAGTATTAAACACATAGTCGGGCAGGAACATCTGTCCGAAAGCGTCGGTTTTCTGATCGACGGGCAACCCCAACGCGATGTCGATACCGAAACGTCCCCACGGGTGATCTTTCAGATAGAAGTGAATCAGATCGCGCCATGTCGGAGCGTCGTCCGCCTTGGGAAGTTCAATATCCTTGAAGGTTTGCAGCAGCAGGTCGCGGATACGTGTAGCACAGTTGTCCAAAGTGAAATGATAGCGATAATAACGGTTTTCAGGCAGATAGTTGTTTTCGAGGAAGTGCAGCACAAACATGGTTTGCGCCGAATCCAAAGCAAAAACCTGTTCGCGCACGCCGCGGTTTTCATACCTGTACTCGGCCATGAATCTTTTGTACGAATCTGCGCTTAAACGGTAAAGCATCAGTCCGCGTGCAAAATTCATATAAAAATTCGGCTGGTCGAAGTCGAACGTGCCGTAATTGTACACCACATCGTAGTTCAGCGAATCTATTTTAATCCGCACGCCATTGTGTCCCCACGCGGTGTACAGTTCATTGCCGGGCGCTCCGGTCAGCAGGCTGATACGGATGTCGGAAGGATTCAGATGTTGCGCCGCGACACACAACATACTGAAAATAAACAAACATCCAAGTATGACTTTTTTCATCGGATTTGGTAAAATTTAATTTATTGCAAAAATAGATGAATTTTTGAGTTTTACCAAAAAACACTAATTTTGCGCCGGTAAAAATATAAGAAATTAATTATCATTATACTCATGGCTTCCGAAGATGTTTTCAAGAAAATCATAGCGCATTGCAAGGAATACGGGTTTATTTTCCCGTCGAGCGAGATATACGACGGGCTGGGCGCAGTGTACGATTACGGACAAACCGGCGTGGAACTGAAAAACAATATTAAAAAATACTGGTGGGATTCGATGGTGCTGCTCCGCGACAACGTGGTGGGCATTGATTCGGCGATTTTCATGCACCCCACTATCTGGAAGGCGTCGGGACATGTGGACGCATTCAACGACCCGCTGATTGACAATAAGGATTCAAAAAAGCGTTATCGAGCCGATGTGCTGATTGAAGAGCATATTCAGAAAATTGAGGATAAAGTCGCAAAAGAAGTTGAAAAAGCGGCAAAACGTTTCGGCGAGTCGTTTGATGAAGCAATGTTCCGGCAAACAAACGCCCGCGTTCTGGAGTATCAACAGCAAGCCGACGCAGTCCGCAGCCGGATGAATACCGCCCTCAACGGTGACAATCTCGAAGAATTGCGACAAATCATCATAGATTGCGAAATCGTATGTCCCATATCCGGTACGCGCAACTGGACGGATGTTCGTCAGTTCAATCTGATGTTTGCCACCGAAATGGGTTCCACAGCAGAAGGCGCGCAGAAAGTGTATCTTCGCCCCGAAACGGCGCAGGGTATTTTTGTGAATTACCTCAATGTACAAAAAACCGGACGTATGAAGATTCCTTTCGGGATTGCGCAGATTGGTAAAGCGTTTCGTAATGAGATTGTTGCGCGTCAGTTCATTTTTCGTATGCGCGAGTTCGAGCAGATGGAAATGCAGTTTTTTGTACCGCCCGGAACAGAACTTGAATGGTACGAACAGTGGAAGGAAGCGCGCCTGAAATGGCACAAAGCGTTGGGCTTGGGCGATGATAAATATCGTTTCCACAAACACGAAAAATTGGCGCACTACGCCAATGCCGCTTCCGACATCGAATTTGAATTTCCGTTTGGCTTCAAGGAGTTGGAAGGTATTCATTCGCGTACCGACTTCGACCTGAGCCAGCATCAAAAATATTCGGGTAAGAAAATCCAGTATTTCGACCCCGAACGCAACGAAAGTTACGTGCCTTACGTGGTTGAAACATCCATCGGTCTCGACCGCATGTTCCTGAGCATCATATCAAATGCTTACACTGAGGAAAAACTGACGAAAGAAGACGGATCAACCGACGAGCGCATAGTGATGCGTATTCCGCCTGCTTTGGCGCCCGTGAAACTTGCCGTGTTGCCGTTAGTGAAAAAGGATGGCTTGGCCGAAAAAGCAACCGAAATTAAAAACAAACTCAAATTTGAGTTCAACTGTCAATATGATGAGAAGGATTCCATCGGAAAGCGTTATCGTCGGCAGGACGCTATCGGTACGCCCTATTGCATCACCGTTGACCACCAAACCATGAGCGACGACACCGTAACCATCCGCTACCGCGACAGTATGTTGCAGGAGCGCGTTCCGGTGAGCCGTCTGTCTGAAATCATTTCCGAAAAGGTGAGTTTGAAGGGACTGCTGGAGAAAATTGGTTAGTCTCTCTGCTCTCTGATATTTTTCATTATTTCCGACTTGATAGTTTACAATGTGGATTAAATGTATGCGTAACAGCAAAAAAAATCACTTCTTCAAATGAATATATATGTATATGGACTTATCTTCCTGATGATGATAGTCGTATCATGCACCGAACGCATTGACATCAAAACCGACGATGCGCCGCCGCGATTGGTCGTATATGGCTATATCACAACTGATACGATGAAACATTCGGTACGCATCACCCGTTCGGCAGGTTATTTCACCACCGAAAGTCCCGAAGGCGTCAGCCATGCTGCGGTAACGATTTCCGACGACGACGGCAAACAAATACCGTTGGCGGAGTGCGACACGGTGCCCGGCCTGTACCAAACCGCTGCCGATGTGTACGGCGAAGAGGGTAAAACCTACACATTGGACGTGGCGCTCGATTTCAACGGCGACGATATTCCAGAACATTACCGGTCATCGGCATATCTTACCTATATTAACTATATTGATTCGGTTGGTTTACAGGCTTCTGCCATATTCAAGAATCGGGTAGAGGTACTCCTTTATGCTCAAGATTTGCCCGAAGAAAACTTTTACAGTATTTTTGTTGCGATTAACGATTCTGTCGTCAATCCTACCATCAACCGGTTTTTTATCATGGACGACGTGTTGTTCAACGGTCAGTATATCAACGGAATCGCTTGCTATTACCTGAATCAGAATCCTGATGCGGAAGAACGTACCGGCGAGATACTGCACATTGGCGATAAAGTGACGCTCAATATCAATGCTATTTCAAAGGAATATGCCACGTTCATCGGTGATGTTCAATCGGAAATACGCGGTTCAAACCCGATTTTCGGAGGGCCGCCCGCCAACGTGGGCGCCAACATCCGCTGCACAGACGGCGACATTCCCGTATCAGGCTTTTTCACGGCATTTCCCAGCCGCTATGCCAGCACAATAGTCAAGGAAGAGTTCAATTTGAAGAAATAGATTTTTTAGGAAGAAAAGAAATGACGAATGCGCCGGCCAAAGCGACACATATCAGTATGATAAAGCCGAGCGTGTAATTGCCGGTGGCGTCGTGCATGGCGCCCGCCAACATCGGAAACAGCGATTCGGCAACGCCGTCGGCAACTAAAATGATTCCCATGGTTCGTCCCAGCGTTTTCACGCCGAATAATTCGCCGGCCATCAGCGGGATGATCATGTAATCGCCGCCCAAGCCGATACCGTAAACAACGGCAAAAATGTATATTCTTCCCGAAAAATCGGGCAACAGCAATAATGGTATGGCCGAGGCCACCATCAGATAGATCAGGATCATGACATATTTACGGCTCATCATATCGGCTAACCAACCCATCACAACCCTGCCGATCAGACTCATCATCAACACTAAAGACATGATGTGAGCGGCTTTTTCCTGCGTGAACTGTATGTCGCGCAGGTAAAGTTTCAAATGTTGCCCCACGCCGCCCACTACTCCGATGGCGCACATACTCCCGAATCCCAGCAGATAAAAGTTAGGATTGGTCAAAATACTTTTGATGGATACTGCTGCCGGTTCGGTTTTTTTCTCCGTTTTGACTTCTTTTTTTGGTTCTTTGATGAAAAAAACCATAGGTATTGAAATCAATACCCCAAGAATGCCCAAACAGGCCAATGAATGGTTCCACCCGAACTGAGCTTCGAGTTTGGTGGCAAGCAGGGGCGATAATGCACCGCCCGCTCCGATGCCCAGATATGCTATTCCCATCGCCTTGCCGCGATTTTTATCGAACCAGCGCGATATGAGCACCTGACACGGCAGTGGACCGGCGCAAACATAGCCAAGCGCGTTGAAAATATAAAACAGGTAGAACAGCGACAAAGAACCGCCGGTAAAACTCAAACCAATCAGGGCGACGCCCATCAGCAACGATCCCGAAAGCATCATCCGGCGCGGGCCGTAACGATCGATCAGCCATCCGGCGATGAAACCGAAAAGGGGAGCAATGAGCAATTTTCCGAGTGCATTGCCCGAAGTAACGGTAGTGCGCGACCATCCGAAATCTTTCGTCATAAAATCGAAAAAGAAAGGCAAACCGTAGTAGGCGATGCCGACAATGGCAAACAACGATAGAAATGCCGTTGCCACGATATACGTTTTTGAACTTCCCTGCGAAGATTCATCAAATGAGGTCGTTGTGTTTTTTGTCATTACAAAAGTCTGATAATGAAATTTGATTTTGCAGCAGAAACCACAATTTTTTGGTCAAAAACAGGGAAGTTTTGAATATGAAAAATCAACTTCATTGATGTTAATTTATTCCTGCACCGTGATCAAAACCGGCCCGAGCAGTCCGCTTTCCCTCAGCGCTTCGTCCTTTGAAGGGCCGTTGATCGTCCATGTCTTGCGCCGGTCTTCGGGTTGGTTGGCGTCGTAGACGAGGCGGTTGAACCACGTGCCGGTCACTTCCACAGTTAATGTGTTGGTTCCCTGACGGACAGCCTCTGTCAAATCGAGTCCGTAAGGCGGCGTCCACAAGGTACGGAGCGGTTTGCCGTTGAGCGAAACGGCGGCAATCATTTCAACGCGGCCAAGGTCAAGCGAATAATACGCGCTCTTCTTCACTTCGCCGACATCGAATGTTGTGGTATAAGTGACAGCGCCTGAAAACGCCTTCGCTTCGTCTGAAACATCCAGATCTTTCCATGCTTTCAACCCGTCAATCTGAAGAGTGGAAGGCGCGCCCCAGCCATCCGGAAAAGTAAGCGTCCATGGCGAAGTAAGGGGTATGGGGTTCCGGGTTTCGGGTTTGAGGTTTTGAGTTTCGGGTTTTGAGTTTTTTTGAAAAACGACAAAACAGGAACCAGCCTGCGGCAAACAAAGCCATACCGAAGTGCGGTCGCCGTTAAGACCGGTTTTCGCCGGTTTTATTTCGCCGGTCACGGGATCCCATATTCCGGCATTTCCGGTATTATTGCGAAAATTGAGCGTTCCGCAGAAATTACTTCCCTTAGGAGCGCATACATAATACCAGTCGGCGCCGTCGATGCTGCGATGCGTCCACAAAGCGTCGCCGCCTGTTACGTCGGGTTGGATGTTCAATTCATTCAAAGCCTCGTCAAGCGTCATTCCGGAAACAACACAGCCTTTTCCCGATTGACGGATACCGCGTTCCGGCGTTTTGCCCCAGATGTTTTCTACGGCAGCGTCAAAACGCTGTTGCGCTAATGCAGCATCAGTTAGCGTGGCAAGTCCGTGCGGCGCATCGCCAATGACGGTGGCGCCATCGCGTACCAGCGCATACAGTTTTTCCAATGTTTGCGGCAACATGCGCGGATTATCGGGCAGCCACAGCACACGATAACGAACGCCTTCGGGCGTGACGAGCATCCCGTTGCGTACCGAAAGCCGGTTCAGCAAAACGTCGGGATTGCAGTAATCGTATTTGAAACCTGCGGGGAAAGGAACTTCCTGATCGGGTTTGTGGTTAATTTCGTCGCCAAGATACCAGAGTACGTCTGAAACCGGTTTGCCGCGTTCAAGCAAATACGTACAACGCGCAAGATATGCCGTGAACTCCGGCATGTATTTCCACCAGGTCTGTCCGCGCAGGAAAGGAGTCCCGATTCCTGAACCGAAAGAAGTACCCGGCGGCAGGAATGGAGTTTGCGGGTTATGCGTGTAAGTGTGGAATACAAAGTGCGTTACGCCTTCGATACAGTTGATGTTGGCAATTTCTTTCAGCATGTCCCAATGTTCGTCCCACGTCAGACTGAAAGAAGTGAACGCTTCGGCGGCAACGCGCGGTTTGCCGTAAAGACGGGCGGCAGACGCCGTAGGTTTAACCGGTTTAAAATTCAACGATCCGACATATCCTTCGGAAAAGGGTTGCCAGAACTCGCACATCGGCACATCGGCATATTTGAAATATTCGAGGATATCCGCCGGAAAAATATCGCCGGCAGCGGTTTCATACGATATGGTCAAACCATTGTCTTTGGCGAGTTTTGCCATACGTCCGTAAAACTTATGAACGAAAAGGTCGCCAATCGTGGCGCGCCAGTCGCGCAGAAACCGCGTGGTTGTTTCGTGGTCGCCCACTACATAACCGAATACGGCCGGAAGCCATTGGCGAAGCGGATAACCGGACATGCGGGCGAACTCCGCTTCCATATCCGCTGTCCATGTCTGTGTTCTGCATTCCCAACTGTCTAAAAGCATCCCGTTCAGCAATCCGTTGGCAAGCGGGCCGTCCTGACCCGAAAGACGCCCGATGTAACCGGCGAAATGCGCGTCGGGGCCTGTTTCCGAAAGTTTGTTGCATTCCCATCCTGTTCCTTCCGGAGGCGCAGGGCCGTTGCGCATTCCCGTATTCACGTGTCCGACGCGCAAAATCGTCCATTTCCCTGAAGGCGCATCCCATTTCAGATTTCCATGCACGTCCATCATGGCTGTAATATCGCGGATTTGGGCAGGATTGACAAAAGCGGCCTGCGATTGACGGGGATTTTCGCCCTCTCGGACGATGCTGCGCAATGTCCAGCCGGCCTCCGATTCCCAGTTATTCTTACGGGCTGCGGAAAACAGCCGGAGCGAACGAAGATTCATATTGTGCCTGTTTGCAATTGAAATCCGATACGTCCGTACATCCGGCATTTCAGGGCAGGCAAACGAAATTGGCCGGTCGTCCTGCCAACTGCTCTGCGGCATGTCGGCGTGCAGCACATCGCGGGCGGTACCGTCCGGCAAAACAGCCTCAACGGTCACAGTTACCCCCGGTTCGTAACACCATCCATGATTGAAACCATCTACGCTCGAAAACTCAACTGTACGGACGGCAGTCGCATCGGGAAAAGTTACCTCCACCCAATGGGGTTCGTCGTCCGGCGCAGGGGAAAGCGAAAGCCTGCCTGCGGGATTTCCCGCGATACAATCCGTCCACCGGAGTTCCGGACGGTTACTCTTCACGGATTGCGGCCTGAGCGGCTCGCCGGTATCGTCAAGCGGCGTGGGAAACGCAAGTACGGCAATATCTTTGTAATCGCGCCATGGTTCCCCGCCTGGCTGCGGTTGCGCCAATGCCGCGCTGATAGCGTTTGTTCCGCCTTCCGCGTCGGTACGGCTCCACACCAGATGCCGCATCGCATTGGACGGTTCAATCCACGGACCGCCCGACATCGCCCAGCCCGGGCAGTTCTGCATCGTGAAACGCAATCCCAGACGCCGGCATTCTTCGGCGGTATGCCGCACGGCGTCATCCCACAAGTCGCTGAGGCAGGCAATCTGCGGACTTACGCCGGGCCAGGGGCCTCCAAACTGTCCGTGAAACAGATGAACGCCCGAAATACCGGCTCCGGCAATCGCTTCCAGGTCGGCAGTGATTCCCTCTTTGGCTACATTCCCCCCGATGAAGTGAAACCATGTCTGCGGGCGATAAACCTGCGGCGGCCTCAGGAATGCCTGCACGTCATGCTTCCCGAAAGGCCGGTTCAACTCTTTGGCTGACGGCACGGCAGGCGTTTGTCCGCCGGTTGATATTTTTGGGTTTTCGCATCCCATACAAAAAAGTATGCCGATGAGAACCGATACAATACATATTTGCTTTTTCATTCTATTTTTTATTGATTTTTGCATGGGCAAAATTACTCAATAATCAATTATTTGCAAATCTTTTCTCCCCGTTCCCCAGGGCAAACGCATCTAAATTTTTTAGAGGTTACCGACGGTGATACTGTGCGCCGCGAATAATCGTAAAAACCCTGTAAATCTGTTCACACATCAGTATACGGATCATCTGATGCGAAAAAGATATGAGGCTGTTGTCGCGTTGGTAATGTTGCTTAAATTATCGAAAATGGAAGAACCGGTATTAACCCCTAATTCCGCAAAAAATGACTGCGACAGGCAAAACGCCTCTCGAATTACTCGCCAAAGGATATCATTGAACAGTCCAAAGCGATTTGGCAAACCAAGATTAGAGGCGAATGGCATATTGCTGAGATGACTGAAAAAACCCGAAAACTTTTCGCCGAAATAGAGGTAGTCTTCCACCACAAATTGGAATAGACTACCTAAATTGATGCGGAGTTAAGGGTCAACACGGCGGACAACAAGGCGCATAACTGAAACCTGAATCTTTGTGTCTTTTGCGGTTCATTACTCAAAAATGAGA
>Ga0082212_10009950_pt1 | contig 12210 bp, 8 predicted proteins | sample TergutNt197P3_FD_71548 | JGI IMG/M metagenome (GOLD analysis project Ga0082212, IMG submission 71548) | Neocapritermes taracua P3 segment gut microbial communities from Petit-Saut dam, French Guiana - Nt197 P3 | ecosystem: Host-associated > Arthropoda: Insects > Digestive system > Gut ... | reverse complement strand
GCGGCTTGGCGCAGCGGCGGCTTTCACTGCACGTTCTGCGGGCTGCTTCCGTTCGTGTCCGCACGTCACTTTCTGCGGGGTAATATATGAAATTTAAAACATGCAGTATATAAATGAATTATGCATCAAAATTTTCTTATGGGGTACGATTTAGAGCGGTACATCAAGGTTTTTCAGTCCATTTTTGTCCTGCTCATGTCTGCATAAAACTTTCGGACAGAGATAGTGCATTTTTTTACAAAAAAGATCGAAAAAAATCAATACTGTGTACCGTTTTCACCGTGTCCATTCTTCTGTAAATCCAATCCAGAACAGTGAGGACAAAGGATAGCTTGACTATGTTTCAGCGAAATTGTGGTTTCACATGTGGTGGATACCAAAACAGGTTCAATCAACGATCTGGTTACTCATGGCGGTACGCCTAAAATCAAAGGCGGAAAACTGAAAATAGCGGGCAATTATTCACAAGTGGGCATATCATTTGAAGACGAAGCAGGAAATATCGCCCGTGTGGACGAACGGAATATCATGGTCAACAATCCTTCGGAATTGATTGTTCAGATACCGCCGCTGACTGCTCTGAAAAAGGAATGATTCTTTTGACATTATTGGTTTTCACGAAAAAAATGTGCATCTGAGGTTCTTTTACAACATAGCCCAAAGCATTTGCTTTCGGTTTTGATAAAAAAATTCATTCTTTGTAACACCCTGCCGAACTTTTTCGTATACTTGAATGATAAACGATTTCACCATGCCAAACCTACCATCGCATACTATTCGCACATGCGGAAAACTAAAAATCAATACAAAGTATCACTTAATTTTTGTAACTAAATTTATAAAATGAGCGTTTCTATGGAAAAACAATTTATTCTGTTTTTATGGTTGCTGTGTTCCGGCATCTTCGTCATGGCGCAACAGACTCCGGTAACGGGAACGGTCGCCGGCGATGACGGCAAAACGTTGCCGGGCGCATCCATAGTAGTGAAAGGCACAACGATTGGTACGGTTGCCGACCCGGATGGCGTTTTCTCTATCAGTCTTCCTGCCGGAAGCGGCACATTGGTTTTTTCTTTTGTTGGCTATGAGAAGCATGAGTTGACAGTTACCGCAGGAACGACAGGACTTCGGATTGTTTTATCCGAAAATGCCCGGATGATTGACGAAGTAGTAGTAGTTGGCTACGGAACCATGAGAAAAAGCGACTTGTCGGGCGCGTCGGTTACGATAGGAGAAGATAAAATCAGAGGTTCGATCATCACAAATCTCGATCAGGCGTTTCAAGGTCGGGTGGCAGGGATTAACTCGGCGATGACGTCCGGTGCGCCGGGTTCGTCCGTATCCGTCAGGGTGCGCGGACAGGCGACGATTAACGCCGGCGGAGAACCTTTGTATGTGATTGACGGCGTTATTGTTCAGGGAGGCGGCTCCACAGGATGGTCTTACGGTTTGTCGGACGGTTTGGGAAACGGACCTGCCGGAGCCATATCGCCTTTGTCGTCCCTCAATCCTTCCGACATTTTATCGATGGAAATCCTCAAAGACGCTTCGGCTACCGCTATATACGGAGCGCAGGGAGCGAACGGCGTTGTGCTGATTACCACCAAACGCGGAAAAGCGGGCGAAGCCAGATTTTCATACGAAGGAATGGCAGGGTTGCAAATTCAGAATGCCCGTCTGAAAATGATGAATTTGCGGGAATATGCCGAATATAACGCTTCGGTGGCTGCGGAAACCAACAGCGTGGCTGATCGTCCCGAATTTCAAGACCCTTCGCTGCTTGGTAAGGGAACCAATTGGCAGGACGCAATTTTCCAACACGCCTGGATGAACCGGCATCAATTGTCGGCTATGGGCGGTACGGAAAAAGTGAGGTATTATGTTTCGGGATCGTATATGAATCAGGACGGAACCATACTCGCAACGAATTTTAACCGTTATTCTTTTCGCGTCAATCTGGATGCGGAACTGAAATCATGGTTGAAATTAGGCGTCAATGCCATGTATTCCAAAACTTCGGAACGTCTGGGCATTACCGGCGGAGCAGAAGGTATGCTTACCTATTCGCTGCTTACTCCTCCCGATATACCTGTTTATGATATGTACGGCAATTATGCCGCTACCGTTCGGGAAGGATATACGCGCGTGAATCCCATTGCTCTGTCATTGCTGGACGATAACCTGCTTGACCGGAATAAACTCAACGGAAGTATTTTTGCAGATATTACTCCGATGAAGAATCTGGTCTGGCATACGGAATTAGGTTATGATACCGGCGGTTCGAGAGGTGAAACTTTCCGACCGACCTACAAAATGGGAAACACGTCCCGTCTCATCAATTCGGCTTCTATCCAGCGGAACAGTAACCTGTTCTGGCAGGTAAAAAACTACCTGACCTACACGGACAAAATCGGTAAACATTCGTTTACCGCCATGATCGGACAGGAAGCATGGGAATCTTCATGGGAAAATCAGAGAATTTCGGCTACCGATCTTCCGTCCGATGAAGTACACAATCCATCGCTGGCTCCGATAGAAAACCAGAGAATATCTTCGGAATTCGGAAGTTCGTCTATGGCGTCGTTTTTCACGCGCGAAACCTACAATTATGACGACAGATATTTATTAACCTATACCTTTCGTTATGACGGTTCTTCCAATTTCGGACCGAAAAACCGCTGGGCAGGTTTTCATTCGTTTGCTGCCTCGTGGCGATTTACAAACGAAGACTTCCTCGTTTCTATGAAAGAAATCATCAGCAACGGCAAATTGCGTTTGGGATGGGGACAAACAGGAAATTCCAGCATCGCCGCTTATTCATGGGGTTCTTCCATTAAACCAATGCCTACGGGATTGGGAATGGGCTATCGTCAGAACAATATCGCCAATCCATATATTAAATGGGAAACGCAGAAACAGTGGAATCTGGGTATCGATCTGGGATTTGTCAGCAACCGTTTCAATCTTACGGCAGACCTTTACGACAAAACTTCTGCCGATATGTTGATGCCGCTGCAACTGCCTTCCTATATGGGTACGCGGGGCAATCCTTCTTCCAGATTAGACCCGCCAAACGGCAATTACGGAACCATCAACAACAAAGGTCTGGAAATAACGGTGGAAACACGTAATTTTGTCAGCCGCAACAACGGTTTTGAATGGGATACCCATTTTGAAATTTCTTTCAATAAAAACAAACTGGTTGCTTTAGACGGTACGGCTACCGCACATATTGAAGGTTATCCGCAATGGGCTGATCAGGGCGCTCCGGTAACTTTAACAAAAGTTGGCGAACCGCTCTACAGCTTCTACGGTTATGTAACCGATGGTTATTACAGGGATTTGGCAGATTTGCAAAACTCGCCCAAGCCCAAAGGAAGTTATCCTGCCGACGGCGTTTCATTCAACCGCTACAATACGGTTTGGGCAGGCGATATTAAATTCAGGGATTTGAATAACGACGGTGTTATCGACGAACTCGACCGTACCAATCTCGGTTCTCCGATGCCTAAATTTAATTTTGGGATAACCAATTCGTTCCGGTACAGGAATTTTGATTTATCCATATTCGTCAACGGCGCTTATGGCAATAAAATACTGAATTATACGGCTATCGGTCTTTCGAATATGAGCAGCGCATACAACAATCAGTTGCAGTTCGTAGCCGACCGCGCCCGTTTGGAAGCCATCAATCCCAATATGGTTTACGATGGTACCGGCGGCGTATGGAACTGGTTTGAAGACATCAGCAACGTGCGCATGGCGAACGGTGCCACCCCTTCTGCGCCCCGCGCCGCAAGCGGCGACCCGAATAACAACTCCCGCGTAAGCGACCGCTACATCGAAGACGGTTCTTATTTGAGGATTAAAAACATTACGCTCGGTTATACATTGCCCGGCGATGTATTGAGAAAGTTGAAATTAGAAAATGTACGCATCTATGCGAACATTCAGAATTTATGTACGCTGACCAAATATTCGGGATACGACCCCGAAATCGGCGTAAATCCGATGACCCCGAATGTTTACGGACTGGATTACGGACGTTATCCCATGCCGACCATTTATTCGATGGGATTAAATTTTTCGTTTTAAGTATTGAAAATATTCAGATATGAAAAATATAGTAAAGATTGTTTGCTTAAATAGCATTGTGATTTTTTTAACCGTTTCCTGTGAAAATTTTTTAAACCGCCCCACAGAAGACGGTTATAACGTTGATAATTTCTATCAGACGGACGAACAGTGCTTTCAGGCGGTAAATCCGTTATACAACTCGCCCTGGTATGATGTGCAACGCTTCTTTATACTGTCAGGCGAAGTATTTTCGGGCAATTACTACAATAGCAGTTCCGACCCGAACGGAGGCGCCGGTTATTTGAATTTTACCATCAATTCTTCCAACACTCCTTTGCAGTTATGTTCCTCTTCATTGTGGTCGGTAAACGCTTATGCCAACGGCGTGATTGAAAATATTGACCTGAAATCCGGACCGGATGTCGGCGATGAAACAAAGAAAACGGTCAAAGGCGAGGCTTTGGTATGGAAAGCAATGGCTTACTTTTTTCTGGTTCGTACCTTCGGCGAAATCCCCATTATACACAACAATTCGTCCGACATTGCGGCAGGCAACTACAACAACAAGTACAAAGCGACCAAAGAAAATGTGTATGATTACATTCTCATGACCTTGAAAAAGGCAGTTGAATGGTTGCCCGAAAAAAATCAGCCCGGACGCATCGACCGTTACTCCGCTTATGGTTTGATGGCAAAAGTATATCTGGCAAAAGCCGGAGTGAAGGGTTCACTCAATCAGGAAGACCTGCGCAATGCCGCCGTTTATGCCAAAAAGGTGATCGATGAAAGCGGTCGGAATTTACTGCCGGTTTATTCCGATTTGTTTCGCATCGAACACAATATCAATCAGGAAGCGTTAATATCATGGGCATGGAAAGCGGGACGCGAACCCTGGACGATGCAAAATTCATTGCAGTGCGACCTGTCCATGACCGGATTCTCTGATTTCGACGATAACTGGGGAACGTGGACAGGTCCCGCCATCGATCTTCAGGACGCTTTCGGCGAAAACGCTTTAAGCAAAAATCGCAATAGCCGCGATGTTCGCCGGAAAGCAACCATGATGATGTATGGCGACCATTACGATTATTTCTGGAGGGATAAAGGAGGATTCAACTGGAATGATCTGGCTTTGGAGGTAAAGGACAACCTGAATGACGTCGGCGCCAACTGCGTCAAATTTCTGGTCGGCAACGCCTATGACCATCAGGCTGCCGGCGGCGGAACGATGGACAATATAGCAAACGGTTTATTTACTCACTTGCTGCGTCTGGCAGATGTTTACCTGATTTATGCCGAAGCCGGAGTGTTGCTGGGAGAAGTGGACGCTTCTGCCCTGAAGGCTTTCAATGACGTATTTTTACGCGCTGTTCCGGGCGAAACTGCTAAAACAACGCTGACCTGGCAGGACGTCTGGAAAGAACGCCGTTTGGAACTGGCAGGCGAAGGCGACCGCTGGTACGATTACGTGCGCTGGTCATATTACGCTCCCGATGCGGCTATTGCTGAAATCAAGGCGCAAAGACGCTCTGCTTATTCGGGACTGAAAGAATTTTATACGGGAAGTTCGGCAACTCCCGATACCGAGGTTACTTATTATGACCGGAATCCTGCCATTCCCAACGTCATGAGGTCAAGTTTTACCATGCCGTTTCCCGACTCGGACGTATCCATGAATCCACGTTTGCTGGAACCGCCGCGGGAAACAGATATTTCACAATTTAGTTATTAATTCAAATCACGAGTTAAAACCGGATTTATAAAAATCGAAAAAATCAAAAATCATCATCTGCATAAAATGTTGACATCCGACGATATCAAATACATGGCGCATTCCGGCGAAGGCTACAATGTAGAATTTAAGGGAAGCGTACCTGCGAAAGTAAGAGAACTTGCCGAAGAAATCTGCGCTTTTGCCAATTCTGCCGGTGGATACCTGCTGATTGGCGTCAATGACAGGAAACTTCCCGCACCGGATTTTGGATTGAAAGGAATGTTTGATATAACGCTGAAACGCCCTGCTCCTTTTGGTAGTGAAAATGAAACGGTTAGTTTAGAATTGTCGGAAATTCAATCAAAAGTTTTTGACCTTTTGCGAAATAACGAGAGTATTACGACAGATGAAATAAGCAAAACCTTATCAATTTCAACAAGATATGTAATGACAATTATCAAGCGATTGAAGGATTTGGAATATATTGAACGTGAGGGTTCTGATAAAAAAGGCATTTGGAAGGTTAAGATTGAATAGTTCATAATAAAGTTCATAATAAAGTTCATAATAAAGTTCATAGTAAAGTTCACCAATAGTTCACTGTAAAGTTTCTGGAAAGTCAATCAAAAATGATAACGCATTATCTCAAATAACATTTTAACCTTTGATCCGTATGAATAACAAAATAAAATATGATTTCGTATGAAAACATTCAATGATAAATCCCTTTTATTAGCGTCGCTTCTGATGCTCGTGTGTATGGGATGCGAGGAATATCCCGATGCTTACAGGGCAACCGGAGGAACGCCGGAAGTGCTTTATGTGCGAATACCTGATGCCGCCGCAGATTCCTTGTTGGACGGCGCTTTTCTGGGAAACACGATTTGTATTGCAGGTAACAATTTGCGAAGCGTGTATGAATTGTATTTTAACGACCGGAAAGCCATTTTAAATACAAGTCTGATAACCGATCATACATTGATTGTTACGGTGCCGGGCGACATTCCTGAAGTGGTAACCGACAACATGTATCTGATCACGAAAAAGGGTGATAAAGTGGCTTATCCGTTCAAATCGAAAGTGCCGGCTCCGGTGGTAAGCGCCATTTCCTGCGAATATGCCATGGATGGCTGGGAAGCGGCGCTGTATGGCGATTTTTTTATTGACGACCCGAATATTCCGTTAAAAATCTCTATGGCGGGTAATATTCCCGTTACGGAAATTCTGGATATTCAGAAAACGCAAATCCGTTTTGTGATTCCCGAAGGCGCTCAAAAAGGATACCTCAACGTGGAAACATTGTACGGAAGAGGACGTTCGCGTTTTCAATTCAGGGACGACCGCGGTATCATACTCGACTTCGACAGATTGAGAGGAGCCGGCTGGCGTGCGGGCAATCTGGCGTCAGAAGGCGGAATTTCCGGTAATTATGCAGTGTTTAAAGGCGATTTGACAAACGGCGACTGGAAAGAAGACGATTTCTCGTTCAATTTATGGGGCGTATCCGGCGGACGTTCGGAAGGCGATTTTTTTGACGCTTCGCCAAGCAATCTGGATAAATTAGTATTCAAATTTGAAATCAATATTTTGGCGCCCTGGTCGGCTAATGCCATGCAAATTATTTTCACGCCCTGGGGAATGGCAAACAGTAACGGATATTATTCTGACGACTCGCACAGCCGCGCTTTATGGATTCCGTGGGCGACCGCCGGTTCATATCAAACAGACGGATGGATAACCGTATCCGTTCCGATGACAGAATTTAAATACAACCGGACAGGCGGAGTCATCGACCGTTTAGGACCGGGTAATTACGGCGGCTTGTCCATGTTCGTGTGGAACGGCGGAATCACCGGAACTCCGTGTACCACGGAAATGTGGATTGACAACATCAGGGTGGTTCCGGTGGAATAATGTAAAACATCAATCATAAAACGATATGAAATTCAAATATATAACAACAGTTTTCAGATGTTTTCTGCTCGCCGGCTGCATGGTTCTCGCGGCAACCTGCAACAAAAACGGCGAGTTGGATACCAATCAGTTATCCGGCAGGGAAGTAGCGCTGAAATCTTTTGGACCTTGCCCCATTGCACGCGGAGCCGAACTCCGTATCATCGGGACTAATTTGGACAGGGTTGAAAGCGTTACCATACCGGGTGCGCCGGCAATTACCAATATCAACCGCATCAGCAAAACGGAAATCCGGGTAACGGTGCCTCAAACGGCTGAACAGGGAAAAATTTCCCTGAAAGCAGGGAAGCAGACGATTGTATCCATTACCGAAATTTCATACAGCGAGCCTGTTTCAATCAGCAGGATAACGCCTGCGGAAGTAAAACCGGGTACAACGACCATCAAAATTGAAGGCGAATATTTGAATCTGATGAAGGAAGTTATTTTTGTCAATGCCGATTTGAAAACCAATCATGTGCTGCAAGCGGACTTTATTTCGCAAAGCCGTCAGGCGATTGAGCTGAAAGTTCCGCTAACGGCTCAAACGGGCAAGATGATCATATCCAACGGCGCCGATCTGGTTCCGGAAGGCGAAAATCCCGGAATCCCGCTATGGATATATTCCGAAAAGGAATTGAACGTTATTCTGCCCGCTTTTGCCAATATCTCGCCGAAACCCGTAAAACCGGAAAGCGAATTGACCATTACCGGTACGAACCTGGATTTGGTTAAGTTTTTGAGATTCGGCGACAGCAATATTGAAGTAACCGGATTTATCATCAATGAAGCAAAAACAGAAATCAAGGCAGTTGTTCCCCAAAAAACGGAAATTAACGCCATCGCAGGAAAAGGCAATCTGAAACTGATTGCTTTTTCGGGCGTGGAAGTAACTTATGACGATTTGAAATTAGTTGCTCCCGTCATCACAGGAATTTCGCCCAATCCTGCAAAAAACAGGGAAACATTGACCATTCATGGAACCAATCTGGATTTGGTTACTTCGGTAACGTTTGCCGGAAATGTAACAGGAGCAATTGATTCTGAATCACATACTGCCGAAAAAATAGAAGTGGAAGTACCCGCTGCGGCTATGGACGGAAAAGTAACGTTGAATACTCATTCGGGGCAAACGGCTGAAATGGATTATACTTTGGTTCAACCGGAAATATCATCCATTACTCCGTTAAGATTGACGGCTGGCGATGACCTGACCATCACCGGAACCAATTTGGATTTGACGGTTGAAGTGATTTTCAGATCGGGCGAAGGAACTGTTTCCGTAAACCTGACGGACGTTCCCAACGGCAAATCGTTTACCGTCCGAACGCCGTTTACGGCAACAGGCGGCGCCGTCAGCCTGAAAACGGTGAATGAAACCATCGTAACTTCCGCTGAAAGTCTGACGGTTGAGGCGGCAACATTGCCGGTTGTTACGGAAATGCCAAGGAGCGTCAAACCCGGCGGATTGCTGACCATGAAAGGCGTCAATCTGGAAACGGTAACTAATATCGGTTTCTATTATCTTTCTTCCGGCAATGAGATACCTGCTACCCGTTTCCTGCCCGACGCCTCCGGCGAAGCCTTGCAGGTGTATGTCCCGACAGCAAAGGGAGATGCTTATGTGCGGCTTTACGTGGCAGATGAGTATGTCGAAACCGGTATTCTTACCATTGGAACGCATGATCCGGTTTGGGACGAAAGTTATGTTTTCTTCGATTTTGACGGTAAAAACGGTTGGTGGGGTTCCTTTGGATCCATCGAAAACGACCCTTCTCTATCGTTGGACGGCAGCAACTATTTCCGTATTCATCAAAATTTAACAGGAGGCTGGATTGATTTCTTCTGGAGGAATAGCGCCGATAATTTTAAAACGGACGGCGTAACGGTTACGGATTGGGTGATCAAAATGGATGTTAATATATTGGGAGATAAAACTCCGCCTTTTAAATTCCGCTTAAAAGGAACAGACGGCGATTTCTGGCTGATATTCGGCGGATTGGAAAACAGGGGAGACTGGTACACCGTATCCCTCCCTTTAACCGATTTTGTGGATGAAGATGGAACCGGCGTCAATCATTTACCCAATGTACAGAATGTCAATTCCGATTTTGGTTTAGCCCTGGCAGGCGAAGGCGAAACAAATATATGTATTGACAATGTCCGCTTTGAACCGAAATAAAAATGTTTTATGAACCGATTGATCCAAAAAATACCGTTGCTGATGTTATGCTGCGGAATAAGTTGCTTTTGTAACTGTTCATGCAATAACGGAAACCGGCAGGCAAAAAGCGACCGGTCTTTTTCTCATAAGGAAGCGTCTTTAAATGGAGGTAGCGTCAGCCAGAATGGTTTTCTTTCGGTAAAAGGGACTTCGCTTGTCAACCAGCATGGTCGGGAAATCATTCTTCGGGGAGTCAGTTTCGGATGGCATAATTTCTGGCCCCAATTTTACAGCGAAAATACGGTAAGCTGGCTGAAAGAAGACTGGAAATGCGGCGTAGTAAGGGCTGCCATAGGCGTGGAGCTTGAAGGCGCTTATATAGACAATCCTCAGGCAGCGCTCAATTGCCTGTATGCGGTGGTTGACGCCGCCATCAAAAACGATATGTATGTGCTGATTGACTGGCATTCGCACAGCATTAAATTAGACGAAGCCAAAGCCTTTTTTCAAGTGGTTGCCGAAAAATATAAGGATTATCCGAATATCATTTATGAAATATTCAACGAACCCGAAAAACTCAGCTGGAGTGAAATAAAACCGTATTCCGAAGAGGTGATTCAAACCATTCGCACGATTGACAAAAGGAACATCATTCTGGTAGGAACTCCGACATGGAGTCAGGATGTGGATGTGGCTGCAAATAACCCTGTTACGGGATATGACAATTTAATGTACGTTCTTCATTTTTACGCCGCCACGCATGGCGATCTTTTGATCAATAAAGCAAATGCTGCGCTGCAAAAAGGATTGCCGGTATTTGTTTCAGAATGTGCGGGGATGGAAGCAACGGGCAACGGACCCGTCAACATGCAGGCATGGAAGAAGTGGCTTCAATGGATGAATGAACATCACATCAGTTGGATCGCATGGTCGATTGCAGCCAAAAACGAAACCTGCTCGATGATCAGGGATGCTTCTTCGCCTGTGAGCGGATGGAAAGAGAGTGATTTAAAAGAATGGGGACAAATCGTCAGAAAAGAATTAAGGAAATGAAACGGTTATTCATGTTGATTTTATGTTGCAGGTTAGGTTGTATTGATCACTGTTCCTGCCAGGATGCCGGAAATGGAAAGGTCGACTGTTTGGAAATAAACCCCTCGCCGGCTGCTACTGTTGAGTTTGATATTCAGCCTTTGGTAACGCCTCAGCCGGGCGCAAGCGCAGCAAAACTTCATCAGTTTTTGCTGGATAATTTTCAACGCAGGATTATTTCGGGCGTCATGACCTTGAAAAGTCTGTCGACTACTTCCGGAAACGCACAAAACGAGATTTCGTGGTTATACGAAAAAACCGGAAAAAAACCGGCATTGCTGGGTTTGGATTTCATGGATCATACCGGCGCCGTCCAACCCAAATGGATCAATAATCCCGATGTAATACAGGATGCGATTGCATGGAACAGCAGCAACGGCATAGTTGCTCTTTGCTGGCACTGGCGCGACCCTTCGCACATAACAAACGGATTTTACACTGAAAAGACTGATTTCGATCCGCGCAAAATTTTTGAACCTCAATCGGCGGAATATGCCGCCATGATGCGCGATATGGACATAGTTGCCGGTTATTTACGCACATTACAGGAAAATGATGTTCCGGTTATCTGGCGACCTTTGCACGAAGCCTCCGGAAGATGGTTCTGGTGGGGTTCGCAAGGACCCGAAGCCTGTAAGAAAATCTGGCAAATCATGTTTGATAAATTTGTCAATGAACACGAATTGAGAAATCTGATTTGGGTCTGGACTTCCGAAGCCGGCAGCAATGCCGCAAACTGGTATCCGGGCGATGAATATGTGGATATGATTGGTTTGGATGTTTACGACGAAGGTAATCACGGATCGCAAATGCCGGCTTTCGAAGCGTTTAAAAAGATTTTTAACGGTAAAAAAATGCTTGCGTTGAGCGAATGCGGCTCCATACCCGAAATGGCGGCGATGAAAAAAGACAGGACAATCTGGTCGTACTACATGCCTTGGTATGGAACTCATACGAAAAATCCGGCTTGGAATACGGTAATCGATTGGCTGTCGTCGCTGTCTGACCCCGATGTGATTACATTGGACGATATGCAGGAATGAGAAATAAAAAGCATATAATGATTTTCAAAACAACAGGATTTATCCAAAGTAGAGAAATAAAGTCCCGCAGGGACGATACTTGATTAACCGTAGATTTTAATCTACGGACATGGCATAACGGAAGTAACCCTAAGTCCCGCAGGGACGACACAATGGATAGATAAAGT
>Ga0082212_10009949_pt1 | contig 12211 bp, 9 predicted proteins | sample TergutNt197P3_FD_71548 | JGI IMG/M metagenome (GOLD analysis project Ga0082212, IMG submission 71548) | Neocapritermes taracua P3 segment gut microbial communities from Petit-Saut dam, French Guiana - Nt197 P3 | ecosystem: Host-associated > Arthropoda: Insects > Digestive system > Gut ... | reverse complement strand
TCGTATAGCCTCACGCGTGCCAGCCGGCGAAAAAAGCATATCGCCCTTGCCATGCAGACGTTCTGCGCCAGGGTTGTCAAGTATTACGCGTGAAGCGGAGTTCGATGATACGGCAAACGCAATTCGGGACGGGATACTCGCTTTTATAACGCTGGTCAGGATTGAAGCTAAAGGTTGTTGCGTAGCGACTATGAGATGCATGCCCGCGGCGCGCGCCATCGCTGCGAGACGGGAGATTGATTCATGCACCTTCACCGAGGCAACTATCATCAAGTCCGAGAGTTCATCAATTACTATAACGATTTCCGGCATGACTTCTTCGTGCCGACCCTCATTGCGCATCTTCTCATTATAGCCTTCAAGGTTTCGGACATTGTACTCTGTGAATTTTTTATAGCGGTCATTCATGATCACAACGGCATGTGCGAGCGCTATCGAAGCGCGTTCGGGATCCGTTACAATCGGCACAAGCAGATACGGAAGGGCGTTATAGCTTTTCAGCTCGACAACTTTTGGGTCGATAAGGATCATTTTAACCTCGCTCGGTTTCGCGCGGTACAGGATAGAAAGAAGAATGCTGTTTATGCACACGCTCTTACCCGAACCCGTCGTCCCGGCGATGAGCAGATGCGGCATCTCTTTCAAATCAACTATTATTCTTTTCCCGGCTATATTTTTGCCCAGAGCAAAAGATATCCTGCTCGGCGCATCACGAAACTCATCGCTGTCAATCATTTCGCGCAGGGTGACGATGCTGGTATTGGCGTTGGACGCCTCGATACCGATGACGGATTCACCCGGCATGGGTACAACCCGTACGTCCATAACCTCGAGACGCCGAGCAAGATCTCCTTCCAACACTCGAATATTATTAATTCTCACACCAGCTGCAGGTTCTACTTCATATAGCATCACGTGGCCACCACCGGACACTTTTACTACACTTACATCAACGCCAAAATCATTTAACGCCTGCTTTAGACGCGCTGGATCCCCCTTTTGCAATGAAAGGGTTTCATTATTTGCTTTTTTGTCGCTTGCTCTCAATAAATCAATCGAGGGAAGCTGAAAATCTTTATCGATCATAAAACCTGTCTCCTTTCCCACCTATAAACAATAAGCAACATACACTTTTTCCTTTCTATTTCAAACAAGTAAGTTTCACTGTTAAATCCCACACCCGATTTGCCACTTTTACACTACGAGGACCGCAACCACAGATGTCATCCAATTCTCGTCTGAATTATTTGTTTGATAGATGATATGGTCAGGAATCCCCCATAAACTTCTTTGCCATATAGGTTCAGAACCTATGGGGTTATAAATGCAATTCGCGAAACACTCGTGTACAATCAAGCTCTTTGTAGATTCAGCTGATACAAGAAAAAAGGGATTACTAGTAATCTTGTTCCGAGCATTTATAAGCCCCCGCTCACCCATGCCTGCGGCCCAGAACGCCAAAAATTTGTAATTACTACCTTCTATCGAATTCAACCTACATACTATCTCAACCGAGCCCGTGATCGACAACGGATAGACACCGATTCCACGATTTGCCTTGTTGTCATTCGCGAGATAATTCAGGTGCGCAGTCACAAACGCTAAGTCTTTGTCCGTTTCACTATATATATGAACTTCGGCGCACCCTCCAATACCTTGAACAATGATGTCGTCAGAAACCATTTGTTTAAGAACGGTCTGCACATCAAGCTGTTTTTTTAGTTCATCTATATAACTCATTCAGATTTCCTATCATTTACTATTTCGCTCTGACAGTCTTTCGGTCCCGCCGGCTCTTGTGTTTTCAAGAAAACCTCTACATCCTCAATCATGGAAATCCTGATACCCCTTATAGAGGTCTTCTTTTCTGTATCATCAAGGATCTCACCTTGCACTGCTACTATCCGACGATTCGTTTGAGCAGGAAGTATTTCATCTTCCCGGATAGCCACAAGAACAGCCCTGTTCTTTTCATATGCATCTGAGAAGAAAACGATTTCGATTTCCCCGTAAAAGTCTTCTAGCATGCAGATTGCCATTGTCCTTCCTTTATTTCTTCCGGAGCGGACTTCTGTAAGCCGGATGTTGGTTATTAGCCCCACCAAGACGACTTTTTCGTTCTGTCTGCCGGGTGCTATACCCTCTTCATTCTCCTCTTCGTCATGTTTTATACTGAAAGTGTTAGTCGCCCCGATTTTTTCTACAATCCAACGAACGCTATCAAGCGGGTGGGCGGTGAAATACATGCCAAGCATCTCTTTCTCTTTTTCCATCTGATACTCAATGGGGAATTCAGGAACTGTAGAAATTTCATCTTTTGCCGGATCAAACAAAGAGATTTGGCCTATGCATGTTCTTGTTCGGGGTTTAAGTTTTTCAGAAAAAGCGGTATACTCTGCCAAGGCTTTAGCCCGGCTTGCGCATATCGAATCAAAAGCCCCCGCAAAAATCAAACTCTCAACAGCCCGTTTGTTTACGGCTCTGGAATCTATGTTTTGAACAAAACTGTATATATCTTTTATACTTCCTTTTTCGCGAGCATCGATAATAGCATCAATCGCTGCCGCACCTACGTTTTTTACGGCTTGCAATCCCATAACAATATCAACGCCGCTAACGCTGAACCCTTTCTGTGCCTTCAGGATGTCCGGTGGTAAAACAGTAATACCCATATCCCGCGCGTTTCGAATATACCGAACTACTTTCTCCATCGTATCCATAACGCTGCTCATTAAAGCAGCCATGAATTCCTCTTTGAAATATGTCTTCAGGAAGGCCGTTTGATATGTTAAAACACTGTATACTGCCGCATGGCTCTTATTGAAAGCATACGAAGCGAAACTCACCATATGATCAAAAATGCGATTAGCAGCACTTTTTGTAATTCCGTTGGACACGCACCCGTCAACAAAAGCTTCCCGTGTTTTTAGCATCGCTTCAGGATCCTTCTTGCTCATATTACGTCGCACTTCATCGCTTTGGCCGTAAGAAAAACCCGCAAGATCGCGGACGATTCGCATAACCTGTTCCTGGTAGACCATCACGCCATATGTTTCAGACAATATCGGCTCAAGCAATGGATGCATATACTTGACTTTGTCCGGGTGTCGCCTGTATTTCAGGTACTCCGGAATATCTTTCATTGGACCCGGTCGGTACATAGAGATTCCAACGAAGATTTCTTCAAAACATTTCGGTTTCAGCTGCCGCATGAAACCCTGCATCCCCTCCTGTTCAAGCTGAAAAACACCCTCTGTTTCCCCGGAGCCTATCAACGCATATACATTTGGGTCATCAAATTTTATAGAATCGATTTCTACTCGAACACCTTTGTTTTCCTCAATCATTTCAATAGTGCGTGACATAAGCGTAAGGTTTCTTAGCCCAAGCAAATCCATCTTGAGGAATTGAAGGTCTTCTACGGTATTCATTGTATACTGGACGCTTGTCCCTTGGTCTTTCGCCAAATAAAGCGGTATGCACTTCGATAGCTTTTCTTTTGAAATAACGATACCGGATGCATGGGTTCCCGGTTGCCTGGGTTTACCCTCAAGATTGAGTGCGTAATCCATAAGCTTCACGAAATCCTTCGTCCCGGCAGGTTCGTTGAAACCCACCCCCGCATCCGATGGAACGAACGGTGTTTCAATAGTCCGAATGAAGTTTTTGCTCTCGTCTTTGAACTCGATAACGCTATCGTCAGCCCCCTTTGACACCCCCGCATATGCTTCGGCCAGATTTTTCGCTCGTATCGGGATAGCTTTTGTTAGCCTGTCTGTATCCCCGTAGGAAAAACATAGGGCGCGCCCAATATCTTTTATTACCCCCTTCGCCTGCATTGTGCCAAACGTAATAATATGCGCTACATTATTTAAGCCGTATTTTTGCCGTACATAATCGATAACTTCCTCGCGCCGTTCAGTACAAATATCTACATCAATATCCGGCATGGATTTCCGCTCTGGGTTTAAAAATCGTTCGAACAACAGCCCATATCTCATAGGATCGAGTTCTGTAATTCCCAATACATATGCCACGATGCTTCCTGCTGCGCTCCCCCTCCCCGGGCCGACCGCAATGCCCCGTTCTTTTGCATAACGAATAAAATCCCAGACGATAAGAAAATAATCGACAAATCCCATTTTTTCAATTACGGAAAGTTCATATTCAAGGCGGTCTCGCCATTCTTCTTTCTCGTCGCCGTATCGGGATTCCATCCCTTCTTTGCAGAGCAGGCGCAGGAGTTCTTTGTTGCTCATCCCATTACGTTCAGGAAATGCAGGGAAGAATGTTTCCCTATCATCGCCGCCGATCAAAGAAAGACCCTCGGCGGCTTGCAGCCTATACCTCTCTGCGGCAATACTTTTCAGGGCGAAATGATAATTGCATTTTCTCGCGATTATTTCAGTATTGTCAAGCGCCTCAGGTATATCCCGGAAAAGAGTCCGCATTTCTTCCTCGGAACGCATATAGAACTGGTCTCCCTGAAAGCGCATGCGATTATTGTTCGACACGGTGGCGTTTGTCTGAACACATAACAATACGTCATGTGTATCGGCATCTGTCTTTTTTATATAGTGAATGTCGTTCGTTGCAACTAAGGGAATCCCCGTTTCCCGGGACAACCTAATCAGATCTCCGCGAATCCGGCGTTCTTCTTCAAGCCCCTGATCCTGAATTTCAATATAGAAATTCCCTTCCCCAAAGATTTCAAAGAACTCAAGCGCCTTTTTCTTCGCGTTATCATAGTTTCCTTGGAGAAGCCGAGCCGGGATTTCACCTGCAATACAGCCAGACAATGCTATCAACCCTTCGTAATGAGTACGCAAATCATCCATATCCGTTCGCGGTTTATAGTAGGACCCTTCAAGGTAGGCGTTTGATACTATTTCCGAGAGGTTTTTATATCCAACTTCGTCTTTTACAAGCAAGACTAAATGGCTCGGGCTGCGTCCGTCTTCCGCCGTTTTATCAAATCTCGTTCGTGGTGCTATGTAGACCTCACAGCCTATTATCGGCTTTACGATGAATTCGGGGTTCCACTCCCGGTCAAAATAGATTGTCTCGTCGTCATTTTCATCCCTTTTAATAGCTGCGTTATAAAAATCAACAGCCCCAAATAAATTTCCGTGGTCAGTCAAAGCGAGGCTGTTCATCCCAAGTCCATGCGCTGCTCGGATTAAATCCTTCACTCCTGCAAGGCCATCAAGCATACTGTATTCACTATGCACGTGTAAATGCGTAAACCCCAAATCAGCCTCCTATACTATGATTCTTTCGATTGCCATTATGTTCATAAATATAAATACCACAACTCATGCGCCATTTTTGCCCCATAATCTGTGGTATTTATATAGCAGATAAATAATATAGGGATGGCAATTACCACCCGAGAAGGAGAAACAAATGGACGTATGCATTACAAAAGAATCAGTTACAACGAGGGAAACCAATATGGCGGATCTAAAGAAACGCTATGAAGCGCTTAAAACCCGTGTAATTTTGCGCCGGGAACAGTTTCAGGCATTGCTAACATGGCTTGAAAATGAGACGGAATGGTTGACCGCTCCCGCTTCAATCAGGTACCACCTCAACAAGGAACACGGTCTGCTTGAGCACAGCGTAAACGTCGCCGAAACAATGTTGAAGCTTAAGGAAACACTCGATCCTGAAATAACAGACGAAAGCTGCGTTATCGTCGGCCTCATGCACGACCTCGGGAAAGCAGGCATGCCTGGCAATCCGCAATACCTCGAGAATGAACCGTCGCCAAGACAGAAAGCCGCGGGCTATCCGGCAACAGTCCCGTATAAATTCAATACCGATTTGACATACCTGAGCGTACCGGTACGCAGTCTTTATCTCGTTCTCCCTCGACTCACGCTGTCGGAAGAAGAAGCACAGGCAATCGTCTACCACGATGGCCAATACGTAGACGACAACCGCAGCGTCGCCGCCAAAGAAGAGCGCCTAACCCTCCTCCTCCAATACGCCGACAACTGGTCTGGCTTCGTGACGGAAGGGGAGTAGTAGAAAGAATTGGATAGAATGAAAAATAACCTAAGTCCCCGCTACACGTTTGAAACCTTCATGGTTGATGACACCAACCGTTTTGCCGTGAAGGCGGCGCAAACCGTTGCACAGAAACCGATTTCGACAGACTTTAGCCCCTTTAACCCGCTATTTATTTATGGGGAATCTGGGGTTGGTAAAACTCATCTGTTACACGCAATCAGACATTATATCAATATTAATCACCAAAGCCTAAGGATCTCATTTATTGATTGCGAGAGTTGTTCAGAATTATCACTTAAGCTAAAGGAAGCATGCTGTGATAGTGATGTCCTTCTATTTGATAACTTTCAATGCATTACGTATGGGAACTTCTCGGGTGAAAATCTTTTTCTCGCGTTCAATACCATATACCGCTCAAAAAAACTAATGGTTTTCACTAGCAATCGCTCTCCAAAGGCTATTCCAAACCTAGATGAACGCCTGATTGCAATGCTTGCCCAGGGCTTCGTCGTAGATTTTTCTCCTCCTAATTTTGAAAATAAATTTACTAATACACCCTAATCAGAAGTGCTCACTGTCAGATTTCTGACATGATATAATGCAATAATGAAGGAGGCAGCTAAATGAGTTTAACGGGAAAATTGAATGAGTTAATCAGAACTAAAGGGAAAATTGACGTCGGCTATGAAGTCGTAGATTTTCGTCCTCCTAATACAGAGACGACAAAGTACGATACCTATATGTCTAAAGAGGTCTTTGCGGAGTTTCAAAAAGACATGAACCCACAATATAAAAAAATGTATGATAAGGGAAACGGCAGCGAAATGACAGAGCGACGTCGAGCTAAGAAAAAATACCCACCTAAAATGGCTTCTTTTTCTTCATCGAGCCGATTAACATATTGCTTGTTCAAGGATATCAAAAACATAGGAGAAACAAGGATTTTTTTCGATGATGGAGACACCTACGAAGAGGTTATTTTTGAAGGCAAATTAAAAATCAAAGCCGGAGGAAGACCCAATATCGATGCAATACTGATTGGAAAAAAATCAATAGTATTTATTGAAGTTAAATGCCAAGAGTTTTACAACTCAAGCAAAAAGGTAAATATATTAAGTACTTCATACAAAAAAGAATTAGAGAAATACTCAATAAATAATCTAAAAACAGTTGTTAACAACCAGAAAAAATATATAGACTTAGGAACAGAGCTTAAAAGATTTGACTTACAGCAGACTGTTAAGCATTTACTTGGCATTAACAATTTTATATGTAAAAGTAAAGAGGATGAAACCTATTCTATTAAATACGGAGATAATAAATCCAAAGTGTATAAAGACCAAAAAGTGGTATTTGTAAATCTATTTTTCAATCCTGAGACGTTGGAAGAAGGAAATGACCCATCCTTCAAAAAAGACCTAGAGAAATTATCAAAGATATATGACAAATTAATTGGCGAAGCAGAAAGTAATCAAGTGCAGGATATTATTTACAAATTGAAACAGAAAAACGGCATCATATATAAAGTGCTCGGGCATGATGAACTCGGCATAGCCATGAATGGGTTTTACAAACACACGTCTATTTCATAAAAGAATTCGTGAATTATTTTCGGTGTTCTTCCCGAATTTGTCTGTCGAGGAAGCGCTTGTTGAATACGGCAATTTGAAGTATCAATTATTATATGGTTTAGGCGGATGTATAAAAAACGTCAAGGGGTGGCCGGATGGAGATATTGATGTTCCGATTTTCCTCGCAATTGTTTTAACAGCTAGAGGCACCTCTTTAAACCTGATTACTCATCCAGCATCAGTCTCCCAGTTTTCGCTTTCTTTTTTAGTTCTGCTATTTGTTCGCGCTCCACTTGCTCAATGCTTTTTTCCGGCGTTGGTAAATCTTCCGGCATAGTTCCGCCCAAATCTTTTATAGTTTGACGAACCTTACTGCCAACTTTGTAGTGCGTAGCATTTGCCGCTGCTGCCCCGTGTACTTCTTCCCGCTTTAACTTGCTTTCGGTCTGCGTAATACGAAACAAATTTGCTGCTAATTCCTCGCTTCCCATAAAATCGAGAATCTTTTCTTTCTCATCCAGCCCTTTTAGCTCATGTATTCTTTCAACGTCAAGCCCACCGTACAATCCCTTATATCCGGCGTTCTGAAAAACTGCATATTCCTCATTGGTGATCAACCCGGCGCCATGTGCGGCCTCCGCAAGCATTTGATTCCACTGCCTGACATTACCGCGTATAACAAGGCGCTTATTATCCTCATCAAGCTGATTAAAATAGTCTGCAACTTCCTGCCGCCTTGTCTGTAAGGCAAAGTAGGTTTGTCCAAGAGCTATTACTTCCTTGCGAGGATCTCCGTTCTGAACAATAAGATAGCACGCATACCGCGAAAGCTCGTAATCGGCGACTTGCTTTTCTGCCGTTTTAGGCATTTTTATCGTTTTGCTGACCTCAGCAAAATGTTCTTCGACATCTAAACCGCTGTTACGACAGGCAAGGCGAGCCTTATCTAACACCTTCGCAAAGTTCCGCCACTGGATATAATCCAATTCAACAGAAAGCTCACGTGCAAGCCAATACTCACCACCATCACCACGAATATGCTTTATTCCCTCAAAACGCTTATATTCTTTTGCTTTCAGTTCACTCATAGTAAATGCCGCCTTTCTGCATAGATTATATCACCTGGAGAACAAATGTTCAACAGCGGATTAGATTCCCGAATGGATCGATATACTCAGCCTATCTATATTTCGCGCCCATTTCCGCTATTGTCCCTGCGAGTCTGGCCCGAAGCGTTTCGGGCGTCAGCACTTCGACCCAAGCGCCGTACTGCATAGCCCAATTGAACATGGCGTTTTCGTTGACTTTTACAGTAACTTCTACAAAAGCGTCATCAAGTTTACTAACAGAGAAATCCAGTCCAAACCAGTCGACAATATCAGACATGATGCGACAATCCGCTTTGAATGTCACGCGGACGCCTTCACCTGAATACATATAAATATGTTCCGCCATATGTTTTGGCAAATCCTGTTTCAGGCTCACCCCACCTGTTACCTTTTCCAACGGTTTTACTTTGCTTTCTTCAATTACACTGAGGTTTGCAATTTTGTCTACACGGTAGTGCGATAGATCATTATATTTATCAAGATTCCCAATCAGGTAGTATCGCCCGTTTGCAGCCACCATTTGATATGGATTAACTAGATATTCAGTAGATTTGCCAATCGCATCCGCTTTAAGCCTCTTCTTTATATCTGCACCATACTCAAAATAGTTAAACCTTATCTGCGCTTTTTTTTGGATTGCTTCATCCAGCATATCAACAATAGAGAAAAACGCCTTGTTGCTTGGAGCGTTTCCCGGTAAAGAATAGACGTGTTTTACATGAGCCTCAAAGTGTTTACTCGAAAGGCTCGTCAGTTTCTCAATTAAGTCCTTACATTGACTGTACGGTATATGTTTTGAAAAAAGCAACCCGTCAATAAGCAACCTAAGTTCGCTGTTGTCAAACGTATGGTTAATATACCATCCTGTCCTGCTTGGCGCATTCCCTGTTCTGAGTATTTCGTCATACTCGATGTTGAACTTATTATTCTCAAATCCAACCAGATTCATCAAATCGCGGGTCACCAATTTCTTGTCCACTTCTATTTCATAGTCTTTCATCAGCAATCCGACGATTTCTTCCCGCGACAGCCTATGCTCTGCATCCGAATAACGATTCAAAATTTCCAAAATAGCAATCTGTGTGATTTTCTTCCCGCCGTACATTTTGTTTTTCCCTTCTCTATCTACTATTAATATAATACCACACTTTATGTCCCATTTTTGGTCCATCAGGCAGCCGTAAAACCAGACTGCGCCTATAGATATCATTTCACCTCAAAATCAAAGTGGAGTAACTGATTTTTTGACGCCCTTTCTCGTTTTGACCACTTATTTGACCACTTATCTTGAAAACTACGTATAACTGGATGACATTAGATGTCACGAGAGTATTGAAATTGCAAGACTGTACGATACTATACAGACGAGTTGATACCTGCTGTCACGGCTTTGTCGTCTTTCGTAATGCGCAGGTTGGGAGTTCGATTCTCCCGGGTAGCTCCAATCAAAACCCCCGCGGTTTCAATGCTCGCGGGGTTTTACTTAGACAAAAGGGGACGGTTCATAGACAAAAGGGGACGGTTCATGCGTCTTTCAAGACGCATGAACCGTCCCCTTTTGTCGTTACATATCCCTGATTGATTTTAATGCCTTTCTGATATCGCTACAAATTAATGAGTGCATACTGCCTGCGTATAATCCCGGATTCGCGTTTTTTAGCGCGGTAGATATAACATCGGTCAAATCCGGTTTGTATTTAGCAATGTTCGGAAGTGCCTTTATGCATTGTCTTGCTGTAATTGGTTTTTCATCAGCAATATGGTCAAGGTATTTGTCAATTATTTCATCAATTTTATTATCCTCATCCCATTTTGCATTAGCAGAAATCAAAAGTAGCCCTCTTGTTCTGATATATGAATTATTGTTATATAGCATATCGGCAAAAGTTTCGAAAAACTGATAAACGCTATTATTCAATAAACTCGTCTTTTCAAGCTCTTGTAAACACTTATACGCGGCTTTATCGTTCTTATCGAATAAGCCTTCTACCAATTCCGGAATAGTGTATCCATCAACCATATAAATCACCTTTTCTAAAAAACGTTCAGTAATAAGTATAATTGAATATAGGGATTTTTTCACTTTGAAGCAAACGTTTGGATTATTTAATATACTAACGCTGAAAGGTTTCACTTCGCAAGGAAACGATAATACGCCTTCGCGATTCGAGCCTTTCCCCTAAGACGAGCGGGCTTGCCCACTTCCGTCTTTCAAATAATGTGGGCGGGGCTATGCTCCGTCCGCACTTTATAAGAACCGATTTCTGTTACTGCTTCAATAAAAACTATGGGATTGAACCTGTGGATATTATGGTTGCTTTTCAATTCAATCAATTCACAATCGCTAATCAATTCAACCGCCCGCCTTGCCTGTTCGTTTGAAGATGCCGCCATAAGGATGCCGTCATCGGTATAGGCTTCCTCGGTATGCAAAAAGATAGTGGGAATAGAAATATCCTGCATCAAGTCCGCGTGGTCTATGCCGCTGTGCCAAGTATAATCATAGAAACGCTCACCAAACCGTAAATCGTATTGATTTGAATAGAGAAACATAAAGTTAACCGATTCCGGCATGAAGAAATACTGCACCGGCTTTTCGGGATTCTTTTCATGATACCTTTGGGCGTAATTAGCAAGCCCGTTCATTGAGGAAGCCATATAAAGTCGCCCCCACAGACAATTTCGCATATAATAGGCCTCCCAGCATTCAGGTTGCTCGGAATAAAGGAACTCGTACATGGGCTTATATGTATCTTGATAAGCAAAACTATTCTCAAAGTATTCTTTTTCAGTTGAGAACACAGGCGGGTCTTCCAATACTGCACCTGTTATTAACTCGCCACCGTACGCGGCTATATACGCCGCCAACAATCCGCCAGATGAATGACCCGACACTACGGTTTCTTTGCCGATAACATTATAGATAAACCAAATAATATCGTCACCGTTTATATCGAGATAATACTTCCTATCATCATGCGAAGACCCACCATGACCATAACAGTCAACCGCGAAGATATGCCAGTATTTGCTTAACTCCGGCAGAACTCTCGCATAATCCTGCCACGCTCCGGTCTGACCGTGGATTAGTAGGAGCGCATTGCCGTTATCGGGGCCTTCTGCATAATTAATGACCGAGCCATCGTCAAGCATGATATGCTTTTCTGTAAATCCCGCGTTTATGGTTTTTAGGTAATCAGCCTGCCAGTAGTGCGTACAGCGGTAAGTATAAATGCCCACAGCGGTTGCGGCTAATATTACAATAATCAGCAGCACAATAATCCACCTTTTCGGGTTTTTGGCATCAGTCTTTTTAATCGTCGTCACTGTTCCCAAGCGCAAGCCCCACAGCGGTCTGGCTTGCCGCCTGCATGAAAGCATCACCGGGAACAAGCGCAATCCCGGCAGTCCCCGGATTTGAGTCGCCCAATACGACCAGCGTATCGCCGTGTTTGAATCCGAACAAATCCCTTGCCTTTTTAGGGATGACAATCTGACCGCGTTCACCGATTTGGA
>Ga0082212_10009948_pt1 | contig 12213 bp, 12 predicted proteins | sample TergutNt197P3_FD_71548 | JGI IMG/M metagenome (GOLD analysis project Ga0082212, IMG submission 71548) | Neocapritermes taracua P3 segment gut microbial communities from Petit-Saut dam, French Guiana - Nt197 P3 | ecosystem: Host-associated > Arthropoda: Insects > Digestive system > Gut ... | reverse complement strand
TTTTCGCTAAATAACTCTCACAGAGGCACAAAGGCACAGAGGTTAAGGATAGTTAGGATGGTCTTTGACCGCTACTCCCTATTCCTTCTGTGCTTCCGTGCCTCCGTGTGAAAAATATCAAGTGGATTTCTTCGCTAAAGCCACAGGTATATCTTGTGCAGATAGGTGCAGACAATCCAGGTGCCGGCGATCAGGAAAGCCAGGGCGAAGGGGAGGATCGCCCAGGCATCGGCGGTTAACAGAATCGTCCTGCCAAGAAAGGCAAGGATTGCGCCGATGCCGATAAAAATAAATTCGCGTGAGCTACGCGACCATGCGGCGATAAAAAAACTGACGGTGGTTATAAGGAAGGTCCCGGCTTCAATAAGCCGGAATATCGGAACATAGCCGGTGATCATGTTCAGGCTGGAATCCCATGCCTCGGTATCGATGGGAACCCCCAGGGCGATAACCAGGGCGGTGACGGCGATCAGCATGATGACGTTGCGCTGCCGTTGCGACTCATAGCCCACCGCGTACAGGCTGGCGGCGAACAGGGAAAAAATGCCGAAGTGCCTGGCGAACAGCAAAACACGCGAAGCCATGAGCGGGTACAGCGAGGGCATTACATGCACCTGCCCCAGGGGAAGGATCAGGCGCAGCGCCTCAACGGAAAATGAAAGGGCGAAAAAAACTACAAACAATATTTCCGGCGACTGGGTTTTTTCAAAGAAATAATACGTTAAAATTATCGAAAAAAATGAATATACTACCATCGCCAGAATGCCGCAATGCACCGCCAAAAGCCGCGCGCTAAAATATTTTCCGACAATCGCCTGGAAAAAGCCGCCGGAACGACGGGCAATTTCCGGCTCCATCAGGGAATAAACGGGTATTGTCCGTATTGACGCCGCGGCGCATATCACGAGGCATAAAAACGACAGGATAATGCCCCCCTTAAAGAGCAAATTCCTCGCGGACAGGGTCATGGTACCAGCATAATCAACGTCCCTCTTTTACTCAAGAGTATTTTTGTACCGCCGATAATCGTAGTCAGGGAGGACTTCCATGAAATTCAGGCACATTTTTCTGGCGGCGGCGGTTTTTCTGGCAGCGAACATGTATGCCTGGGCCGACGACTCGGCTTCCTTTGTGGACCTGGGGTTTTCGCGGGACGGCAAGTTCTATATGTTTGCCCAATACGGGGTAAAATCCGGTACGCTCATACCCTGGGCGGATATGTATATCGTTGATGTCGCTAAAAACGAATTTGTTCCCGGAGGCAGACTCTCCTACACCCATGACAACCCGATATACGCCGGGCAGGACGGGGCAGGGGCCATGCACCGCCTGATCGCCGTAAACGCCTCCCTTGCCGCGCGCTACGGCGTTACCTACCCGAACCAGGGCCAGCCCCTGTACATTTCCCTTGACGGCGACCCCGCCTACGACGGCGAAACGATCACGTTCCGCGACTTTGTCTCCGGCGTTTTCTACCGTGCGGCGCTCGTTGAATCGTCAAGCGTATCCGATGGGGACCTGCACTCGTCGTTCTACATCATGCTGGACTGCGTTGACATTGACGGCACGGAAAAAACTTACGCCGTCGGCACGCCCGATCACCGCCGACCTTTCGTTTCGTCATACCGGATAAAAAAGGTGCTTATAGCCCCGCCGGGCGACTCGCTGATCTTCGTCATCGAGATGCAGCGTCAGACAGAAACGGGACACGACATCCGCTACATGGTTGAAGCCCTGCGTTTTTGACATTACAATATCATTAACTATGATAACCCTGACTCACGAAGAAAAAATCGATCTGATGGGTTCCCTGAACTGGGATTACCTGGACACGCGGGAAGACATGCTTGCGGTAATTGAGGGCCGCCTGGAATCCTCCGGGGCTTTTAACCGGGAAAAGCTCTTTGTCCGGTCCCTGGAGCGAATTACATGGCACTATGTATTGGCCCTCTGGGGAATTGAAACAATAAAGGAGCTGTACACGCCGGCAATAGCGGGGCGCGTATGGCCAAAAGGGAGAAGGTGTCATTATGATTTTGCCCTCGCAGTATTACGAAGAGAGCCTGTATCCGCTCCAGGATGGGGTACTGAATATTTTAAGTCGAAGCGGTACAACTTTTTTTCTAACCGGGGGTACGGCGCTTAGCAGGGCTTATTATAATCACCGTTATTCCGACGACCTTGATTTTTTTCTTAACCAGAGCGAGAGTTATGATGATGAACTGGATACGGTTCTCGCGCTGCTCAGGGAAAACGGTTTTGTTTGGGACAACGAAAAAGGCTACACAAGAAACAAAGGTTTTGCCACAATAAAAGTTGGATACGCAGGATCCGATACGCTGTTAAAACTCGATTTTGTTAACGATAATGCCCCCCTCTTCGGAGAAATACAGAACACCGGTTTTTTTTACCGGACAGATTCGATTCGGAATATGCTTTCAAACAAGCTGTCTGCGATTTTCCGTTACGCGGCCAAGGACGTTGTCGATATCAGGGAAATTGCCCTGCATGAAACGGTGGACTGGCCGGTGATTATCCAGGAAGCCAGACAGAAAGAAGGCGGTCTGGAACTTATTTACATTAGCGAAATCCTCAAAGGCATGCCTCGCAGCGAATTTGACACGGTGGCATGGATAAAAAAGCCTGATTGGGAAGTTTTTTGCGCCGATATCGATCGCATTGTGTACGATATGATAAGCGGCGCTTAATAGCCCTAAACTTGACCCACGTAATTTTCCGAAATCCCCGGCGGGGCATAGCGGGCAAGCGTGGGTCAAGTTTAGCAATACACGGGCTTTACAATCCAAGCAGATACTGGTTGAACAGGTTTTCCAGGTACTCCTGCTTGCCGCTTTTTAGGCCGGCCTTGCCGTAGCCGACTTTTTCGCCGATTGCCGAAAGCTGTTCGAGGGTCATTTTTCCGCCGGCGAACTTTACGCCTTCGGGCGTGTTAAACGAAATGTAGCGCTTTTTGACAAAGGCGGAAATTTTCCGGTCGGCGATCATTTTGTCGGCGATTACCAGGCCGGCGGCAAATGCGTCCATGCCGCCGATGTGGGCGAGGAACAGGTCGGCGTGATCAATCGAGTTGCGGCGGATCTTCGCGTCAAAGTTCAGGCCGCCGGTGGTAAAGCCGCCGGCACGAAGGATGGCGTACATCGCCAGCGCGGTTTCGTAGTAGCTGTTGGGGAACTGGTCGGTGTCCCAGCCGTTTCTGGCATCGCCGCGGTTCGCGTCTACCGAGCCGAAAAATCCGGCGGCGGCGGCGGTTTCCAGTTCGTGGATAAAGTCGTGGCCGGCAAGCTCGGCGTGGTTGGCCTCAATGTTCAGGCGGAAATCCCTGTCCAGCCCGTAGTGCCGCAAAAAGCCGATCACCGTCTCGGTGTCAAAATCGTACTGGTGCTTCGCCGGTTCCATCGGCTTCGGCTCAATGTAGAACGTTCCCTTGAAGCCGTGCTTGCGCCCGTAGTCCCGCGCCATGATGAGGAAGCGGGCGAGGTGATCTTTTTCCTTTTTGAGGTCGGTGTTCATAAGGCTCATGTAGCCCTCGCGCCCGCCCCAGAACGTATAGCCCTGCCCGCGCAGTTCTATCGTAGCGTCGATGGCTGCTTTTACCTGGGTTGCAGCCAGCGCAACCACGCCGAATTCGGGATTGGTGGCGGCGCCGTTCATAAAGCGGGGATGGCTGAACAGATTAGCCGTTCCCCACAGCAGCTTGACGCCGGTGGCCTTCTGGAGCTTTTTCGCTTTTCGTACCATTGTAAAAAGATTTTTTTCGCTTTCGGCGGGAGTGGCGCCTTCGGGGGCGAGGTCCCGGTCATGGAAGCAGTAATAGCCGACGCCGAGCTTGGAAAAAAATTCAAACGCCGCGTCCAGCTTGTGAACCGCCGCGTCCATCGGTTTTTTGGCGTCGGTTTTCCAGGGCTGGGCGAGCGTGGCCGAACCGAACGGATCCGTGCCGTCGGCGCAGAAGCTGTGCCAGTAGGCGACGGCAAATCGCAGATGATCCTTCATCGTCTTTTTGCCGATTTTTTTCTCCGGATCGTAGTACTTGAATGCCAAAGGGTTGTCGCTCTTTGGCCCTTCATATTTGATTTTTCCGACTTTTGGGAAGTACTCTTTTTTCCCAACATAGTAATCCGACATTTTAGCCTCCGTGACTGGACTTGTTCAGCAACCCGGTTGGTTGCCTCACAAGTCTTGCATTTTTTCGGCTTTCAGCCTGCAAAAATGCGTTTTAAGCGGTTGCTGTTCAGAAACTGGAGGTTTCCGAACAGCTCTATTTATATAGCGGGCTTACCGCCCCAAGATACCGTGAATATTCTTTGTACGCTTTATCATAGGCGGAAACCGCCTTTTTGTCTGGCTTTATTGAAGCGCCGTCCAGCAAAACGTGTTTTTCGGCAAGTTCTCTGATTGACGCTTTCTTCTTCTCGCCGTCTTTCGCATTACGCGACATGCACCACAGCGCCTGAATCGCAGCGCCCATCGCGGCGGCTTCGGCGGCTGCGGGAACCCGCACGGGCAGTCCGGTTACATTGGCGGCGATGCTCTGCCACAGCGGGCTTTTCGAGCCGCCGCCGGTCAGCCGTATTTCTTTCGCACCAAAGCCCAGCCGGTTAAATCTTTCCAGCCCGATCCTCATGCCGAAGATCGCCGACTCCAGCGCGGCGCGGGCGAGGTTTTCCCGCTTGAAGTTGCCCACGGTAATTCCGTTAACGCTGGCCCTGCCGTTGGGAAGGTTCGGCGTGCGCTCGCCGTTGAAAAACGGCAGTACGACTATGCCCTCCGCGCCAATGGGGGCAAGAGCCGCTTCCGCGTCCAGGGCCTGTACGTCCAGGCCGAACAGGGCGCGGAATTCCTCGCTTGCCACGGTGCAGTTCATCGTGCACAGCAGTGGCAGCCAGCCGCCGGTTGACGAGCAGAACGCGGCGAGGTTCCCCGAGGGGTCGATTACCGGCGTGGTGGAAAAGCCGAACAGGGTGCCGGAGGTCCCCAGGCTCATGGTAAGGAAGCCGTCCCGCACCGTGCCCGTCCCGATGGCGCTCATCATGTTGTCGCCGCCGCCGGAAGAAACCAGCGCCCCTTCGGGAATGCCGTACAGCTCGGCAGCGGCCCTGGTTACCATGCCTGCGGGAGCGTCCGGCGCGATCAGCGGAGGCAGCAGCGATTTTAGATCGGGCGCGATAAGGCGGCATACTTTTGAGGCCCATTTCCGCTCGCGCACGTCAAAAACCGCCGTGCCCGAAGCGTCGCCGTATTCTGCGGTGAACGCGCCGGTCAACAGGTAATTGATGTAATTGTGGGGAAGGAGGACGTGCCGAAGTTTCGCAAATGCTTTGGGTTTGTGGTTTTTCAGCCACTGGATCTTCGGCGCGGTATAGCCGGGCCGCATGGGCAGCCCCGCCTGTGCGATAAGTTTTTTTTCGCCGCCGGCCAGTTTGGTCAGCTCCGCGCATTCTTCTGCGGTGGAAGTGTCGCACCAGAGTTTGACGTTGTACACGGCCTTTCCCGTGTCGTCTAACGGCACAAAGCTGTGCTGCTGCCCGGAAACACCGATTGCGGCAACGGTTTTTTTAACTTCGGGATCGATTGCGTCAAAGCAGGCTTTCAAAGCTCCGTCGTACCATTCGGCTTTTTGTTCTCTGGCGCCATTGCTTTCCGCGATCATGTCCAGGGGAGAAGAGGATTTGGCGGCGATGGTTTTGTTTTCATGGTCGTAGATGATAACTTTGCAACTCTGGGTTCCCAGGTCGATACCGCAGACGGTTTTCATTTCGCTTCATTCTATGCCGTAATCATCATATTGTCGAGTGTTTTTCATGTTGGGTTTGAGAAGGCAGCCCGGCTGTCTGCCTCTCAAGCCGTATCATTCCGGCCTGTAGGGCATAGATTGATACCTGCGTCCGGTTTTTCAGCCCGGTTTTTTTCTTTGCCTGGTTGACGTTGTTGCGCAGCGTGCCGATGGTTATGTTCAGGCTGGACGCTATTTCCGTATCCGTATGGCCGTGGGTGATGCCGGAAAAGATACCAAGTTCCGTAGGGGTAAAATCGGGAAGCGTCCGGTCAGGTATTTTCCTGTCTGCAGCAGATGCACATATCCTGTTGAAAGTTTCATCCCTTTCATTCCTGTCGATGTACAGGCCGCCGTAGTACACGCTCCGCACCGATGCGGCAAGGTTGGCGAAGCCCTGCTGCCTGACAAGGTATCCGGAAATCCCCGCATTCAGGGACTCCTCTACGGAAACGCGGTCTTCCTGGGAGCACAGCATGATCAGCGCAGTAGACGGAGACCTGCGTCTGATTATCGAAGTAAGTGTCAGGCTCACAACGTCTCCCAAATCAAAATCCAGGATAATAACGTCAGGCTGTTGGGGCAGCGCTGATTGCAGCAGGGTGTATCCGTCTTCTGCTGTGCATACTATTACAAAATCATCCTGCCGTCCGAGTATTGCGATTATCTTTTCACGGTCTTCACTGCGTTTGCAGACAATGGCGATGCTGATCATCGGACGAATCTCCTTTGTGAAAAGCAGAATTATATAGCGAAACAGTATCAATAACGATGTAACAACAATATAATAACAGACTTCGCTGTCGGCAAGTAAAAAATCATATTTTTGGCGAATTTTCCGAAAAGATTAAAGCAAATCGCACTTTCACGCCATATAAAGGGTATGGCACGAAAAAACTGGGTAAGCACCCAAAACGAAAAACAAATTACATCACTGTTATGCGTGGATGTCTGACCGTTATCGCCGAGATATGCGGTATTGCGGGTTTTTTATTGGCATTGTATATTTTTATGAAGGAGTTCTTATGAACATAATACTTTTGGTAGCGTTTGGCCTTGTTGCGATTGGCTCCATTATCCGTCTGATTCTGTTTTTTTCAAATTCCAAGGGTTCACAGGGATAACGGGCTGCGTCCTGGGTACGCCGGGTGCCTGGCGTTGTTTTGTGGACTTGACTATAATATTTCCATACAGAGAACTGGAATAAAAAATCTGAAGTTGCTATAATTTCGTTCCTATGGCAAAACGAGGAACTATCGAGATCGACCGGGAACTGTGCAAAGGCTGCCTGCTGTGCATCCGCGCCTGCCCGACAAAAGTAATGGAAGCCGATACACAGCCCAATGCCTCCGGCTCATACCCTGCAAAACCGGTGAACATGGAAAAGTGCATCGCCTGCGGGAACTGTTACGAGGTTTGCCCCGATGTCTGCATCAGGGTTTTTGAACTGGAGGGAGCGTAAAACATATGAGCGAAAAGGTTTTATTGAGCGGAAACGAGGCGATTGCCGAAGCCGCCATCCGCGCGGGCTGTACCGCGTATTTTGGCTACCCCATAACCCCGCAGAACGAGCTGATCGCCTACATGGCGAAACACATGCTGGCAAAAGACAGGGTGTTCATCCAGGCGGAAAGCGAAGTCGCCGCGATTAACATGGTCTACGGCGCTTCCTGCGCGGGGGCGCGGGCCATGACCAGCTCTTCCGGCCCCGGCCTGAGTCTGAAGCAGGAGGGAATCTCCTATGGCGCGGGCGCCGACGTTCCCATGGTGATAGCGAACGTGGTGCGGGGCGGGCCCGGCCTGGGCAATATTGCTCCCGCACAGAGCGATTATTTTCAATCAACCAGGGGAGGCGGCCACGGCGACTACTACTGCATCGTGCTGGCCCCCAAAAGCGTGCAGGAATGTGCCGACCTTACCTACCTGGCCTTTGACCTTGCCGACACATACCGGATGCCGGTACTCGTGCTTGCCGACGGGATGATCGGCCAGATGATGGAGGGCGTCGTGCTGCCGCCGGAGAAAGCTACAGACAAGCTGCCCAGCCGGGACTGGACCGCGGGCAAAATGGGCGAGCGCTCTCCTTCTTCCGACGGCCGCCGCCAGGCGCGGCACATCACTTCGATAAACCTTGTGCCGCCCGCGCTCGAAGCCATCACCATTGCCCGCTTTGAGCGCTACGAGGCGGTAAAAGCCGCAGAAGTCCGCTTTGAGGAACTCGGCTGCGAGGACGCGGACCTGGTTCTTGTCGCCTACGGCACATCGGCGCGGGTCTGCCTCGGGGCGCGGATGCTCGCCGAAAAAGAAGGCATAAAGCTCGGCATCTTCAGGCCCATCACCCTGTGGCCCTTTCCCTACCAGGAACTGGCAAAAATCGCCGCCGGGGGAAAGCCGTTCCTCTCGGTGGAAATGAGCCTGGGACAGTTGATTGAGGACATTAAGCTTTCGGTGTACGAGGCGGTGGCGGCTGGCGGCTCCGCAGCCGGCGTCTGCTCCGCAGCCGTCGTCTGCTCCGCAGCCGATGTGAAGATCCACCTGTTGGGGCACTGCGGCGGGATAATCCCCACCGAAGAAGAAGTCTTCGCCGAAGCCAAAAAGATTTTAGGAAAATAACATGAAAGAAATTTACGGACATCCTGACAGTTTGTACAAAGTGCAGACCAAGTACTGCGGCGGCTGCGGCCATGGGGTGATCCACCGGATCATCGCGGGCATTATCGACGAAATGGGGCTGCGCGAGAAGGCGATCATCACCAACCCGGTGGGCTGCTCCATCTGGGCCGACCTGTACTTCGATTTCGATTCGGTGCAGCCCGCCCACGGCAGAACCCCCGCCGCCGCCACCGGCGTTAAGCGGGTGCTGCCCGATCACCTCGTCATCTGCTACCAGGGGGACGGCGACATGGCGGCGATCGGAACCGCCGAAATGATCCATGCGGCGAACCGGGGCGAAAAATTCACCACCATTTTTGTTAACAACGCCATTTACGGCATGACCGGCGGCCAGATGGCCCCGACCACGCTGATTGGGCAGAAAGCCTCAACCGCTCCGGACGGCCGCGACCCAGGCAAGGCGGGAATGGGCTACCCGATGCGCGTTTCGGAACTGCTTGCCACGCTGGACGGCGTACGGTATGTCGCCCGCGGCGCGGTAAACAACGCGGCGAACGTCCGCAAGACGGGCAAATACATCAAAACGGCGCTGGAAGCGCAGATGTCCGGCCAGGGCTTTACCATGGTTGAGGTTCTCGCGGCCTGTCCCACCAACTGGAGCATGGACCCGCTTCCGGCGGTGGAGTGGCTGGAAACCAGCATGATCCCCGTGTTTCCGCTGGGCGAAATTAAAAATACGCTGACATCGAATGGGGGGGCAAAATGACCGAAAAATCGTTATTCGCGGGCTTTGGCGGACAGGGCATTGTCTCTTTAGGGCAAATTTGGGTCTTTTGCGCCATGCAAGAGGGCAAAAACGTCTCTTACTTCCCCTTTTACGGGGCCGAAAAGCGCGGCGGCATCGCCAGGGCCGGGGTCATCATCTCCGACGGCGAGATTGCCAGCCCGCTGGTCACCACCCCCGACTCGGTACTGGTTATGAACAGCGCTTCCCTGCCGCTCTGCGAGGAAATTCTCAAAAAAAACGGGCTGATGCTGATAAATTCCAGCCTGGTAAAGGAAGACCCCAAACGGAGCGACATTAAAATCGTTAAGATCGAAGCGACCGGCCTTGCCGAAAAGGTAGGCCACGGACGTTTTGCCAACATGGTGGCGCTCGGCGCGATGGCTAAGCTCACCGGCGCGCTTTCCCTGGACAAAACCGAGGAAATTCTGCGCGAATTCTTCCCCGACAAACCCCAGCTTATCCCGTTGAACCTGCAGGCAATAGAAGCCGGCCTCAAATCCGTGTAACGATTCCGCCAAACTTGACCCGCATTATTCCCCAAAACCCCAGCGGGGAGGGCGGCGCGGGGGGCGGGCGCGGGCAGGCAAAAATCTGGGGGAGTCCGCCTGCGGAGCCACCTGGCCACTCAATTCTTCTTGTTTAGAGTAACTACCCAAAATCAGCTTCTTAAGTGGCCAGGCATTTTTTGTATCCTATTTTTAGAATTTTTTGGCTCGTCTCCTTCAGCGGGGAGACCCAGAAATTTTTTGCCCGCCCGCGCCCGCCCCCCGCGCTGCCCTCCCCGCTGGGGCTTTTCCGGCGATTGAGGGCTAAGTTTAGCTCTTTAGAGCAGGGTTGTGATTATTACAGTGGCTCTTTTGGGGCTTTTGCCATGCTGCCTCCTTTTTTAAACACTGCTTAACGCAGAGCATGTTCTTAGGCATCCTCCAGTTTTTTAGTCCCCCACCTCTTGTTCTAAATTTGACACACAGTTGCTCGGTTAAAGCCCCGGCGGGGCGGGCGCGCGGGGGTGGCGAAAATTTCTGGGCCTCCCCGCCGTAGGAGACGAGCGAATAGAATCAAAAACCAGGGGAAAGAAAAAGCTGACCAGCATGAGGAACATGACTATATCGCTTATTTTAGGAACTGCGCTGTATTGCATGGAGAAAAAAAGGCTGGTCAGTGGCTCCGCAGGCGGACTCCCCCAGATTTCGCCGCCCCCGCGCGCCCGCCCCGCCGGGGTTTGTGCAAATAAGTTGTGGGTCAAGTTTAGCCTCTTCATCTGAAATGAATTACCAATATTTTTGACGAATTTTGTGGGAGGCGGGAATTTATTTTCGTATATTTTAGGCAGATGAACGCATTTTTATGGAGGAGATACGTCATGAATGCCAAATATCGAAAAATAGCGCAGTCAATCGGTTTGTTTTTTATCTTTGCCGGGATATTCTCCGGCTGCGAGGTTGAGCCTTTTAAGGCCGGCCTTGGCCCCAAAGTTGACATAACAGCCCCCGAAATTCACGAAATAACGCCCCCGTCGGGGAATTATTTAAAAGATAATGTTATTACGTTCAGAGTGCGGGTTACCGATGATATCGCCGTTACTATGGTAGATATCCATTACCGGCAGGAGAAAAAAGATAACTGGAAGGTCCTCCCCATGACCCAGGAAGCAGATCCGGACTGGTGGAGCTTTACCCTGGATTTCACCAACCCCATGTATTGGATCGGCGGCAAGGAATTCTATTCCAATGGCGATTTTTACATAAAAATTACCGCTTATGACGGGTCGGGAAAGGAAACAATCTCCGATCCTACCCACTATTTTATCAAAACAAGCCCGCCCGATATTGAAATGAGCGTGCCTTACCTGGAAGCCAAGTTCTGGGAGACAATTCCTGTCCTTGGCGATTACTATGACTGGAGCGGCGAGAACGAGGTAAAAAAACCCATCGTGTTCCAAAAAGGCGATATTTTCGGCAATGTTTCCGACATCCAGGGGATTCTGGCCCCCTATCCGCAGATAAAAATCTGGAATCCCGGCGCGGGAGAAACCGAAGACACCTACGGGTGGGACTATTTGCAGATAGACAACTTCATTGGCCCCCCCGACTGGGCAACCCGCGAAGATCTCCCCGGAGCGGGCGGGGCGCGGAACATCGGATTCAAGCTGGGTACTTTTGAACGCAGGGCGGACGGAACGGCTTCCGATACTCCCATGGCGCAAAGCAACGCTGCCCCCTACAAGTTCCGTGTACGGGCAAAAGACATCGGCGACTCCGGCACCGGGGAAAACCAGATGGAAAAATATTACCCGCCCCTGGGTTATCCCGCAGCGGAATTTTTTATCGTGTTAAGCGAAGGTCCGCCGGTGCTGGATCTGTACTACAACGATAACTTCAATTTTTATCCGCCCCATGAATTTCTGCTGCCCGCCGATCCAGCATACGACATCCACCGGAATACCAATCCATCTTCCCCCTACGGACAGGACAATAGTCTGAGGCAGAAGTATATCAACGGGGAAAACGATTTTGTCATTGAAGCCCGCACCCGCCACGGAAGCGGAATCAAAAAAGCCCTCCTTGGCGTAAGCAATAATTCCGCGCCTGCCGGTTCGCCGGAACGCGCGCTCAAGTACCTGCATTGGGAACAGGGCATCGGCAGCCTGTACAACACCAGTTCCCCCAATCCCGATCCGGCCGGCGATCCCCGCTGGGTGCGGAACAACAAAAATGTCCCCGAGCGGGAATTCCTCTTTCTTAGCCCCAAAATAAAAGATGGCGTGAGTATCCCGGTAGTTGACGCGGACAACAACCCCACCGGCGAAGAGTATGTTTTTTCAGGGGCAGAGTATGAATTTACCGTAAGGGTTTGGGAAGGAATCGCAGAAGAAGACGAGTACACCGAGAAGGGCGTGCTGATACGGATCGTCGACAATCCGCCGGAGATTGCCTTTACCAACATCAACATGGAAACATCCGCATTGAGCAGCAACATCACCACCCTTTCCGACGACCTGGGCGAGCCGGTGATCCGG
>Ga0082212_10009947_pt1 | contig 12213 bp, 3 predicted proteins | sample TergutNt197P3_FD_71548 | JGI IMG/M metagenome (GOLD analysis project Ga0082212, IMG submission 71548) | Neocapritermes taracua P3 segment gut microbial communities from Petit-Saut dam, French Guiana - Nt197 P3 | ecosystem: Host-associated > Arthropoda: Insects > Digestive system > Gut ... | reverse complement strand
AGATTTATTCATCGAATACATGAAAGTCACCGGAAAAATTGACACCGCCGTGGAAAATGCCGACGAACAGGAATTAATTCGGATTTACGCCGAAGCTATCCCCATGGGTACCACACTCAGCCTTAAATTGCAGGACATCCGTGATCAGGTGTTTTCCACAACAAAAGAAAAAGCCCTGGAGGCAACGAGACATACAGCCGGTGTACTGCGTGTGATCTACATCATAGCTGTTGTTCTTGTTTGTATGCTGACTACCGCGTTATTGCTTACTACCGACAGCATTAACCAGCCAATTTCGGCGCTGGAAAAGGCAGCGGTCGAAATAGCCAATGGAAACCTTGCCTACCCCATCCGAAATGATCGCAAGGATGAACTGGGGGTGCTTTCAAACAGCATAGGCGACATGGTAGACAAGATTTCCGAACATACCAAAACAATGACCATAATGGATAACCTGGATGCCATGATATGCGTTTGTGATCTTGACTATAATCTGCTGTACGCAAACAAACGCCTAACGAGCAGATTCGACATGGACACTGATTATGTAAACAAAAAATGCTACAATGTTACAAGGGGCAAGGACACGCCATGCGCTTTCTGCCAATTGATGGATCTTCTGCCCCAAAAAGATGAGTTTCCGAGCCAGGACTTTGAATATATATGGGACGATGTTTTGAACGTGTGGCTCGGCGGAACCGCTTCGATTATCCGCTGGGTGGACGGTTCCATGGTGCTTTTTCAGGCTTCAAGGGATGTATCGCAGAAAAAGCAACAGGAAGAACTGCTGAAAGAAGCCCTTGAAACGGCGGAAACCGCTTCGGTTGCGAAGTCTTCTTTCCTTGCCACCATGAGCCACGAGATTCGCACGCCGATGAACGCTATTTTGGGTATCGCGGAAATTCAGCTGCAGAATAAAGAACTCGTGCCGGACACAAGGGAAGCGCTGGGCAAAATTTACAATTCGGGCGGCCTCCTGCTCAGCATCATCAATGACATACTCGATCTGTCCAAAATCGAAGCCGGCAAACTGGAACTTGTCCCCGCCGAATACCAGGTGGCGAGCATGATTAACGATACCGTTACCCTTAACATGATGCGGATTGGCAGCAAACCCATTACCTTTGAACTTTCCGTGGATGAAAACATACCGTCGATCCTTTTCGGCGACGAGCTGCGCATCAAGCAGATATTGAACAATTTGTTGAGCAACTCGTTCAAGTATACGAAAAAAGGCGTGGTTAAGCTGTCCGTTTCCGTCAAAAAGGAAATTGATTCAAAAGACAGCACAACGCTTGTGTTTACCGTGAGCGACACGGGGATGGGCATGACGGAAGAACAGATCGGCAGGCTATTCGACGAATACTCCCGTTTTAACATGAAAGCCAACCGGACCACCGAGGGGACGGGACTGGGCATGAGTATCACGAAGAATCTGATACGCATGATGAACGGAGAGATTTCCGTCAAAAGCGAGGTAAACTGGGGATCGGCGTTTACCATACGCCTGCCTCAAGTGGCTGTTGGCTCCAGTGTACTGGGCAGGGAACTTGCGCAAAGCCTTGAAAAGCGCCAGATAAACGATACAAAACAAACCAAGATAGCGCAGGTGGTATTTGAGCCGATGCCCTACGGCAAGGTTCTGGTAGTAGACGACGTGGAGTCGAATCTCTATGTCGCCAGGGGACTCATGTCGCCTTACGGACTGTCGATTGAGACCGCCGCAAGCGGCTTCGAGGCAATTGACAAGATCAATGGCGGCAATGTGTATGACATCGTGTTCATGGATCACATGATGCCGGAAATGGACGGCATTGAAGCGGCAAAGAAAATTCGCGAACTTGGATACACTCAGCCCGTCGTCGCACTTACGGCGAATGCCGTAGTTGGACAGTCCGAAGTATTCCTGGAAAACGGTTTCGACGGCTTTATTTCCAAGCCGATTGATGTACGTCAGTTGAACACTATACTGAAAAAATTTGTACGCGACAGGCAGCAGCCGGAACACTAGCTATTATTTTGGTCTTCCTGCGCAAAGGCTTCAGTAAGGCTCGTGTTTAAACTGCCAAGTCCCTGTAAAAAACGCGGTAAATTTGACGCGCAAAAGGCGGCGTCTTCCCTGCCGGACGCATCTTCCATGTCCCGCGCCTGAGCGGAAAGATCCTCCGCGCCGATATTGGCAAGCGCGCTTTTCAGGCCATGTACCTCTATGCAAAAACTGCGCAGATCACCCTTTGCAAAAAAATCATTCAATTTTTGGACATGGTTTGCAAATTCTCTTACCGTCAGCCTCAAAAGCTTTTCGTAAATATCCCACTGGCCTATCCTGTCCAGCCCTGTCTGCACGGAAAGCCCTTCTATTTTCTCAACTTGTTTCAACAGGCCGGTATTTGCAGCGGCATCATCTGCGGCTGTTGTTCCTGCCGGTGAACTGTCTGCTTTTCCCTGCGGAATCCAGTCCGCCAGAATTTTTTCCAGCGCCGCCTTGTTAATTGGTTTTGTCAGCAAGGCGTTCATACCGGCGCTCAAAAACATTTCTCCGGAACTTTCGTCTTCGTTGGCGGTCAGCGCTACTACCGGTGTACTTACGCCCAATTCACGGATTTTTTGGGCGGCTTCTATTCCGTCCATTTCGGGCATCATGTGATCCATGAACACGATGTCATATACACTGCCGCTTTTGAGTCTGGCGACTGCCTCGAAACCGCTTGTGGCGGTGTCCACTGTAAGGCCGTAAGAGACCATAAGTTTTTTGGCAACATACAGATTCGATTCTGTATCATCAACAATCAATACTTTTGCATCCGCCATTTTTTACCTCAGGAAAAACGATTTTTATTTTTTCTGCACAGCTTCGGCGAACTTGTCTTTGATCATCCGGAAAACCTCCACCAAAACCGGATCAAAATGGGTTCCCTTGCTTTCTTCGATAATTTTGCATGCTTCCTCATGGCTGTACGCGGGCTTATAGGGACGAACGGTAATCAGCGCGTCGTATACGTCGGCAATTGCCATCAGCCGTCCTTCAAGGGGAATATTTTTGCCCATGAGTCCCCTGGGGTAGCCGGAACCGTCCCATTTTTCGTGGTGGGTTCCCGTTATTAAAAGGGCATGATTCAAAAAGGCATGCTCTGTTGTATTGCTCATTATTCTTTCTATGGCTTCCATACCTATGGTAACATGGGTTTTCATAATTTCAAATTCTTCCGCCGTAAGTTTGCCGGGTTTGTTCAGAATCAGGTCGCCTATGGCGATTTTTCCCACATCATGCAGCTGTGCCGATGCCAGAAAAAAATCCATGTCCCATCCCTTTATCTCATCCGAGTATAGCTTTTCCCGGATAAGCTCATCTGTCAGGGCTTTCAGGTACAGCTGGGTGCGGTTAACGTGACCGCCGGTAAGCTGGTCGCGGTACTCCACAAGATCGGAAACGGTACTCATTACGGCGTTCTGTAAATTTATTACCTCCTTTGTCTTGTCGCGCACCTTTACTTCAAGGTTGTCCGCATAGTCCTGCAGGGCAGCCTGATTTGCCAACAGTTCCTTTTTCTGCTGCATAATCAACAACTGGTTGGCGATACGCTTGAGCAGGAGGGGACCGGAAAAAGGTTTGGCGATATAGTCCGCCGCGCCAAGGTCAAACCCTTCAAGCTCGCTGTTTTCATCGCTCTTTGCCGTGAGGAAGATAACCGGAATATCGGTGAAGCGCGGATCGGCCTTCATTTTTTTGATGGTTTCGTAGCCGTTCATTTCCGGCATTTCAATATCCAACAGAACCAGATCCGCGGCAACGTTCTCAAGAATTTCAAAAAATTTTGCCGCCGAGGGCGCCGGGTAAACCTCGTAGAATGTCTTGAGCATATTCCTGCCCATAGTAAGGTTGGCCATATTGTCGTCAACCAAAATTATTCTTTGTCGTACTTCTTTCATACCATTATCCCCCGCATCCCTCTTCCGATAGTTTAGCAACAATCTCCGAAAAATTCATCAGCTCAACGTTTTCCCTCAACCACAGGGCAAGCCCTTCGTCTGCCTCGTATTCATAGCTTTCAATTTCCGTCATGGCCGCATCTACATCATCCATCTTGTAAACCCTGCAGGCAGCAACAAGCCTCGACAGTACCTCTTTGTCAGGTTTGTCTTTTTTCGGCCTGGAAGTCTGTGCAGTGACATGTGCAAGTATATCACGCAAAGTACCCAGGAGTTTTTCAACGGTACTTATAAAATCGGTATTATTGACCTCAACAAAATCAAAATTTCCGTCTTTTGCCGCTTTTTCCAGGGCTTCTGCCATTGCCCCCGACGCTTCCGCACAGATACCCCGGCTGGAACTCTTTAACCCGTGAACGGTAATCGCGTATTCCTCCAAGTTATCCCTGCTTATCTCTCTGATGCTTTCGATAAGAGGAGGGGTATTTACCACATAGGATCGCAGCACATGGAAGAACGATTCCTCATCGCCGCCAAAACGTTCAATCCCTTTTTCAATATCTATCCCGACGGCATCCCTGTCGAATATCCGCCGGTCAAACTTGTTCCGCCTGTCCGAACTCCTGCGCCTGTCCGGCGCCCGTTCGCCTGTATCGGTCTTTTGATTTTCGAGAGCCTTCTCCTTACCTTTATCCCGTACCCATTTGTGCAGCACCGCATCAAGCCGCTTGATTTCAACAGGCTTGGGCAGGAATGCCTGGAAACCCCTGCCCAAAAACATTTCCTCGTTTCCTACAATGGCGTTGGCGGTAAGGGCGATTATGGGAACGGTTTTGGCGTATTCGGTCCCTATTTCCTCGCGTATAATTCTGGTGGCTTCGATCCCGTCCATTCCGGGCATCATGTGATCCATGAAAATGGCGTCGTATCTGGTTTTTTCGGCGCGGATGGCGTCGATGGCTTCCTGCCCGCTGACTACGCAGTCGATCTGCATATTGTAGGGCTTCATCATGCCCTTTGCCACGTCCAGATTGGTTATCACATCGTCTACCACCAGCACTTTCGCGTAGGGCATATTGACCCGCTCTATACGGGAGTTTTTTATGCGCCGGTGATCGGAATAGTTGAAATTCTTCAGGCTGCTTGCCACTTCCACGCCGATTGTCATATCGGTTACGAATCCCTGCCGGATTCTTACCGTAAAAACGCTTCCCTTTCCGTATTCACTTTTCACGGCGATCGAGCCGTCCATCATCTCGGCCATTTTTTTGGTAATGGAGAGGCCAAGGCCGGTTCCTTCTATTTTACGGTGGGATTGTGTGTCTACCTGGACAAAATTTTCAAACAGGCTTTCCAGATTTTCGCTTTTGATACCCATTCCGGTATCCCGGACATCGGCGTTCAGCCAGACAGAGTCGTCCTCCCTGACACAGCTTACGCTTAGTTCCACCGACCCTTCCCTGGTGTACTTGAAGGCGTTTGACAAAAGGTTATTAAAAATCTGCCTGACCCGCAGATCATCGCCGTACAGGCGAGACGGCACATTCCAGTCGATGTTCAGAATAAATTCAACGGGCTTATCCCCAATACGCATGATATTTTGGGTGACAGTATCGTTGATGAGGCTGGGGGTGTCATATTCAACCGGAATGAGCTCAAATTTTCCCGCTTCAATTTTGGAAATATCCAGAATGTCGTTGACCGTACTGAGCAGGGTTATGCCGGCGTTATTTATCTTTTCAAGATTCAGGTAATCCTCTTCAATGAGCGTTCCCGCATCCAGGGTTAATTCCGACAATCCGATAATGGCGTTAAGCGGAGTCCGCATTTCATGGCTCATTCTGGCCAGAAAAACAGACTTCGCGTCGGAAGCGGCCATAACCTGCCCGTTAAGTTCCGCAAGACTGCGATTTTGTTCCTCAATTTTGTTAAAAGGCCGGGCGACAATTCCGGAGGCAAGGATTGAGATGACAATGCCGGCAAGCAAAAAAAACATGGCCGAAACCAGCAAATCGTTTCGCAAAGTCAGCAGGGGGCTTTCATTCAGGGGGGCCGCCACGGCAACGCGCCATCCTGCCCTTGAACCGGTAATATGCCGGTATACACAAAGGCGATCTATCCCGCCGTAACAGTATGTCCCCATGCCTTCTTCGGTAACAATCATATTCTGGAGAAAATCGCTCAGACCCGAATAGTCCCCGCCTGTTTCGGGTTCCTCAATAAAATTGCGCTGTTCTGTTACCAGTTCGCGCTGGATATCGGCGATAGTGGTACCCGTTCCGTCGAGCATGAAAATGTTGCCGGTCCGCCACAGCCTGTAGTCCGAAACAAGATCGGTAAAAAGCATTCCCGGAAAGGTTGCGGACAATACCCGGTCTTCCCCCATAGGCACAAACACATGCATGACAAAAGATCCGGACAGACTGTTGTAGTGCGCACCGGAAATAATACGATCCCCGTTAAACGCAACCTGTATGTAACTATTCTCGGTTTCGAAAACGTCATGGGAAACGGGCTCGCCGCAGTTAGCGGCGATGGAATGCCGGTCATATACGGTCAGTGAAATAAATTCCGGGAATTCTTCTATTTGCGAATCCATAAGTTCCGCCATTTCATCAATGGAACCGGTTTTCAGAAGACGTTCAGCTACCGTGTTGGCGTCTGATTTTAAAAGGTCTATTTTCGTAGCGACCAAATCATTGGCTATGGCTATGGCCAATGACAGATCCTGCTCTATGGTTTTGACAAGGTTTTGCCGGGTAAATGACAGACTTAAAAAGTAGTAAGCCGCCGTTACGGTAAAAACAATCGACATTATTATGAGGCCGGCTTTTACACGCATCGACATACGCATCTCCGTCTTACCCGGCCAGAGCCGAAAGCCTTTCTTTTATCTGCTGGAAATTCATCTTATTGATATTTTCACGGAGCCAGAGGACAAGCCCCTCGTCGGATTCGTATTCGCAGCTGTCAATTTCTTTCATTGCGGCGTCTACCCCGTCCATATCATAGGCATTGCAGGCCGCCAACAGCCTGCCCAAAACTTCGCGGTCAGGTCTGTCCTTCCTGGGCCTGGGGCTTTCAATGGCCATTTCCTTCATCATATTTTGTATATCGTTAATCAGTTTTTCGATAATCGCCGCAAAATCGGCGTTATTGGCCAGCACATAACTGATGTCCCCGGCTCTGGCAGCCTTTTCCAGAGCCTCGGCCCTGGAGCCAACCGCCTCCGCGCAAATGCCCCGGCTTGAGCCTTTTATCCCATGAACGGCAACAGCGAAAGCAGGCAAATTATCCTTGTTCACCCCCCTGACCGTCTCAAGAAGCGGAGGCGTGTTCACTGCATAGGATTCCAGTACCTGCAGGAAGGATTCCTCGTCGCCGCCAAAGCGTTCTATTCCCTTGCCGATATCCAGTCCGTCTATTCTCTTGCCAAAGGTACGCCGGTCGCTCCCGCTCCTTCGGTCGGAATCGTTCCGCCTTTCGTCGCCGCTACGAATATCCAGATACTCCTGTCCGTCAATGTTGACTTTCTGGCCATCCAGGCCTTTTTCCAGTTTCTTGTCCCGTACCCATTCCCGAATCACCGCGTCAAGGCGTTCAACTTCAATGGGTTTGGTTAAAAACGCCTGAAAACCTTTGCCAAGGAACATTTCCTCGTTTCCTACAATGGCGTTTGCGGTAAGGGCGATTATGGGAATGGTTTTGGCGTATTCGGTTCCTATTTCCTCGCGGATAATTTTGGTGGCTTCTATCCCGTCCATATCGGGCATCATGTGATCCATGAATACGGCGTTGTATCTGACACTTTCGCTGCGAATCGCGTTGATGGCTTCCTGACCGCTGGTTAAACAGTCAATTTGCATTCCGTAAGGCTTCATCATGCCCTTTGCAACGTCAAGATTCGTCGTCACATCGTCCACCAACAGTACCCGCGCGTAAGACAGGTTGATCCGCGCCATACGGAAGTTCCGGTGGCGTTTCTGATCGGAGTAATGGAAGCTCTTCAGGCTGTTCACCACTTCTTCTCCAATAGTGGTGTCGCTTACATATCCCTGCCGGATTTTTACCGTAAAGACGCTCCCCTTTCCGAATTCACTTTCCACGTTCACCGATCCATCCATCATCGCGGCTATTCTCTTGGTGATGGACAGCCCCAGACCGGTTCCTTCAATTTTCCGGTTGGCTGAAGTATCCACCTGGGCATATTCGGAAAAGAGAACATCCAAATCTTTTTTGCGAATGCCGACACCGGTATCCCTGACGCGGATGGTCATCCACACCGAGTCGCCGTCTCTCTCGCAGTTCACGCCCAGTTCTACCGTTCCTTCCCATGTATACTTGAATGCGTTGGACAAAAGATTATTCAGAATTTGTTTGACCCTCAGATCGTCTCCGTAAAGCTGCGAGGGCAGGTCCTCGGCTATATCCAGAAGGAACTGAATCGGTTTATCGCCGATACGCATAATACTCTGGGTAATGGCATCGTTGATCAGGCTGGGAATATCATACTGCACGGGGATAATCTCAAATTTTCCCGCCTCAATCTTGGAGATGTCCAAAATATCATTGACCGTACTCAGAAGGGTTGTACCGGCACTGTAGATTTTTTCAAGATTTACCTGTGCCGCATCGCCTATGGCTCTGTCTTCAAGCGTCAGCGTGGAAAGGCCGATTATCGCGTTAAGCGGCGTACGCATCTCGTGACTCATTCTGGCCAAAAAAGTTGACTTGGCACTGTTGGCTTCCTGGGCATCTTTCAGTGCCGTCTTGAGTTCCTTCTGAAGACGGGTTCTTTCCGATACATCATCAAACGTGCCCACCACGTTAACCACACGGCCCCGATCATCATAGATCGGCGCGGTTCGCGTCCGGTACGTTTTGCCGGCAATTTCGGTAGTTAAATCCTGCGGCCCCTCTGCAAAAGTTCTCGGCACAGTTTCATGGATGCCAAAAAACCGCTTGTCCAGCAGGGCGGCCTCAATCTTCATGCCTTCGTAAAACGAAGGGGGAAACCCAAGTTCATTAAGGTACATGCCGTTGAACAGCGAAATAACATTATTGTGATCCACACACCAGATAATACCGGCATAGCCGGCGACTACCGCTTCCAGCTTGGCGGCGGTATCGCGTATATTCATGGTCATTTCATTGCGCAAAAGGGCGGTGGCAATCAGCATGCTGCCGGAACGGAGCGTGTACTCCTCGTTTTCGGAAAGAATTCTTTCGCTGTGGCAGTTGTCAAAACCGACATAGCCCCAAAATTTATCCTGTACAAATACCGGTGCCACAAAAAGGGACAAAATCCCCTTCGGCGATAATTGGGACTGTTCCTGCGGCGACAGGTCGCGGACCCTGCTGTTAATGCAATCTCCCCGCGACAGGATCTTTTCCCATCCGGGTATGGTTTTATCGTAGGATATATCAATCGTACTGTCATTTTCCAACTGGGAATCCGCATTGCCCACCCACTCGTAAACCTGGGTACAATACCTCCGTCCTCTCTTTGTGTGGTTCTTCCAGATACTAACCCGGTCGGCGACCACAGACTCAGCCATCATACCCATACAGCGGCGCAGATTGGTGTTGAATTCGTCGATTTCCGCCTGAAGCAGGATTGTAGCGGCGTGGTTCACCGTATTAAGAAGGTTTGCACCCTGTTCGATTTCCTGCATCATCTGTTTATGTTCACGCATGTCCCAGGCATAACCCGCAACGACATCGTCGTTTCCAAATTTGACGCGGACAAGCGTAACTTCCATGGGTATCAGCGTGCCATCCAGCATCCGGTGCGTCCATACAGAGGCGGCGCTGCCCTCGCTAAATGCCCTGTCGATCAGCAGGTGGCCTGCCTTGATGGAAAGCTGCCCGTCATGTTGATATTCAGGACTAAATTCCCAAAACCTGTCCATATACTGCTGCTTGCTTTCCATTTCAAAGAGCCTGAGCGCCGCTTTGTTGCAGTCAAAGACTGTTCCGTCTCTCTGGAAGAGATTGCAGGTCAGCGGCATTGTGTCAAGCAAAAGCGTCGTATGCTCGTGCGTCTTGCGAAGCTGTGCTGTCTGCACGCTGCGGTTCAGGGCGCTGATCATCATCAGGCCGGCGGAACGCAGGATGTTGACCTCGCCCTCGCCAAAAGTGCGCTCATTGCGGCAGTCGTCAAAACTGATAAAACCGTATAATTCCCTGTTCCAATACAGTGGAATCGCCAAAATGGATATTACTCCCTGAGACGCCAATAAAGCCTGTTCCTGCGGCGTCAGCATGGAAGCCGGCCCGTTAATACTTTCGTTTAACATGAATATCTTTTCCCATTCCGGGTTTTCACGGTAAGGACGCATTGCAACGGCGGGTATTCCCCTGTGGCTGGTATCGCTTCTTAACCACTGAAACTGATTAACGTAGGTCAATAATCCGTCGATTGTCTCATTCCGCCAGATATTGATGCGATCAACATCCACACAGTGGCCTATAAGTTCCAGTCCTTCCAGCAGCGACGCTTCAAAATTTTCATCGGCCACCGTCGAAAGCAGCACTGTCGCCGTGTGGTTCATTACATGGAGGAGACTGTCCCGCCGTTCGATTTCATTCACCATCCGGTTTTGTTCACGCAGGTCACGCACATATCCGGCAACGGCATAGTCACCATCATAATTAACACGGACAAGGGTTACCTCTGTCGGGATTGGCGTACCGTCCCGCTTCTGGTGCATCCATTCAAAGACGCATCTACCCTCGGCAAACGCTTTCCTTACATATTCGGTTTTTTGCGTCGAAAGAAGCCCATTGGGCTGGTACTCCGGCGACAGTTCGTTAAAATAATCAATAAATTCATTTTTATCCTTAAGGCCGAATAACCTGACATTTTCTTCATTGCAGCCGAAAACCTTGAGGTATTTGTCCCACAGGTTACAGGCAAAAGGCATAGCGTCCAGCAAAAGCTGCGTATGCTGATGGGCCATGTGAAGCTGCGACGACTGTGTATTGCGGCTAATGGCGCTAATCATCATCAGAGCGCTGGAACGCATTATGTCAATTTCTTCTTCGGTAAACGTACGCTCCCTGCGGCAATCGTCAATGCTGAAAAAACCCCAAAACTGATTTTGCAAAAACAACGGAATTATTACAATGGATTTTATGCCGTAGGATCGCAAAAAATCCTGGTCTTCCCGAGGCAGAATGGAGAATGGACCGTTTATGCTTTCTCCCCGCGCAAATTTGTTCTCCCATTCGGGTCTGTCGCTGTAGAGGAATTTCAAATCAAGAGGAACAGGAACCATGCCGCGGCCGGCGTCGCTGAGCCATTGATACTTATGGACAAAGTAATGATCCCCGTTTATCACCTCGTTTTGCCAAATCTGGACACGATCAACATCCACACAGCGGCCAATGAATTCCAGGCCTTCCAGAAGCGAAGCGTCGAAGTCTTCTTCATCCACAGGCGCAAGCAGTACCGCTGCCGTGTTATTTACTGCGTGCAGCAGCTCTTCCTGGCGCTGCTGCTGAAACGAAGCGTCCTGAATAGTCCGCGCCAGATCGCCGATTTCGTCGTCGCGATCCCTGCCAAAAAAACCGGCGTCGCTGGACTTGCCCTCCGACACACTCTGAATCAGGCGATTAAGCGGCGAGAAAATGATCCTGTTTACTATGGCATTTCTGGCTACTACATACAGAAACAGGGCGGTTAGCATCACAAGTAACAAGGGCACAAGGTTGGCAATACTGGAAAGCGAATAAGTGTTGTAAAGGACAACAACCGACCAGTCCGTCTTGCCTATCGGCTCGATAGCGGCATACTCAAACGGCCTTTTGGCAAGCCTGAACACCTGCGGACGCGAATGGAAACCAAAAAGCCCGCGGATCTTCCCCATGTACGAAGCGAGCGCCGCGGCAAAAGCGGGATCGGAACTTTCCTCGCGAATATGGCTGGTATCTTCCCCGTGATAATAACGGGGGTTGGCGCTGGATGACTGGATAACACCGTGCCTGTCGATGATATATCCCCTTACCACTTTATCGTCGTACTTTTCTTCGTCAAAAATTTCAAAGAACACATCGGGGATACTCAGGCCCGAACAAAACGCCCCCACAACGATTCCGTCCGCCCTGACCTTGTGGTTGATCCACATATGCCACATATTGAATTCTTTTTCCTTGTCAATAACCAGGGAGTATTCATTGTCGGATTCTATACAGTCAAAATACCATGTGTCCTGATCGTTTGACCGAGCGAGCCGGGCATGGGGGGTAATATCGGTAAAGGCCACACCGTGCATAAGCGAA
>Ga0082212_10009946_pt1 | contig 12214 bp, 13 predicted proteins | sample TergutNt197P3_FD_71548 | JGI IMG/M metagenome (GOLD analysis project Ga0082212, IMG submission 71548) | Neocapritermes taracua P3 segment gut microbial communities from Petit-Saut dam, French Guiana - Nt197 P3 | ecosystem: Host-associated > Arthropoda: Insects > Digestive system > Gut ... | reverse complement strand
TTCTTTACAAGAAACTTTTAGAATTTTTTAAAGCAGAAAAGCAAATGAACGACATTAAAACATCGTGTGCATCGGCTCACAAAACGACTTGCGCTTGGAACAATATTGATTGGGACAGGTGTAGCCGTGATGTGCAAAAACTTCAAGCCCGTATTGTAAAGGCTCAGAAGGAAGGCAGACAGGGTAAGGTAAAAGCCTTACAATGGACGCTGACCCACTCGTTTTCAGCCAAAGCATTGGCTGTTCAGCGAGTGACTTCCAATAAAGGAAAGAATACATCAGGAGTGGACAGAGTTCTTTGGGATTCTTCACTCGGAAAGTGGAAAGCAATTTTCACGCTGAAAAGACGGGGTTACACCCCACAACCACTGAAAAGGGTACATATTAAAAAGAGCAACGGAAAATTACGTCCGTTAGGTATTCCCACAATGAAAGACAGAGCAATGCAAGCCTTGTATCTTATGGCACTCGACCCCATAGCCGAAACTACGGCGGACAACCATTCTTATGGTTTTCGCAAAGAACGTCGTGCAGCGGATGCCATTGAGCAATGCTTCATTTTATTGTCAAGAACAGTCGCACCCGAATGGGTGTTGGAAGCAGACATTAAAGGCTGTTTCGACCATATCAGCCACGATTGGCTACTGAACAATATCCCTATGGATAAAGTGATGTTGCGAAAATGGCTGAAATGCGGATTTGTCTTTAATAAAATTCTGTCCCCAACAGACGAGGGAACACCACAAGGCGGAATAATTTCTCCTACACTTGCCAATATGACTTTGGATGGTATTCAGAAACTACTCGAAGAAAAGTTTAAGAAAAGGAAAATTAAAGGAGTTGAATTTTGTCCCAAAATCCATTTGGTACGCTATGCCGATGATTTTATTATCACAGGCAGGAGTAAAGAGGTTTTGGAAACCGAAATCAAACCTTTAATCAGTGAATTTCTTGCAGAAAGAGGACTTACTCTCTCCGAAGAAAAGACAAAAGTAACCCATATCAACGATGGGTTTGACTTTCTCGGATTCAACATCAGGAAATTCAACGATACTTTACTTACTCAACCATCTGAAAAAGGTGTACAAAAATTCTTGGAGAAAATCAGGACTATTATCGAAACCAAAAAGTCAATTAAACAGGAATCTCTAATAAGAGTACTCAATCCGATAATCACAGGTTGGTCGAACTACTATAAAACAGGAACTTCGTCAGAAACTTTTCAACGGGTAGATTGGGAAATTTTCAGAAAGTTATGGCAATGGGCAAGACGGCGACATTCTCAAAAATGTAAAGGATGGGTTAAAGATAAGTATTATCGCAAGATTGGAAACCAGAAATGGTGCTTTGCGGCAGAAACAGAAACAGAGGAAACAGGGAAATCGAAATACATTCAACTTGTACACCTCGCTTCTGTTAAGACTAAAAAGCACGTTAAAATCAAGCATAATGCAAATCCATACGACCTTGAATACAAACAGTATTTTGAAGAACGAGAAACCAGAAAAAGGTTAGATACCTTAAAAGGCTGGAAAAGTATTTTGAAATATGCTTGGGAATTACAAAAACGCAAATGCCCGATATGTGGTCAAACATTAACCCTAAACTCCGAGTGGGCTAACATCGAGGAAGAGGGGAATGTGTACCCAATAATTTATCATAAAGATTGCTATAACAATGATGTATCTTACTAAACGAAGTATTGCGAGCCGGTTTCTTAACAGAAACTTTGAATTGCTTGAGCCGTATGAGGGGAAACTCTCATGTACGGTTCTTAGAGGGGAAAGCGCCCGTAAGGGCGCTGACCTACTCGACTCGAGTGGCGACCCCGACACCGGAAAAACGGCGGCAAGTTGGTTTGGCGCTTGCATTTTTCTGATTGTGGCTGCAACCATTCTTCGTTCCTTCTTCCTGTAAAATTATGGAATTTTCTATTAATAAAGGGATTGGAAAACCTGCGGAATTTCAGGGGCTGAAATCGAAATACCTTTTCATCTTTGCAGGCGGCTTGCTCGCAGTGTTCATTGTGTTTGTGGTAATGTATATGGCAGGAATAAACCAATGGACGTGTATCGCTTTCGGCATTACATCGGCTCTTATTCTGGTTTACGGCACGTTCTACCTTAATAAAAAATACGGCGAACACGGATTGATGAAACTGACAGCAAGGCGCAATTTTCCAAGACATATCATCAATCGCCGGAATTTTTTCAGATTATTTCAATTAAAAATTAAGAATTAAGAGAAGTATGAGAAATATCTTAAAGGTATCGACATTGGAAAGCAAATTTCCGCTGTTGGCAGTAGAAAACGTCTGTATTATCAGCAAGGACGCGGATATAACGGCAGCGTTCAGGGTGGAACTGCCCGAACTCTTTACCGTAACGTCTTCGGAATATGAGGCGATACATTCGGCGTGGGTTAAGGCAATCAAGGTGCTACCCAATTACTCAATCGTACATAAACAGGATTGGTTTATCAAAGAAAATTATCAGCCCGACATTAAAAAGGACGATTTGAGTTTTCTTTCCCGCTCGTTTGAACAGCATTTCAATGAAAGACCATTTTTGAATCACGCCTGTTACCTGTTTTTAACAAAAACGACAAAGGAACGTATGCGGTTGCAAAGCAATTTTTCCGCACTGTGTCGCGGTTTTCTTATACCGAAAGAAATCAGGGACAAAGAAACCGTTACCAAATTTCTGGAAGCAGTCGGACAGTTTGAAAGGATTGTGAACGATTCGGGATTTGTCAAACTCACGCGCTTAACAAGTAATGAGATTACAGGTACAAAAGAAAATCCGGGACTTGTCGAAAAATATTTTTCGCTATCATTGGAAAATACAACCTGTCTGGAAGACCTTGCGCTTGGTGCTGACGAAATGCGCGTTGGCGACAATATTTTGTGTCTTCATACGCTTTCCGATGTCGAGGATTTACCTTCCAAAGTAGCGACCGACAATCGTTATGAAAAGTTATCGACCGACCGCAGCGACTGCCGTTTGTCCTTTGCCGCGCCTGTGGGTGTGTTGCTGTCCTGTAACCACATCTACAATCAGTTTATCTTTATTGATGACAGCGCCGAATGTTTAAAGAAATTTGAAAAGCAGGCTCGGAATATGCACTCGTTATCGCGCTATTCACGTCAAAATCAGATTAATAAAGAATGGATTGAGGAATATCTGAACGAGGCGCACAGTCGGGGCTTGACTTCCGTTCGCTGCCACTGCAATGTTATGGCGTGGTCGGACAACCGCGATGAATTGGCACGTATCAAAAACGATGTCGGCAGTCAGTTGGCTTTGATGGAGTGCAAACCGCGCCATAACACCGTTGATGTGCCAACGCTCTTTTGGGCAGGTATTCCGGGCAACGCTGCGGATTTTCCGAGTGAAGAAAGTTTTTACACGTTCATCGAGCAGGCTCTCTGTTTCTTTGTCGAAGAAACAAACTATCAATCTTCGCCCTCGCCTTTCGGCATCAAGATGGTGGACAGACTGACAGGCAAACCGCTGCATTTGGATATATCGGACTTGCCGATGAAAAAAGGAATTATCACGAACCGGAACAAGTTTATACTTGGTCCATCGGGCAGTGGTAAATCCTTTTTTACGAATCATATGGTACGACAATACTACGAACAGGGGGCGCATATTGTACTCGTCGATACAGGCAACTCGTATCAGGGACTTTGTAATTTGATAAACCGCAAGACCAACGGCGAAGACGGCGTTTATTTTACCTATACAGAGGAAAATCCCATTGCTTTTAATCCTTTCTACACCGATGACGGCGTATTCGATATTGAGAAGCGCGAAAGCATAAAAACACTTATCCTTACGCTTTGGAAAAGGGACAATGAGCCTCCATCGAGAGCCGAAGAAGTTGCACTGTCAAATGCAGTCAGTCTTTTTATTGAAAAAATAAAAGACTGTAAAGACCATAAGGACTTTATGCCCTCATTTAATTCCTTTTATGAATTTGTCAAAGGCGAATATCGGGAAATTCTCAACTCAAAAGAAGTTCGCGAAAAGGATTTTGATGTGGCAAATTTTCTGAATGTGCTTGAACCTTATTACAAAGGCGGGGAATATAATTATCTTCTTAACTCCGAAAAGCAACTTGACCTGTTATCCAAACGCTTTATTGTCTTTGAGATTGATGCCATCAAAGACCACAAAATTCTTTTCCCGATTACTACCATAATCATTATGGAAGTCTTCATTAATAAAATGAGGCGGTTAAAAGGAATAAGAAAAGTCATACTAATAGAGGAAGCGTGGAAAGCAATCGCCAAAGAGGGTATGGCAGAGTATATCAAATATCTGTATAAAACCGTTCGTAAATTCTTCGGAGAGGCTATTGTCGTTACGCAGGAAGTTGATGATATTATCGCCTCGCCCATTGTGAAAGAGAGTATTATCAATAATGCCGACTGCAAAATTCTGCTTGACCAACGCAAATATATGAACAAGTTCGACAGCATACAGGCGTTACTCGGACTGACCGAAAAAGAGAAATCGCAGGTGCTTTCCATCAATATGGCTAATAATCCCAACCGAAAATACAAAGAGGTGTGGATTGGACTTGGCGGTGTTCAGTCGGCGGTTTATGCTACGGAAGTGTCTTTGGAAGAGTATTATACATACACTACCGAAGAAACCGAAAAATTGGAACTTTTCCGTATGGCTGAAAAGTTAGACGGCAATATGGAATTAGCCATTAAACAATTGACAATTGACAATTGACAATTGAGAATTAATTAATAATCAGCATTTAATATTAAAAATAAAAAATTAAAAAAATGAAGAAAACAATTTTAACATTAAGTATTGTGCTTGTAAGTTTTACGGCACCGGTAAGGGCGCAGTTTGTAACCATTGACCCTGCACATATTGCGACAAGTATTATCAATACAGCATCTGAAGTAATCCAAACTTCATCAACAGTATCCAACGTTATTACGAATTGGAAAGAAGTAAAAAAAGTGTACGAACAGGGTAAAGAATACTATGATAAGTTAAAGGCTGTCAATGATTTAGTAAAAGACGCTAAAAAAGTTCGCGACTGTATATTGCTTGTGGGCGAAATCGGCGATATATATGTCAACAGTTACGGAAAAATGCTTACCGACCCCAACTTCCGATACGAGGAATTAATTGCAATTTCAAACGGTTATACTATGCTGCTTCAAGACGGTGCAGATTTGCTCACTGAACTCAAAACTGTTGTAAACGCAAATGGTTTGTCGATGACCGACCACGAGCGAATGGATATTATAAACTACGTTCACGACCGGATTAAAAATCAACGGAATTTGGTTGGATATTACACAAACAAAACCATTTCCATTTCTTACCTACGTGCAAAGAAAATCGGAGAAACCGACAGAGTAGTAGCATTGTATGGAAACGCAGGCGAGAAGTATTGGTAAATCAATTGATAATTTAATACTTAAAAAATAAAAGTTTAAAAAATGGATTTTGAGAATTTACATCAAATTTTAAGAAATCTCTATGAGCAGATGATGCCCCTGTGTGGAAATATGGCAGGAGTTGCAAAAGGGATAGCCGGACTCGGAGCGTTGTTCTACATTGCTCATCGCGTTTGGCAATCCCTTTCACGAGCAGAGCCTGTTGATGTTTATCCGCTTTTGCGCCCCTTTGCAATAGGTCTTTGTATTATGTTTTTCCCCACTTTCGTGTTGGGCACAATAAACGCTGTTATGTCGCCGGTGGTCAAGGGCTGCAACCAAATGTTAGAATCGCAGACTTTTGATATGAATAAATATCGGCAGCAAAAAGACCGCTTGGAATATGAGGCAATGATGCGCAACCCCGAAACCGCTTATCTTGTTGATGATGCGGAATTTAATCGCCAACTCGATGCACTTGGATGGAGTCCGAGCGACCTCGTAACCAATGCCGGAATGCGAATAGAACGAAGTATGTACCAACTTAAAAAGACTGTCCGAGATTTTTTCAGAGAATTACTTGAAATTTTGTTTCAGGCGGCAGCATTGGTCATAGACACGGTAAGGACGTTTTTTTTGATAGTTTTAGCCATCTTGGGACCGGTTGCGTTCGCAATCAGTGTCTATGATGGCTTTCAATCTACATTAACGCAGTGGATTAGCCGCTATATATCGGTTTACCTGTGGTTGCCGGTGTCGGATTTATTCAGTTCAATATTGGCAAAAATACAAGTCCTGATGTTGCAAAACGATATATCCGAATTGCAGAATAATCCCAATTTTTCAATAGATGCTTCAAACACTGTTTACATTATTTTTATGATAATCGGCATCATCGGTTACTTCACTATTCCTACGGTTGCCAATTGGATTATCTCGGCAGGCGGAATGAGCGGATACAACCGTGCCATTACTTCTACGGCTGCCAAAGCGGGCGGAGTAGCGGGTGCAGCAGCAGGCTCGGTTGCAGGTAACATTGCAGGGCGATTGGTAAAATAATGATAAATGATTAATGATAAATGATTAATAATAAAGAATATGGAATTTAAAAGTTTAAAAAATATTGAAACATCATTTAAACAGATACGGTTTTTTGGAATTGTGTTTATGTGCCTTTGCGCTGCGATTGTCGGTTATTCGCTTTTCAGTGCATACGGTTTTGCAGAAAAACAAAGGCAAAAAATCTATGTGCTTGACGGCGGAAAATCGCTGATGTTGGCGCTCTCGCAAGACCTTTCTCAAAACCGTCCTGTTGAAGCACGGGAACACGTCAAACGTTTCCACGAACTCTTTTTCACGCTCGCACCCGACAAAAACGCGATTGAAAGCAACATCAAGCGGGCGTTGTTTCTTGTAGATAAATCGGCGTTTGGCTACTATAAGGACTTGACAGAAAAGGGATACTATAACCGGATTATTTCGGGGAATATCAATCAGAATTTACAGGTGGACAGCGTTGTATTTAATTTCGATTCATATCCTTACAGAGTTCATACATACGCCCGGCAACTCATTATCCGCGAGAGCAACATCACGGAACGAAGCCTCGTAACGCGCTGCAACCTTATCAATTCTGTACGCTCGGACAATAATCCGCACGGTTTTACAATGGAAAATTTTGAGATTTTGGAAAACAGGGATATAAGAGTATTTGACCGATAAATATAATTTGAATATGGAAGAATTAAGAAATAAAATCAAAGACTTTCTATCCTGTGCTTGGGAAAAAATCGAATATGCCTTGCGTGTAATGTGCGGAAAACCCACACCGATGAAACGCTTTGTTACTGTTTTGATTATCGGCGCGGGATTGACAGTTGTCCATTTTTGGTTTTTGGTCAGTTCTATTTACAACATTGGAAAAAGAGATGCGGAAAATGAATTTTTGAAGTTGCAGCACATTGAAAGTTTAAAAATTCAATCCGACAGTATTAATTCAATAAAAAATAAAGAGTATGAGTAGTCAAACAGAAGAAAGCAAGCCCAGACTTTCAAATGAGCAGAAACAAAAGATAAAAAAGTACGCCGTTTTCGCGCTGATGGGCATTATATGCGCAGGGTGTATGTGGATAATCTTTTCGACTTCGGCAAATGAAAAGGCAAACCGAGAACAGCAATCTGGATTTAATGCCGAAATTCCGATGCCGAAAAACGAGGGGATAATTGCAGATAAAGCGACTGCCTACGAGCAGGAACAAATGAAGCAAAAGCAGACGGAACGTATGCGCTCGCTTAATGATTTTTCTTCGCTTTTTGTAAATGACAACCCCAAACAGGCGGACGATTTGGCACTCTTGACCGATGATACACAGTATGCCCAAACTGACGAAAGAACAGCGTACAAGCCAACGCCTGTGCAAAACTCTGTCAATGCCTACCACGATATTAACCGTACACTCGGTAATTTCTACGAAACACCGAAGAACGACCCCGAAAAAGAGGCGTTGAAACGGCAGATAGAAGAATTGCAGGCACGAATGGACGAAACGGAAAACCGTAAAAATGCCGTAGATAATCAGTTGGAATTAATGGAAAAGTCGTTTCAAATGGCTTCAAAATATATTCCTATGAACGCGGGAACAACAAACCTGAATGAACAGCAAACAACGGCTTTAAATACAAACACTTCGGGCAAAACGGCAGTCGTTCCCGTATCGCAGTTTGTTGAACAAACCGTTTCGGCGTTTCCGCAGGAAATTAGCGATGCGGAGTTTGTCGCAATGTACAGTCAACCACGCAATATGGGATTTTTTACGGCAACCGTCGAAATGTCAGGCAGTCGCAAAAACACTATTTCCGCTGTTATCCACACCGATCAGACCGTAATGGACGGCGAAAGCGTCCGCTTGCGGTTGTCAGAACCTATGCGGGCGGGTAAAATGCTTGTGCGCGAAAATACCTTACTGTCCGGCTTTGCCAAAATTCAGGGTGAACGCCTGCAAATAACGGTTACTTCAATGGAGTATAACGGCAGCATTATCCCTGTTGAAATGTCTGTTTACGACACTGACGGACAGCGCGGTATTTTCATTCCCGACACCAAAGAAATAAATGCCGCAAAGGAAATAGTCGCCAATATGGGTACAAATGCAGCTACGAGCATAAACCTGTCTAACGATGCCGGTAAACAGTTTGCTGCCGATATGGGTAGAAATGTCATACAGGGCGTTTCGCAATTTTTCAGTAAGAAAATGCGTGAAGTGAAAGTCAATCTCAAAGCGGGATACAGGATTTTTCTGTTGCCCGAAGGGAATATCAATAACACACAGTTAGCAAACAATTAAATTTTTAATAACCTCTAAAATTAAATTTCAAATGAAACAGTTTTTTATGATGATTGCTTTTACAGCAATCGCAGTGAGCGCAAATGCGCAGGAAGAAAAGTCTTCCACAGGCGACCTTTTCGAGGGATTTACGCGACCTCTGACCTTTAACCGTATGATACCGCCGTATGCCTTGGAGGTAACTTTTTCAAAAACAGTACACATCATTTTCCCTGCCGCTATCCGATATGTGGATTTAGGTTCGATTGACCTTTTGGCAGCCAAAGCAGACGGGGCGGAAAATGTACTTCGCGTAAAAGCGGCAACGCAGGGTTTTAGAAAGGAAAGCAATATGTCTGTCATTACCGAAGACGGCAGTTATTACACGTATAATGTGAAGTATTCGGACGAGCCGGTTAAACTTTCGGTCGAAATGTCGGATTTTCTGCACGCTTGGAATGTAGAAAACAAACCCGGAAATGAAATCCCTGTTTACCTTTCCGACTTGGGCAACGAGTCGCCCTACTTGGTACGGTTGATTATGGAAACCATTCATAAAAACAATCGCACAAAAATAAAACACATCGGCAGCCGTAATTTTGGCGTACAGTATCTTTTAAAGGGTATCTATTCGCATAACGATTTACTGTTCTTTCATCTTCAACTGAAAAACACTTCAACGGTATCGTTTGATATTGATTATTTGTCTTTCAAAATTGTGGATAAAAAAGTGGCTAAACGAACTGCCATTCAGGAACAGTCAATCGTACCGCTTCGAGCCTACAACCAAATGACAACAGTTGCAGGCGACAAAGAAGAACGGACGGTGTTTGTCCTGCCGAAGTTTACCATTCCCAATGATAAACAGTTGGTAATTGAACTAATTGAACAGGACGGTGGGCGCAACCAGACACTAATTGTCGAAAACTCCGACATTATTCGAGCCGAAGTGATTGATAATCTCACCATAAAAGTAAAGTAAAATGAAAAAAATAATCATAGTTTTTATCGCTATTTTATTTATTGCTGTGCCGGATTTACCGGCGCAGCGTTGCCTGCCCGGAATGCAAGGCTTGCAAATAACGGCAGGCATTGCACCGGATAACGGTTTTCATTCGGGTATTGCTTTTTCGCAGTATTCCAAAAGCGCTAATAAATGGGTGTTTGGTGCAGAATATTTAGAAAAACGGCATCCGTATAAGGATATAATAATTCCGCAGTCCCAGTTTACTGTTGATGCAGGGTATTTTTTAAAATTCTTTTCCGATGTGAGAAAAACGTTTTTTGCATCAATCGGGACTTCCGCTATGGCAGGCTACGAAACAGTAAATTGGAACGAAAAAATATTGTTTGATGGCGCTACAATAAACAACGACAATGCTTTCATATACGGAGGTATTATAAGTCTTGAGTCTGAGATTTATTTGACCGACCGGACAGTTTTGCTTGTTAATCTCAGGGAACGCTTGCTGATGGGTTCATCTGTCGGTAAATTAAATTCACAGTTTGGAGTAGGAATAAAATTTATAATCAATTAGTATGAAAAAAGATGTAATATACCAAACAGATGCGATTTCAGGCTTAAAAACACTTGACAGTGAGTCGATAGACTGTATTGTTACATCTCCACCCTACTGGCAACTTCGGGACTACGGGAACGAAGAACTTCTTTGGGGTGGAAATGAGCAGTGTGTCCATGAATTTGATTATAGGAAAACTTGCCTCAAATGCGGCGGGTGGATAGGGCAACTTGGACATGAACCTGTTCGCGAAATGTATATTAATCACTTGCTAATGATTTTTTGCGAATGCCAAAGGGTATTAAAGAAAACAGGAACGTTGTGGGTAAATCTTGGCGACTCGTACAGCAAACCATACAAGTATAATTATGCAAATGGTAGCAAATTGGGCAGCGAAAAAAACCGTTATAGCCTGAAGGATATGAAAGTAAATCATCTGGCATATCGTATTGCGAGTAAATCTTTGTGCAACATACCGGGACTTTTTGCTGAAGAAATGGTACGCAACGGTTGGATATTACGCAACGAAATTATCTGGCACAAAACCTCCTGCATTCCTGCAAGTGTCAAAGACCGATTTACTGTCGATTTTGAAAAACTGTTCTTTTTTACAAAAAAGGAAAAATATTACTTTGCACAACAGTTTGAGCCCTATGCAATGTCCACGTTGGGAAGATACAAACACAGTTACAGTGCAAAAGGAGGTAAAAATGCAGTTTACCGTAATAAATACGGAGCTCCTCGCGGTTTTTTGGAGATTAACCCGAATGGTAGAAACAAAAGGACAGTGTGGCGGATTGATGCAGGAAACAGCAAATACATGCACTTTGCATCATATCCTCCAAAATTAATTGAAACGCCTGTCAAAGCGGGTTGTCCAGCAGGTGGGGTGGTACTTGATCCATTTACGGGCAGTGGTACAACTGCAATAACAGCAAAACGACTCGGACGACATTATATCGGTATTGAGCCTAATGCCGCCTATGTAGAAATATGCAAGCAGAGATTGAAAAATCTAACAGATAATTAAAAACCAATTAAAATGAAAAAAACTTTATCCTATTTTTTATATACGATGCTGATTGCCTGCATCGTATTTGCCTGTAATGATTCTCTTGATATTACTGTGGTTTACGGCTATGATTTGGCAACAATGCCAATACCAAAAAGGATTGCTGAAAATGAAACGGTGGAAATTCGCTGTCAACTTGTAAAAGAGGGTAATTACATTGGAGCGAAGTACTATATCCGCTATTTTCAAACGGATGGCAAAGGCGAGTTGCGCCTCGATGACGGTCGTCTTCTAATGCCCAATGACCTTTTCCCGCTCACAAAAGAGGTTTTCCGACTGTATTATACTTCGCACTGTACCGACCAACAGACAATTGACGTTTATATCGAGGACAGTTTTCATCAAACGGTGCAAAAGAGTTTTTCGTTTAGCAATGAAAGCGCCGATGACAAAACAGCCAACGGCAACGGACAACAGTAAGAAAAGTATATTAAACCTGTGGAACAACGGACAACATTTTAATGCTGTCCGTTGTTTGATTATATGTAATCATCGTAACTTTTAGAAACCAAAATAAACTCGTATCTTTGTGCCGCTTAAACTTTCATACCACAGTGGAATGGCTTTTTAAAATATAGTCATTCCATATTGAGAGGAGGCTGTTCAAAAACGATCAGTCTCTTTTTTTTATTTTAGGCGGCACGCATCTGATGTTGTAGTAACGGTAAGATTGTTTTAGAGTGAGCAGGACTGATTTTGCCGACAAAACGCCAACAGCGTAAAAATATTTGATGATTTTTCGGCTTTTCTCCGTTATCCTTCCTTTTTTGCCTCTGATTCCACATTTTTCCTATATTGAAAGCAATAGCAAAGATGGCAAAATCCATTGTTATAAGGTTTTTGCCAAAGTGTCGGAAGCGTTTGTAGTGTTTATTGGCTTTGATTT
>Ga0082212_10009945_pt1 | contig 12215 bp, 10 predicted proteins | sample TergutNt197P3_FD_71548 | JGI IMG/M metagenome (GOLD analysis project Ga0082212, IMG submission 71548) | Neocapritermes taracua P3 segment gut microbial communities from Petit-Saut dam, French Guiana - Nt197 P3 | ecosystem: Host-associated > Arthropoda: Insects > Digestive system > Gut ... | reverse complement strand
AGCGGGGTGCGAATAGAAAGGATCAAAGCCATGAAATCTATCGTCCTTACCCCAAGTCTGTTGGCGGAGTATGCCGACAGCCTGCGCCACAGCGAGAAGAGCCCCGCAACGATCGTCAAGTACGGCCGCATACCCAGCCTCGCCGAGCTCGCCGACGTTCTCGGTCATAGCCGCGTGGACACCACCCGCCTGTACACAGCGACCACCGACGCCGAATACAGAAAAAAGCTAGACGCGCTTATGCTTGTCATGTAGTATTTGTGCAGAGTTAGATGAGATTCCGGCTCGGAAGTCAATGCCTCGCAAGCGAACCGCAGAATGACGAGCTGGACGTGAATAGAAAAAATACTCATTTAGAAGAGCAAAATCATCATTTTCGCCATTGACGCTCAATACCGCTTCATGGTATGGTTTTGTCGGATAAAAACATCCTGCGCAAATCTCCCGGCGCGATTTTGTCAGTGGCTACTTTTGCGTTGATGCGGGTGAAATTATATGTCAGACATAGTGAAATTCGAGAAGATGATGATGTTCGATCTGCCGGACAGCGAGCGCGAGATGCTGCGCGCGCGGCTCGACGCTTTGGGCAAAAGTTTTGAAGCGCTGGAAGAAGTGGATGCGGGCGATGTTGAACCGCTCGTGAACGTCCTCAGCATGGAAAACTCATTGCGGGAGGCCAGCGCATTTCGGGAGGTCAGCGTACTCAGAGAGGCCAACGTCCTTCGTGAGGACGTGGCGGACAAACTCTTGACACGTGAAGCGCTTCTGACGAATGCTCCGGATCGCGACGGCGGCTTCTTCAAAGTGCCGGGAACGCTTGACTAACTTAGGGGTGACGCGCCACAGGCGCGTAGGAACTAGGAACAGGAGCTAGGATTTAGGGGTCAGGGGTCAGGGAGCAGGGTATGAGTTACTTTATTACTGAGTATAATAACGATTCTCGCGGGGCGGGGGAAGACAGGAAGTTCGAGCCGGGTAATTGCGCTGCGCTGGAAGATTCTATTATGCATAAGGGGCGCGCGGTGACGGCAGGCTCGAGAATGCTCGAGAGCTTTATTTCACCGCTCGAAGCTACTGTGGTGACGAGGCTTGAGGAAGCGGGAGTTGCTGTAATCGGGAAAACCCGCATGGATGAGTTTGGTGCGGCCGGCTTGTTTGCGGACGCATCGCCGGAGGAGTCAGGGGCTGTATCCGCTGTAGCAGACGGAGTTGCCGCTTTTGCGTTATGTAATGATTATTCAGGCTCAGTCAGGCAGCAGGCTGCTGCGCGCGGTGTATGCTACTTGCACCCGACTTATGGTACTGTGTCGCGGTACGGGCTGATTCCGGCGGCGCCTTCGATGGACCAGATAGGCGTTGTTTGCAAAACCCCGGAGGACGGGTTTCGAGCGCTATCCATGATCGCGGGCCATGACCCGAAGGATGGAGCTATGATTAATCCGGATTTAGGGAGCGGGAAGCAGGGGTCAGGGCTCAGGGGTCAGGGGCAGCGCGCTGAAAGCGCGCAGGATTTAGGAACTAGGATACAGGATTTAGTGGAGACGGAAGATGCGTGGGAACAGGGAGCAGAGAGCAGGGGGCGGGGGTCAGGGAGTATGTTGCGAATTGGTGTGCCGTTGAATGTCCTCAACAGAATCAAGGATGATTCCGCTTTAACAGAGTTTGTTAAGGGTTTCGACACTGTCGATATAGAATTAAAGCATTTTGAGCTTTATGGGCAAGTCATGCAAATATTGTGCTGCGCGGAAATCAGCAGCAATTTATGCCGGTATGACGGTATAAAGTTCGGATACAGGGCGGACGGATACAGGGATTTAAACGAGCTGTACACAAAAAGCCGCACAGAGGCGTTCGGCACAGACGTCAAACTTACTGCAATAGTCGGAGCAATGGTGCTGTCGCAGGAAAACTACGACAAATACTACGACAAGGCCATGCGTATTAGAAGGCTTATCAAAGAGTCGCTTGAATTTGATAAATATGATGCGATCATTTTACCAGCGCCGGATGCGCAGTCACCGGACCGGCTCGCGCTGAGCGTATTGCCGCAGCTCTGCGGCCTCCCCTCAATAACATTTCCGTTCAGCGGGGGCGCGCTCACCCTAGTCGCTAACGCACAGTGCGAAGATATTTTACACATGATGTTTTAGGAGAAAAGACACTTGAACTATGAGACTGTGATGGGACTTGAGGTACATGTTGAGCTTGCGACGGAGTCGAAGCTGTTCTGTTCATGTTCTGCGAAGTTCGGCGCCGACGAAAACGAAAATGTTTGCCCCGCATGCGCCGGAATGCCCGGGATGCCCGCGGTGACCAACAAGAGAGCCGTCGAACTGGGCCTCGCCGCGGCAATCGTTACGAACAGCGAGATAACCCCCGTCATGACATTCGACAAAAAAAGCTACTTCTACCCCGACCTGCCCGCCGGTTACCAGATAACTCAGTGGTTCGCGCCGATATGCAAGAACGGATGGGTCGAAATAGACGCAGATAACAATAAAAAGAGAATATCGCTAAAGCAAATACACATAGAAGAAGATGCGGGCAAACTCATCCACGACCCAAGGACGCGCTCGACGCTGGTGGATTTCAACCGCACGTCGGTACCGCTCGTCGAGATTGTCAGCAATCCTGATTTCCGCAGCGCCGGGGAGGTAGTCGCATATCTCGAAAAGCTGCGTTCGCTTTTGAGCTTCGCGGGCGTGTCGGACTGCAAGATGCAGGAAGGCTCGATGCGCTGCGACATCAATATATCTGTGCGGGAAGAGGGGAGCGAAGCCCTGGGGACCCGGACGGAAGTAAAGAACATGAACTCGCTCAAAGCCATTGCCAAGGCTATAGAATATGAATCTGAGCGGCATATCAAAGCGCTGGAAACAGGCTGCGAGACGCTTGTTCAGGAGACGCGGCGCTGGGACGACGACCGCGGCGAAACATTTTCGATGCGCGAAAAAGAGGAAGCGGCCGACTATCGGTACTTCCCTAATCCGGAACTGATGCCGGTATACATAGATGAAAACTGGATAGAGGCCATCCGCAGCTCCCTGCCGGAGCCGGCCCATGAGAAGTTTGAGCGAATGACTGCGGTGTATAATCTTCCCGCGAATGAGAGTAAAGTCATAACCGGGAGCAAAAACCTCTCGCGGATATTTGAAGAAACGCTGACGTACTCCGGCAAGCCAAAGGATGTGATCAATTGGATAGTCGGCGACTTGCTCAGCATTACAAAAGCCGCCGGGTCAGACGATGAGAGCATTTTAATCGACTGCATGAAGCTGGCGGCGGTCATCAAGCTGGTCGATGACAAAACCATCAACCGCGCGACGGGGAAAAAACTGCTTGCAAAGGTATATGAAGAAGACGTCGACCCTGAGTCGTACGTCAAAGAACAAGGATTGGGCATGCTCGACGACTCCGGCGCGCTGGAAACGGCGATACGCGAGGTCATGGCGGAAAACAGCAAATCCGTCGGCGAATACCTCGGCGGAAGCCAGAAAGTGTTCGGATTCCTTGTCGGTCAGGTGATGAGAAAAACCGGCGGCAAAGCGGATCCGGGCGCTGTCAATGAGATGCTGAGGAGTATTCTTGAGTCAAAGTGAGAAGCGTTATGGAAAAGGGTAGAGTAAATATTGCGGTTAAGGCGCTGATTATTGCTGCGGCGCTGGTTTTGCCTGCGTTTTTTGCAGGTGCTGCAAACAGAAATGTTGACAGGGAGCAGGTTATGCAAGAAATGCTGCATAACTCTGCTTCTATGGTGTTGGATGCAGAGGGAGTGGCAGACTCAAATGGAGAACTCGGCTTTTCCTACGAAATATCTTCAGCGTTGGATTATGCCTTTAACGGTATTCCATATTATGAAGATGAAGACGGCTCACTGGAACAGTCATATTCCGCTGAAAACGCAACTTCGGCTGAAACTGCGTCAACTGCGAACGGTGATAGCTCCTCAGAGTCGCCGCAACCGGGGGCAGATATGCTGCGCACTAGCGGCGAAGGTGAACGAGCGCCCGGAACAGCGGGAGCGGGGGCAGAAATGGCGGAACATGCCGCAGGAGCGGAAGGAGAACAAACATTGGCGTCGAAAATAATCGCGACGGTCAACACAGGCGGAGGCTCGGGCACGGAGAAAATAGCGTATCTCACCTTTGACGACGGCCCCTCGCGCTCCATCACGCCGGGGATACTCGACGTACTGGCGGCGGAAGGGATAAAGGCGACATTTTTCACCGTGGCAAAAAGCGGCGTCGACGATATCTACAGCCGCATAATTGAAGAAGGGCATGAAATTGCAAACCACTCGTATTCGCATGTATACTCGAAACTATATGATGCGGACAACCTTCAGCCATTTATCGACGAAGTAACAGCCATGCACGAGTTCATTTTGGACAAATTCGGAATCGCCATGGTCTCTTTTCGTTTCCCGGGCGGGGCTATGGGCAGGAAAGCGGCAATAGTCGAACCGCGCGCAGCAATTCTAGAGGTAATGGGTTACCGCAGCTTTGACTGGACGGTCATCACGGGCGACGCGGATAAAAGGCAGCAGGATAAAAGCGCGGAGGCCCTGGCCGCCAATGTGCTCGACAACACGCGCGGCAGAGAAAAGCTGATAGTCCTGATGCATGACAGCGGCGACAAGCAAACCACGCTTGAAGCGCTGCCGTATATCATTGACGGCCTGCGCGAGCAAGGCTACCAGTTTGACGTACTACTGAATTATTGAGGTATCACACTATGCGTATCGGGATCGATCTAGGCGGAACAAACATAGCAGCTGCCTTTGTAGACGACAGCGGCTCAATAATCGAGCGCATCAGTATACGCACCAATGCGCAAGACGGTGAAAAAGCAGTGGTCGACGGGTTGTTCAGCGTGTGCGACTCCCTGATAAAGAAAACACAGGCGACGCCTATCTCCATAGGTATCGGCGTACCGGGCACGGTGAATGCGGAAAAAGGGGAGGTCGTTTTTACACCGAACCTCCCGCTCAGCGGGGTCAACATAGCGGACTACATTCAGCGTAAGACCAAATGTCCTGTCCGCATCGGTAATGACGCAAACTGCGCCGCATTGGGAGAAGCGATAGCAGGAAGCGCTAAAGGTGTTCAATGCGCAGTGATGGTAACGCTTGGGACCGGAGTCGGCGGCGGCGTTATTATCGGCGGCAAGCTGCATTCCGGGCTGAGCGGCGCTGCGGGCGAACTTGGCCATATGGTGATAGTATCAGGCGGGCGCGAATGCGGCTGCGGGCGGAAAGGCTGCTGGGAAACCTATGCATCCGCTACGGGGCTCAAAAGAACCGCAAAAGAGTTCGCAGAATTAAACAAGGATAGCATGCTGTACAAGCTTTGCGGAGGCGATGTCCGGCAAATTGGCGGCCGCACAGTATTTGAGGCATACCACGCAGGCGATGAAGCAGCGAGGCTTGTGCTGGAGCAATACATCAAACATCTGGCTGCCGGAATTGCGAACATCATAAATATACTCGAGCCGGAGGTTTTCTGCGTGGGAGGCGGCATCTCAAACGAATGGAGCAGCATAGAAGCTCAGCTGAACGCAGCGGTGGACGCAGAGAAGTACACGCGCTTTTCAAAAGGAGTTCAGATGACGCGGATAGTCCGCGCAGAATTAGGAAACGACGCCGGAATAATCGGCGCCGCAATGCTGTAGTTTAGGGGTTAGGGGCAACGCGCCAGTAGGCGCGTAGGAGTTAGGAGTTAGGAGTTAGGGTATCGTTGCGCGCGCTAAAAATGGTGAGACGAAGGCGTCCTGCGGGGGTGCTTTTACGCTGTCGCTGTTGTTGAAAAGCGTTGTTGAGAACAAAAACAGCACGTCTTGGTCTGTAAACTCGATGAACTGGCTTAGCAAATCGGGGCGTATGTAACGCAAGTCAACAAGAGTCACGGCGCTGTACCCGGAAAGGAACAGCGGGGAAAGGGAACTCGCGTAGGAGTCGCGGATGATTATTAACTCGCGTCCGGATGTATTACCCGGATTGTCGGCTCTGATGATAGCTTGCGGGCCGTGCATGAACATATTATAAGAATCCATCCCCCCGAGAACGCTCGTATCATATACCTCAAGAACGGCTCCCGGTTGCTCGATGCTTGTGACCGCGGAGTTTTTTGTTGCGTCGTTTACAAGATACGTTATCTCGTCCGGGGCGACATTTAGCGCCGACTGCCCGTAGTACACCCCATAGAAAGGCGCATATTGCTCGCGCGAATACCCGCCTGCATCAAAACGCAGCGCCGAGCCCATTCCTTCCGCAATAGCGTCGACCACAGCCCCCAGCCTATCCTGCCTCCAATGGGAGTCCGTCATATAGTAGCAGTCGAGCGAAAGCGCGCCGAATAAATATATCTCGCCGATTTCTGCAAGTATATTCTCCCGTATGAACGCCGCATACGCAGGATAATCCATTATCAGATGATGCGTATCGCCAAGATAATAATTCTTGTCAGGGATGGCAGCATAATGCACGTTCATACCAGTTAAAAATTGCCCGTATACATAGTTGATGATATTGCAAAGCTGTCTCGCGCTGTTCTCGTTTTTAGGATACTCTGTCTTAAAAACCTGGTCTCCGACGACGAAAATGGCATTATTATCCGACTTTAGCCAGACATTGATATCAAACATCGCCTTCAGCCTGCGATAATTCTCCCTGAATGCGATTTGGTCTACAGAGTAGTTATCAAACCCATCCATGCTCTCTTTATTAAGCACCGCCTCAACAGTGATCTCCGGGAACTGCGCGAGTTTACGCCTTTCGCTGAAAGATAATGCATCATCTTCCTTGACCAGGTTGATGATAAAAACAGCGAGCAGAATGCCAAGAAACACCACGACGACGGAAGTATCTTTTAGTTTAAGTTTTTTTAGCATAAGCGTATCCTCAAACAGCAGTATATTTGCCTCGCATTTTTTATAAGCGACTCTGTATCAGTGGTTACCTAAAACCTAAAGTACAAAAACGGATTGAACGATGAATCGACAAGGTATGCCGTTACGATTATCAACAATCCCCCAGTGTATACCGGCCGCAAGACACTCACTGCATAACTCAGCTTAGCGCTCGCCTGAGCCCTTGCCAGCAGGCTCTTCAGCAGCGGCGTCGAACCAATAGCCGCCGCTATCAGAATCACCTTATAACTATTCAAATAATACAAAGACTCCGAAGTGAACAGCGGCAAAGACGCGAACCCGAACATCCCCCTGAAGAAACCGAGGATGTCCTGCAGCGTCTCAAGATGGAAAATGACAAAACTTACTACGACGGCGAGTAAACAGTAAATATGCGCGATCGCAGACGGGAGCCGTTCCAGCAGTTTTTGCAAAAACAGCTTCTCAATAACCAGCAAAACACCGAAAAACAAACCCCAGACGACAAAGTTCCATGACGAACCATGCCACAGACCGGTGCAGAACCAAACGACCGCGATATTACGTATCCACTTAAGCCGCGAAACACGGTTCCCCCCAAGCGAAATATAGACATACTCCCTAAACCATGTGCCCATTGAAATATGCCACCGCCGCCAGAACTCCGTGACGCTGCGCGATATGAACGGATAATTGAAGTTCTCGAGGAACTTGAACCCGAAAATCCGGCCCAGCCCCAGCGCCATATCGGAATAGCCGGAGAAATCAAAGTAGATCTGCATCGTGAACGCAATGATCGCAAGCCAATACATCAGCACCGACTGGCTCGTCGCTGTCAGCGCCGTTTTGTTAAGCTCACCAAGAGCGTTCGCAATCAGCACCTTCTTGCCGAGACCAATGACGAAGCGCACCGCGCCTTCCGCAAAACCTTCCAGAGAATGCGTGCGGTCATTGATCTGGTCCGCAATAGTCTGATACCTCACCACCGGCCCCGCTACCAGCTGCGGGAACATCGAAACATAGGACATGAAATCAAGCGGGTTTTTCTGGAGCTTTGCCTCGCCCCGGTAAACGTCGATCGTATAGCTCATCGTCTGAAACGTATAAAAACTGATCCCAAGCGGAAGCGGGATGCGCAGCAGCGGGATCTCTGTGTTTAGAAGCGTATTCACATTGGAAATAATGAAATCCGAGTACTTAAAAAACATTAGCAGCAGCAGGTTGACTGCCACCGAGCACAAAAGCGCGCCTTTTGCGGCCTTCTTCCCCCTGTATTTGTCGATAATGCGGCTCATCGAATAATCCATTACAGACGAGAAGACTAAAAGCACAATGTATTTGGGTTCGCCGTAGAAATAGAAGAAAAGGCTCGCAACCAGCAAAACAAAGTTGCGCAGCCTTTTTGGCAGCCCGAAATAAACCGCAAATACTACCGGCAGGAAATAATACAAGAACGGAATGCTTGAAAATAGCATATTTTTCCTCTGCGCTGTTTGAAACTGCTTTGTGAGCAGTCACGGCATTTATGGTTTGGCGGGCTTTTGACGCCCTTACTATTTTTGCCAATATTTATGCCAGTATTTATGCCAGTTTTTGGAATGCGCTGCGGTAGGCGGCGCCGTCGGGGCTTAGAACTAACAGAATAATGTTTCCGATACTTTCGACTACGACCTCTTCCCTTGGCACACCGGTGCAGATCCACTTCATCGGGTCGACCCCGTCCCTGATCTGCCTTTTAGCGCCCTCAATATCAGCACCCGGCGCCATACGCAGCAGCACTACTGAGTGGGCGACCGCGCCGATTACAGACTCGGAAGCGATCCCTTCGGTGAACGGGATACCCCGCACACCAATATAGTATACGATGCCGCTGTCCGGAAAACTCATATCCTCCGAAAGCGCAGTGTTTGCAACAAAGGGTACTGCAACCGAATCATCAAGATTGTCATACAGACGCTGCATTATATCGTCCAAAGTACCGTCGAGGCCGGAACTGCCGCCGGTATCCGGGCTGGGGGTGACGTCCGGCGTGGGGCTCGGGCTTGGGCTCGGGCTTGGGCTTGGGCTTGGGCTCGGGCTTGGGCTTGGGCTCGGGCTTGGGCTTGGGCTTGGGCTCGGGCTCGGGCTTGGACTCGGGCTTGAGCTTGGGCTCGGACTCGGACTCTGGCTTTCTTCCGGAGATGCGCTTGCATCCGGTGAGGAGCTTGGGCTGGAGCTCGGGCTTGCGTCCGGGCTGGCCGATGCATCCGGCGATGAACTCACGTCCGGGCTTGGAGCAGTGTCGGGGCTGGGCGTGTTGTCCGGACTGTCGGTCGCTGCGGGGGCATCAGTAACGCCGGGGCTTGGGCTTGCGTCAGGTGTGCTACTTGCGTCAGGGCTTCCTGCGTCGGGGCTGTTGCTTGGAGAAAGCGCGCAGCCTGCGAAACATGACAAGAGCAGCGCGACGCATAGTATCAGAATGATTTTTTTCATAAATTTAATCCAGCTCCTTAAAAGCAAATATACCTCATACCTGTTGAGGGGCATTCGGAATGATGATTTTTGAGACTCAGAACGACACTTGATGAAAATGTAGAAAATACATCGTTTTCATCATAATTATCTACATTTCATCTAACAGTTTACATGCCGTGTGCAAAAATGTCAAACACAACGGATAAAATGCGGCGGATTGCTGAAAATATTGAATTTTTATTTGACCTAATGAGCAAAATAGTGTATATATGTATCATTAGGTGTCATATAAGTCTATTAGTAGGTGTATCAGTAGGTGTATCATTAGGAATACCAGGAGGGATTTAAGGTGAAAAATCTTAAAGTTTCCATGAAGCTGATCGTCAGCTTCGTAATCGTGCTTGTACTGGCAATAGCGGTTGGTGTAATCGGGATCATCGGCATGAGCACCATCAATGGTGCGGACGACACTCTCTACAATGAAAATGTCGTCGCTATCAGCGCGATGGGCGTCATACGGGAATCATATGCGCGTGAACGCGTCAATCTCAGGAATATGGTCCTCTATGCGGGCAATAGCGCCAAAGTGCAAGAATACCAAGGCGTACTGGCTGATATGGAAAGAACCATTACCGAGCAGTTCAGGGTATACGACAGCACAATTGTCGACCCTTCGGTCGAGGCGGCTTACTACGAGGCAAGGGAGCTGTACGAGAAAAAATTCGGCGAGATCAAGGACAGAGTGAGGCAGGCCAGTCTCGTGAGCTACGAAAGCGCTCATGCTGCACTGTTCTCCCCGGAAGTCTCAGAAGTCGCGAATGCAATAATGAACGGCTTTGATATTTCCATGGCAAATAACGACCAGTGGGCTAGTGAAACGGTGACCAATAACACCGCACTGTTTACTCAAATGCTGATAATAGAGCTCATCATTCTTGCGGTGGCGGTGATTTTTGCGCTGTTTTTAGCATTCTATATATCCAGCCTCATAAGCAAGCCGCTCATCTTACTATCGGGGTTCATGAGGAAGGCAGGCTCGACCGGAGACATAGCGCTTAGTAAGGCCGATATGGATAATATAGAAAGATTCTCGAAGGTTAGAGATGAGATAGGCAGCGTCATTACCGATACGACCAGTTTTCTCAGGCATGTGACGCATATTTCCGAAGAGCTCGAAACTGTCGCAAGCGGCGATTTGACGACAGACATAGAGTTGCTGTCCGAGAAGGATGTTATGGGTAAAGCATTGAGGCAAATGGTCGACAGTCTGAACAATATGTTCAGGGACATCCATGCTTCCACTGACCAGGTGTCAAGCGGCTCCAGGCAAGTCGCAGACGGCGCGCAGACACTCGCGCAAGGCTCGACCGAGCAGGCTGCGTCTATTCAGGAGCTTTCAAGCTCGATCGCGGAAATCGCGCGCAAGACAAAAACGAACGCGGAGATCGCCGATAAAACTGCCAATCTCGCGGAGTCTATTATGAACAACGCTGAGAAGGGCAGCCGGCAGATGGACGACATGATGGCCGCGGTCCAGGATATAAACACTGCCAGCCAAAACATCAGCAAGGTCATCAAGGTCATCGACGATATTGCGTTCCAAACGAACATTCTTGCGCTCAACGCGGCTGTGGAAGCAGCGCGCGCCGGGCAGCACGGTAAAGGCTTTGCAGTCGTTGCGGAGGAAGTGCGCAATCTTGCGGCGAAGAGCGCGGAAGCTGCGAAGGAAACCGGCGAAATGATTCAAAACTCAATGGAAAAAGCCGAGCTCGGAACGCATATAGCGGGCGAGACTTCGTCGAGCCTTGCGGATATTGTGTCCGGCATCAATGAAAGCAGCGAGTACATTAAAGAGATCGCAACTTCGTCGGAAGAGCAGTCGCTTGGTATAGACCAAATCAATATCGGCATAGACCAGGTGGCGCAGGTCGTGCAGCAAAACAGCGCGACGGCTGAAGAAAGCGCGGCTGCATCGCAGGAAATGAGCGGGCAATCATCTATGCTGCAACAACTGATTTCGCAATTCAAAATAAAAAACGAGATGCAGCTGGGGTTAGCGGCTGCCTCAAGTAAAAGGGTTGAGCATGTCGCAGTACCTGAAGACTCCGGTATAGCTTTTTCTTCGGGCGGCAGCGATTTCGGCAAATACTAAATCAGCCGCGCGGATGTGTTGCTGCGAGAGCGGCAGCGCCCATATCGGAATCTGCTGTACTATCTGAACACAGCATTAAACGTAGCATTGAACGCAGCATTGAACGCAACAAGCAAAAAGCCTTGCAACACAAAGCAAGGCTTTTTGGCACCCTCGGCGAGATTCGAACTCACGACCTTCCGCTTAGGAGTTAAAGCAAGCGAGTTTTAGGGCGTACCCGCAAGTGTTCTGTCATACCGCCGAATCCCTTGTAGCGCAGGGGCTTCGGCGGTGTTTGCGTCTTGGTTTGTGCCGTTTAGTGTTTGCTGGTTTTGCGTCGTTTTTGCGAGTCCGATTAGCAGGGGATTAGCAGAACTGTGCTTATTTTTGTTGCTTTAAGACATAATAAGCGAAACGATAGTCACCAATTTTCTCAATCGTACCATCAATTATCATATCACGAAGTAAATCTCTTACACGACCTTCGCTAAGTCCTATAATACCAATAAAATCTGAAACTTTCGCTTGGCGGTGTTCCTTGAGGAACGAAATAATCTTAAACTTTCTATCGGCTATTACAGCCGATTGCGGCCGATTGGCAGCCGATTGACGGCCGATTGATTTGTGCGGTTCATCGATTGTACCATGCGTTTGAGAAGCGATGGTAGGTTGGGTGGTTGGGTGCATAGCCTCATATTCAACTTGAGAGCTACGGTATATAACAGCTTCAAATCCGGAGTCCTGC
>Ga0082212_10009944_pt1 | contig 12216 bp, 9 predicted proteins | sample TergutNt197P3_FD_71548 | JGI IMG/M metagenome (GOLD analysis project Ga0082212, IMG submission 71548) | Neocapritermes taracua P3 segment gut microbial communities from Petit-Saut dam, French Guiana - Nt197 P3 | ecosystem: Host-associated > Arthropoda: Insects > Digestive system > Gut ... | reverse complement strand
CAGATGTGCTGTACTAATTTTTATCCACTGCTCTTTCGAGAGTGTAGGCGGTATGTGTTCAGGAAGTATAATTTTAATTTCCCGTGCCTCTTCATCACACTCAATAAATACAACTATCTTCGCCCCATACCCCGCGCCGACTGCCCACCCTTTACCCTGTGGATTTTCTTTCTGCCCCAACCACTCCACATACGCCGCACAGCCGCGCTGTACATATTTAAACCGAGTTTCCCCCAAGGTCGGCACTACAAGCGGATTCACTAAAGGCGTAGTATTCGCATAGGATTTCAGATGTTGGATTTGTGCGCGAATCCCGTCCCGCACCGAAGCGTAGGAATTGCCTTTAACGCCAAGGCTCATCACTCCCATACCACAGAAATTATTCTGCGCGATGTCAACGGCAGTCCCGCCCGAAAATTTGAAGTTCCCGGTCTCTATACAACTTTGAGCGAAAGCAATATCCCCGCGAATGCCCTCGATTTCCCCCTCGGCAATGTATATACTCGCCAAATCGAGTGCGTTTGGATTCATGCGTTGAATATACGCTCGCATTTGGTCTACAGACGCGACGGATTTTCCCGCAATGGCGGTCAACCCGGAATTATCGGCGTTCCCCGACTGCTTGCCGTAAATCTCGTCCAATCCGTCAACAATCGCCTTCGCCTGTGCAATCAAGGAACTGTCAAATTTCGCATTATCGCTCGAATTAGAAACAAACCCATGCTCGGTCAACACGCACGAAATATTACAAGCTGTCAAACTTTCAAGACGGTCAACATTGCCGTTATTTTTCTTGATTCCGCGTTTGGGGTTGGAATTCCAGAGCGGCTCTAACCGTTTGTACAAAACTTCGGCGAGCTTAGACGAACCCGCCGACGGATTGCGGGAAGTCCACACCTCAAACCCATTCGCACTCGCAACCCCTGCGTTTCGGTGAATCTCGATATAGCAGTCCGCACCCCAATTTTTCGCGTCGGCAACACGGTCGATTCCGGGGCTTAGATTTTTCACCGTCCGTGCCATTTTCGTCATGTAACCGCGACTTTTCGCTGTTTGCTCGATTGCGATTGACAAAGCCAAATTATCGTCCGATTCTTTCCGACTGCCGTTGACCGCACCGGGGTCGCCGTTAAACCCATGCCCCGCACTGATGTAGATTTTTTTACTCATGTTTCTCGCCCTCACTATCATTATTTTTCGCACGCAACTGTTCAAGCACGTCAAGCAATTTTTTAGGAATGGGAAGCCCCATGCGTCCCGCATTTTCGAGAATACTCAACCCTTCGTTGGAGATAAAGAAAAAAATCGCCGCCGTCCGCAATACCCCGCTCGCTGCGAACACATGAACGTCGATGATATTCGCAACCGCGATGACCACAAACACCATGATTTTTTTGAAAATCCCCTCAAACCCGACCCGGCTCGACAGCCTTTTATGAACCGCCGCGCTGACAAATCCGGTGATATAATCCAACACCACCATTGCAATCAACGCGAAAAAAGCTCCGTCAAGCTCGCCAAATAAAAAAGCCGCAAGTCCTCCGACTCCGGCAACGGTTGAATCTAACGCCGCTTTTTTCATGATTCGTCACCCGCTTTCTCTAATTCATCATTGATTGTAGGATTATCAGTCCACACCGCAAATACGGCATTGACACAATCCGAGTGTTCTTTCAAATATTCCTTGATTTTCTCGCGGCTGTGTTTTGAGTTGGAAAAAGCACACCGCACATTATCGCCGACAACTTGTTCAACCCCCTCAATCTCGATGTACTTCTGCGACACCACGCTGACCGAATCCCGCGTCAGCATATCTAAAATAATTTTTGTTGTAATTTGCATTGTCATATTTTCCTTTCTCAATTCTTTCTAACCATGAACTATAAAAGTCCCTGATAGGTGCATTTCCATGCCGCTTCTGATTTGGTCTGCACCGGAAATACCGGGAACAAACGAATGTTGATTCTGTGTGACAGAGGTCAAATAATCCCTGTCACGCAACCGCCAATAGTAGCAATTTTCGGGGAAAAAGTCGGTCGTAGTGACCGTATTCACCGTCCGCAGCATGGCGTGAGTCGTCCCGACGTAAGGAATCCCCTGTATCGTCGCCGTTTGACTTCCGAGAGAGCCTCCCGAAGGGGTCGCCGTTACTCTCAGATTGAGCGTGAACGTGACAATGTCCCCTTCTTTGCGGTATTCACCCGACCCCGATGTTGATATTTCCTGCTCTAACCCAATGTACAATCGCGGTCGGAATGTCCCGCTCATATACCGCCCCTCAAGTGCGGTAATCCTCGAACCGTGATTGGTGATATTCGTCTCGGCGGCAGTCATACGAGTTTCAAGATTCCCAACCCAATCAAATAACCTCGAAGCATACATAAAATACTCGTTTTGGTCTTGTGTTTGACCGAATGCCGCTGTATAGTTCCCCCACAACACAAATCGCCCTGTGAAATTCAATCCGGTTGTAACAGCATTTTTGTTGAGGTAGTTAGCCTCTTCAAGCGTTAGCCTCAGTTCAGAACCATCTGCTAAACAAGTCCCGTCAATCTGTAACGGCTTGTTAGAAGGCGACTCATTCGGACAACCGCCGTTTTGAGTATCAACCTGTGCCATTAGTCCCGCCATTTGAGTAGAAAGACGGTATACACGCCCCCCGCGCTGAACGCATGGAAAGCACAATACCTGTCTAAAGCTGTCGATTCTGTTTGCTTCCTTCCAATCAACAACCTCATCGGGCGACTTAACCACATTGGTGTTAACGTCAATCAGAGCCTTGCCCTTAAAAATTCCGTTGTACCCGCTTGCTTTTCTGCTCATTACCGCCGCAACGTCTTGATTACTTGACCAGTTAGGACACAAGAAAATGTCAGGTGTGATTCCGAATTTCGGGAATACGTCTTCAATAAGTTCTAAACCGGAACGCCTTCTTGTTCCTATATCATAGCCTCCGATTATATCGCTTTCGGTAACAAGACTTGGGTCAACTTCGTCGAATCCTACTGTAAGAGTTGTCGCAGTAGACGGAACTGACCCGCCGTCTAATAACTCAAGAATCAGCACACCTTCATGATAGAATAGCGTGTAGTCAATATCCAAAACAAGCCCGGTCGGCTCTGTAACTTTTACGCTTGATTTAATTGCCTCAAATCGTTCCTTTTCAAAAATTTATAACATATGTTGCGAAAGCGTCCGAAAGACGGGCAGTTATCCTTGTTGATTGAATCACCGTTTGGCTTCGTCTGAAAAAGGGGGGAACTCAAAAAATTCACCGCCTCTTGACAAAACCCCAAAACCATGATATAATGTGGCAAAACTGCTCGTAGCGTAATGGATAACGCACCAGACTCCGACTCTGGGGACTGTGGGTTCGACTCCCACCGAGCAGGTGAACTATAAAGCCTTTGATACTGCGGTTTTAAGGGCTTTTTGCTTTGTTATTGTAGAGTAGAATAAGTCGGAGTTTGAGGCGTTAGTGCCAGTTTAGAGCCACTAAATAATTAAATCTATCCTGTTTGTTACTGCTGTTAGTATGCCGATTTCACCTAAATGAGAGTAATCTCCTGTAAGGCTCTTAATAACGTCAGAACCCACATTCCCCGCTTTGACGATAAGATGTTGGTTTCATTCAATTATAAGGACGGCGAGAAATGCTTGTCTTTTGACAAAGTGAGTGAAATGTTCTCAAACAAAGAAAACTCTGTTCAACACAATGGTTATCAGAGTTCGTCTTTGTTAAGCTTACCTACACCTTGAGGGGCTCAAACCCACGACACCCTGATTAAGAGTTTAATATAAAATCTGTATAAAACCGCATTATAAGCTACTATAATAAAATAATTGACAGTCATATTGACAGGTCTGCATTATACTCGGTTAAGTAATCTCTACATAAATAATCATTTAACTTACTCATTGATTTTTGTTTGAAATCCTTGTTTAAATGCGTGTAAATTCCCATTGTTGTTTTTATGTCTTTATGACCCGCCTGTTCTTTTGCTGTAAGAATATCAACTCCGGCAAAGTATAACAATGTTATAAATGTGTGTCTTAGACAATGTGCCGTGAAATACGGAATAACGAACGGGGCTTTCGTTGGTGCAAACTTCGATGGGGTTTTACCTTTAGTTTCAATACAATTTTTAAAATCTCCATATTTTAAGTTTAAATCTGCGAGATAACTGTCCCACATTTTCTTCCACCCCGAATGTGTAATAATTTTTCCCTTCACACTCGTACATACTAACAGAGATGTTTTTTTTCTCTTTTTTAAGGAAGTCAGATAATAATTGAGGAGTATGTACCGTCCGCATCCCTGCTTCTGTTTTAGTCATGTTCTTCACAATCGGATTGGTGGCAGAATTAGGCGAGCAGCCGAAATCTGAAATTCTGCCACCATTAGTGGCAGAATTGAAAAACGTGCCTCTACCTGCTTTATTAGCAGAGGTAAGTTGGTCGAAAAACACTACAATTATGGAAAAATGCAAAGATGCTACCGAACGCGAGTTTTACATTCGCATGACTAAGCGTTTTGGATGGACAAAAGAAGTGCTGATTAACAACATCGAAAACAGAGCCTACGAGAAGTATAAATCCAACCAAACAAATTTTGATGAAACTGTACCCGAAAAATATAGACATCAAGCCAAACTTGCGGTTAAAGATGATTATAACTTCGATATTCTTGAAATGGGAATTGAGCATAGCGAAGAAGAGCTTGAACCGGCGATTATCAAAAATGTGCGAGCGTTCCTTATAGAAATGGGCGGTCACTATACTTTCGTTGGAAATCAATACCATCTCAGCGACTATACTTTCATACGATTTCAAAATCCACGAGCCCCATTGGGACATTGCACCCCACACACTTGACTGTAACTTTATCGCCGAGCGTGTATTGCACACCCGTAACGGAATTAGAAATACGCACACCATCGGACTGATAACCGCTGAAATGCTCCCCTGAAACATCGCTCCTGAAACTTACCCGTCCCTCTACTGTGTTTTCAAGCATAACGTATATGCTCATGTCGGTAACACCGGAGATACTCCCCTCGAATTCCTCATCTATATGCGAGGACATATACTCGGCGAAATAGAACTTGTTGCAATCCCGCTCGGCGTTTACCGCTCTTAATTCGGTGTTGGTTGATTTCAACGCCGATTCACAGGCGAATTTCCCGTATCGTTTTTTTAACCTCTCTTGTTTGCTGTCGGTAATATAGTCAGACAGGATTCTGTGAATACTCAAATCGGGGTATCTGCGAATAGGGGAGGTGAAATGCGCGTATTCGCTCATTACTAATCCGAAATGCCCCAGTGGTTCATGAGAATACTTTGCTTTCATCATCGCGCGGAGTACTGCCATATTCACAACATCAAACTTTTCTGAACCTGCTGTTTCTTTAGCGGTTTGGAGTACTTTCGACAGGCTTTCCGCCGTCGGTTTTAATTCGGGAACCGCTAATCCCAATCCCTGAAGTGTTTCAGAAAGGCGGGTTAATTTTTCTGCGGCGGGCGCTTCATGAACGCGGTAGACAAACGGTAAATCCTTTTCCATCGCGAGCCGTGCGGCTGCATTGTTGGCAAGAAGCATGAATTCTTCTATTATTCCTTCCGAAACAGCATTCTCTCCGCTTTCACGCCGTTTTATATCGGCTACACTTCCGTCTTCCCCGCAAATAATCTTACATTCGGGGGAATTCAACGCAGGCGCATTTCTGCCCTCGCGGTTCTTTTTGAGTGTTGTTGCGAGTTCAAGCATAATCGGAAACTGTTCCGACACTTCTTTATATTTAAAATCGAATTCTTTACCGCCCTCAAGAATGGTGTTAATCTCACCGTAAACACCCTGAACCCGCGAACGTATAACCGTCTTTTTAAACTCAAATGATTTTAACTCACCGCTTTTGGCAATTTCCATCAAACAAGAAAAAGCGAATCTGTCTACGCCCGGATTGAGGGAGCATATGCCGTTTGACAACGCTTTCGGCAACATAGGAACCACCAAATCCGCGATATATACACTTGTTCCGCGCTCGAATGCCTCGGTATTCAACTGACTTTCAGGCGTCACATAATAAGACACATCGGCGATATGCACACCGAGGCGGTAACCGTTATCGGCTTTTTCAATGCTGATTGCGTCATCTATATCCTTTGTATCGGCTCCGTCGATGGTGAATATCGGTAATTCGCGCAAATCCAGTCTGTTCGGAACTTCTTTGGCATCAATTATTTCACCGCATGATTCGGCTTCATCTTCAGCTTCCTCAGAAAATTCCCTGACAACCCTTTTTTCCTCTAAATAAGCGTCCACGCAGACTTGCGCGCGTTGCGAAGAACCGTAGACACTTGTTATTTCCGCAATGTGCAGATGATGCCTGGCTCCTCTTGATTTGAGCGTGAAACTGACTTTGTCGCCGGCTTTCAGTTTATTTCCGCCCCAACTCCCTAACTCAAGCGGGAAACGTGAACCGAAACTGTCCGGAATCAAGCAGAGAACCCCTTCCTCTTTAGCTATTACAGTCCCGACTAAAAGACTCTCGCTTGCTTTCAGAATCCGGGTGACTCTTGCTTCGGGTAAGCAGGTTTCTTCTTTTGTTTTGGGGAGCCTTGCGGATTTCGCCAACCTTTCGCACAGAACGATATCACCCGGAACCGCTCCGAGTAAATCCCGCCCCGAAATAAAGTATTCCTGCTCGGCGGACTCATCTTTGATGAATCCGTGCGTTCTCGCAACACGAAGAATTACGCCTTTAAAGGCGGCAACGCTTTTGGTGCGATTGCCGCCTTTTTTTATATTCTTGTTTTTACTTTTAATCTGACTTTTAACTTTCTTGGGTTTCTTTGACATTACGCTTCCTCTTGAGGTTCATCAGCGTTGCCGTCATTTTCTTCAGGTTCAACATCATCGTTGTTATTATCATCAATGTCTTCTTCGTTATTTTCTGATTCATTGTTTTCATCTTCAGCAGAGATATTTTCATCTTCGTCCGGAACTTCTTCGTCTTCATCAATTCCGAAATCGTCCGGTATTATATCCGCCTCGGCGGACGTGTTATCTTCAACAGGGACTTCTTCTCCCCCGAAATGCACCGCCACTAAATTCACACCGATTGCCACCACGAAGAAAATCACAGCCGCGGCTGCGGTCATTCTTTTCAGTTTCATTTCCTTTGAACGCCCCATATTACGCTGATAATAGTTGTCCGAACTTTGACCGGTAATACTTTGGGACATTCCGCCTTTCTGCGCACCTTGGAAAAACACGACAGTTATAATAAATATGCAGGATATAATCAAACAAATCGCACTAATTAACTCAAATGCACTCATAAATTTGTAACCTCCTATAATTTTTGTGAAATTTCATGCAGGGTTAAGTATATCTTGTTTTTTTTAATTTGTCAATAGAAAATCTCAAATTTTCTCAATTTTTGCGAAATTTGCCATAATTTTTTTTGTACCTACACTGTCGAAAGTAATTTCAAGCAGTGAGTCATTGCCCATTTCCTGAATGTCAACAACCGTTCCCTCACCGAAAACCTTATGTTTGATTCGCTCTCCGTCGGAAAACTTCACCGAGCAGGGCGGCAGGGATTGAGGTTTATTTCTTGATTTAGGCTTATCGGTGAATACGGAGGTCTTTGTTTTCTTTTGAGGAATCGCTGCCCCTTTTCTCCTTTTCTCGTTAACCTGAATGAATTCGTCGGGGATTTCCCGCACAAACCGTGAAACAGGGTTACGCTGGGTGATTCCGTACAGAAGCCGCTGTTTCGCGGTGGTGATATTCAATGTTTGCTTTGCACGTGTAATCGCGACATATGCCAGTCGTCTTTCTTCCTCAATGTCGTCCGGCTCGGCAAGGGAGCGGAACGACGGGAACAATCCTTCTTCTGCACCGATTAAAAACACTCTGCCGAATTCCAGCCCTTTCGCCGCGTGAATCGTCATCATAGCGACTCGGTCTTCCCCCCGCTCGTAGTCGTCGGTATCGGATACGAGGGCAACTTGTTCCAAAAAGTCAAGGAGCGTTGCTTCGGGATTCTCTTCCTGAAACTTGACCGCCGCCGATTTTAATTCTTTGATATTCTCAAGGCGTGACAGTCCTTCATCTCCTTCAGACTGCAGCATTTTTAAGTACCCGCTCTTATCGGTAATCTCGTCAATTAAATCTGACAGGTTTTGGTCTTCGGAAGAATCTGCCGCTTCGCTGAGTTGCTTGAAAACAACGGCAATTCTTTCGAGCAGCGTTGCTTTTGCTTTTAAACTTGGGAATCGTGACGCTTCCGCCATGACATCAACCGGACTCATTCCCATTTCAACCGAAACGCGCTCAATTTCCGTTTGTGTAACTTCCCCGATTGAGCGTTTCGGCTCGTTGATGATTCGGCGAAAACGAATAAAATCAAACGGGTTGGCAATCACGCTCATATACGCAACGATGTCTTTGATTTCCTTACGGTCATAAAACCGCACCCCACCGATGATTCGGTAAGGAACCGACATTCGCGCCAACGCTAATTCCGCTGTTCTCGATTGGGCGTTGGTTCGGTAGAGAACCGCATTCTGCCCGAATGAAATTCCTTTCCCTTTGCCCTGTTCAATTTCGCGGGCAATAAACATCGCTTCTTCCTGTTCATCGTTTAAAATATGCAGATTGACCTTGTCTCCGCCTTCTATCGACGAAAAGAGCGTCTTGGGTTTTCGCTGCGTGTTTCTGCATATCACTCCGTTCGCCGCCCCGAGAATCGCCACTGTGGAACGGTAGTTCTGTTCAAGTTTAATGACTCTTGCGTTGAACTCCTCCTCAAAGGAAAGAATATTCTCAATCGTCGCCCCGCGGAAACGATAAATACTTTGGTCTTCGTCCCCGACTACACAGAGGTTTCCCTCTTTTCCGCCGGCAAGCAGTGAAATGAGTTTATATTGGGCGTAGTTGGTGTCCTGATATTCATCAATCATAATATATCTAAACTGTTTTTGCCACTTTTCCAAAATATCGGGATTTTTTTCAAAAAGCTCGACCGTTTTCATGATGATGTCGTCAAAATCAAGCGCATTGGCTGATTTCATACGGTTTTGATAACTTTCATACACCTGAAAAACCGTTTCGCGGAAATAATCGCGTCTTCCGTTATTATCGGCTTTTTCAAAGTTTTCCGGTGTGATAAGCTTGTCCTTTGCGCGGGAAATCGCGAAAAAAACTTGTTTTGGCGAGAATGATTTTTCAGAAATGTTCAGGTCTTTCATGCAGGATTTCACCAAACGCAGAGAATCATCGGTATCATAAATGGTAAACCCTTTCATGTAACCGACCGCTTCTATTCCCCGCCTCAAAATCTTGATGCAAGTGGAGTGAAAAGTCCCCGCCCACAGCGACGAATTGTTTTGCCCGTTTCCTGCATGGTCATCTTCTCCGTCTATGTTCATGGACGCAAGACGCTCCCGCAGTTCGCCGGCGGCTTTGTTGGTGAAAGTCACCGCTAAAATCTGCCGGGGAAACGCGAGTTTCTGATTAATAATATTGGCGATTCGGCAGCAGAGTACCGAGGTTTTCCCGCTGCCCGCCCCCGCAATAATCAGAAGCGGTCCCTCTGTGTGGGAAACCGCTTCTCTTTGCGCGGGGTTAAGTTTTTTCAAAAAGTTGTCTGACATTAGCCTGTTTCGTCAGCCGACTGAGCGATTCCCGAGGAAATCGCACTTGTATCTCCTAAAACGACAAAGGGATTGACACCGTCGCCGATTACCTGCGGAAGAATACCGTCCCAGTTAATGATTTTCAGATACTCAATATATCCGGCGTTCCGCGAGATTTGTTCTTGAATCAACGCGATTGCTTTCGCTTCGGCTTCGGCTTTGACCAGTACGCTTTCCGCTTCGGCTTCTGCGGCGATTACGACTTGTTTTGCCTGTTCTTCTTTTTCACGGGTTATGTTAATCATTTGAAGTGCTTTCTGCTCGGCGATTACCTTCGCTTGAATGGACTCTTCAAACTGCGTTTCAAAAGCGAGATTTTCAATCGCGAAAGCCGTTACGATAATCCCCTCTTTCGCCAATTCAGCGGTGAGCTTTTCTTGAATCCTGCTTTGAACTTCCCCGCGGGTTTGCACAAGACTTTCCGCGTTAACTCTGCCGATTTCGTCTTTTGAGATTTTTTGGACATTCGGTACAAGAAATCTGTTTTCAACATTTATAATCCCGACATCTCTGATAATGCCGGACAACCGGTCCTGAGAATAACGATAGGTAATTTTCAGACGCAGTTCGTTGACTTTTTGAGTGTCTTTCGTATAAGCGTCTCCTGTGAATTCATAAATTTGATTTCTGGTATCAACTTGGTCTATCCGCTCAATAAACGGAATTTTAAAGTTAAGTCCCGGTTGCAAGTTACTTGTGACAATCTTCTCAAATCGGTACTTAACCCCGATAAACCCCTCGCTGACAAGCGTGAAACAGTTGAGAACAAGTACAATCAAAGAAATGACGATAATGCCCGGAACCAACCACCCCGTTTTGAAAGGCGGCGTTTTGTTTTTACTGTTATTGTCGGTAGAAAACATCGTGCTCATAGTATAATTTTATCCTTTCTCTAAAAAAACTCTTAGTATACATACAATGATGATATTATATCACATTTGCACAAAATGTCAAGTGTTTTTTTGTGACAAATAACGTAATGGAAAACCTTGACACAACTGTAATGATATAGTATAATAAAACTATCTATACTAAACTCAATTTTAGGGGAGGTATTTATCTGATGAAAAAACGCAGTTTAGCGATTCTTGTCGCGGTTACTTTATTGATTACATCTGCTCCTCTTATGTTTCCGCAGGCAGTAACGCCTAAAACCCTCGCTCAAACAATAACCGGCGGTTTTAACAATAAAATCAATGGGTGGGATGTTGAGGCGTGGGCGGATTTGCGCGGCGTCGGCACTTTAAAAATGGATGTTTACACAGACGGCAGCTTTTCCGGGAGCTGGGGGAATTCTTATAACACGCTTTTACGCGCAGGGAAAAAATTCCCAAACAACACTTCTATAAGCAGTTTGGGTGATATTTCTTTGAAATATGACGTATCGGGATTCAACAGTACTCACGGCGCGACATATATGTGTGTTTACGGCTGGACGCGCAACCAAATGACCGAATGGTACATTATTGACGACTGGAAACACTGGAAGCCCCCTTCGACAACCGGAGGAAATTATACCAATCGTGGTTCAATTACGGTAGATGGCGGTACTTATGATATTATCACTTCTGTAAGAGTGAATCAACCATCAATTGACGGCGATAAAACTTTTTTACAGATTTTCAGTATTCGCCGGGATACGCGCTCAAGCGGTAATATTAATGTTTCTGCTCATTTCAGCAAGTGGGCGGAAGTAGTAAAGAATGTGACGGCAGGAAGTGAAGTTATCAGTTTTACGCCCGATGCCGGTTTATATGAAGTTTCATTTTGCATTGAGGGATTCGGCGGAGATAACCCCAGTTCCGGCGGCGCGACCGTAAATGAACTTTGTGTTAAATGGGGCGGTTCTAATAATTATTTATGCAGTTACAACGGCTGTGATAACTGCGGCAGAGCATCCGGACAAACCACTCCGCCTACAACCACTTCTCCGATTAGCCAGAATTACTTCTTCCACTCGACTTTTGAGGGTGGCAACACAGACTTTGACGGTTGGATAAAAAGAGGTGACGCAACCGTCACGAATACAACCGCGAAAGCGTTCGCGGGTTCCCGTTCACTGCTCGTGAGCGGACGTACCGAACCCTGGCACGGTGTTGAGCGTTATATCGGCAGTGAACTCGGTAGCGGCAGCAGTTACAGTTTCAGCGCAATGGCAATGTATACGACCGGCGCGGCGAGCGAAACTTTTAAACTCACGCTGCAATATATAGATTCAGACCTTGTAACGAAATATGACACTATCGCGACCGCAACTGCCTCGGCAAATCAGTGGGTTCAGTTGGCCAATACATCTTACTATATCCCGCCGGGCGCAACCGAACATAGGATTTATGTTGAAACCGCGGGAAGTACAATTGACTTCTACATTGATGAAATGATAGGTGCGATGAGCGGAACCGTAATCGTTCCTCCAACCACCACTACCCCGTCATCCACATCTGTTCCGTCTGCTGCGACTACGTTCCCCTCCTTGACCACCACAACCGCGCCGAATTCTACCGCCGCGTC
>Ga0082212_10009943_pt1 | contig 12217 bp, 18 predicted proteins | sample TergutNt197P3_FD_71548 | JGI IMG/M metagenome (GOLD analysis project Ga0082212, IMG submission 71548) | Neocapritermes taracua P3 segment gut microbial communities from Petit-Saut dam, French Guiana - Nt197 P3 | ecosystem: Host-associated > Arthropoda: Insects > Digestive system > Gut ... | reverse complement strand
TTTCTTCCACAGCATAAAAAAATCATTCCTTAATGTTTATAGCCGAGAGCGCCGTGACAACTGCGGGCGCGGCCACCAAGGTTATGGCCGTTTCCGGCAGCATGAACTGCATATTGTAGACCAAGGAATAGACCAGCGCCCCAACCGTATGGACATATTCGTTCCAGTTGCCCGCTTTCGTTATCGCGTGCCATATGAGAGCCCCGGCCGCCACGTGCGATATGTACCGAAGCATGCAGACCAAGAGCGCGGCAGCCGACGCGAAGGCGATTTTTTTGCCGCGATTTCGGGTTTTGTTCAGCGCGGGCTTGAAAAATCCCGCCGTTCCGATGACCGTGAAGGCCACGATGTAGTCGAGCAGCGCGCAGATCATCATGTTCTTCGCGCCGGCCACGCCCCAGCCCGAAAGCTTTGAAACATCGAACATAAACTGGGTCAGAGAATAGACGAAAGCGGTGCCGAACCCCCAGGCGCATCCGTGCCGAAGCCCGATTATTATGATTGGAACCATCGAAAAAAGGGTCACCGAGCCGCCTAAGGGAGCTCTGTAGATGATCGCGTACTCGGAAAGCGCCGCCGAAAGCGCGATCATAACCGCGCACTCGATTAATATTTTCAGATTTTTTTGATTTCGCATAAAAACACACCGTCCTTATAGATATTATTCCGCAATTAATCCCACCAAGCGCGGCCAAAATATTTCAAGGACAGTGAATCGGATCTCAAATTCATCCTCGCAACATATTAATACTCCCTACGTTGGCATTACCCATATCAGGTTATAAGGGACAGTCATCCATCGATGACATCTCAGCCGTTTCCGGCGCCCCCGATTATTTATGCGGTTTTACGGATTTTATTGTACCATATCAAAAAAACTTTGTCAACATTTTTTTTGCAAAAAAATCCGAAACAAAAACGAAGCAAATATGCCCGTATCAAAAGAAAAACAAAGCAAAACGGAGAAAATATAAAAATTTTCGCAAATTTTCGCAAATCCCCTTGACAAAACAAAAAAAATCGTGTATAATATGAAAATCAGAAATCAATCAAATTAACACGGAGGAAACACTTGATGTCCAGTTTTATGGCAAAAAAGGAAACGCTTGAACGAAAATGGCATGTTATCGACGCCGCAGGGATTCCCTTGGGCAAAACCGCCGTCAAAGCCGCCACCATACTGCGCGGCAAGCACCGCCCCGAGTTTACCCCGCACGTGGACTGCGGCGAATTTGTGATCGTAGTCAACGCGGAGAAGGCCGTTCTGACCGGAAACAAACTCGCGCAAAAAATCCATTACAACCACTCCGGCTATGTGGGCGGGCTTAAAGAGGAGAGCTACAAAGACATGATGAAAAATGACCCCGCGAAAGCGGTGCGGCTCGCGGTCAAGGGGATGCTTCCCCACAACAAGATAGGCGACCTCAGCATCAACCGCTTGAAAATCTACAGGGGTCCCGACCACAAGCAGGCGGCCCAAAAACCCATACCATGCGAAATATAACGTGTAACGAATAAGGAGGATTATGATATTATGGCAACGCCTGTGAAACCATATTTTTACGGAACGGGAAGAAGAAAGAAATCAATAGCCCGCGTGCGCCTGCTTCCGGGCAGCGGGGCGGTAAAGATAAACAAAAGAGACATAGACGACTATTTCGGACTCGGGACCTTGAAACTCATCGTGAACCAGCCGTTCGGAGTGACCGACACCGTCGGCAAATTCGATATTTTCTGCACGGTCGTCGGAGGCGGGGTTTCCGGCCAGGCGGGCGCGATAAGGCTCGGGGTGGCGAGGGCGCTGCTCCAATCGGACGAAGAATACCGGAGCGCGCTAAAAAAGGCGGGGTTTTTGACCCGCGACCCGCGCATGAAGGAGAGAAAGAAGTACGGACTCAAAGCCGCGAGGCGCGCCCCGCAGTTTTCAAAAAGATAAATTATTGCCAAGCAAAAAGGGGGGCAGCGCTTATGCCCCCTCACGTAAGAAAACATTTATGATGGTAAACGGTGTAGTGTCATACTACGCCGTTTGTATTGGTAGCAAATACCCCCGGCTTCGCCGGGGGATTTTTATTTGCCGCCATATTTTCCTTGTTTGCTGCGTGGACATTGTGGGTGCTTTCCGCGAAACCCTCTGTAACTGTTCCGATAATACCTTTCTTTGCCATGATAATTAGCTCCTTTCAGATTAGGGCGTTTGCCCTTGTTTTATTTACAGCTTTATTTTATAGGTTGTTTGTTAGTGAAATGTTTGAGTTTTGTTTGAGAAATGTTAATGCGCGTTTATGCAAGGTCGCGTTTTTTTAGGAAAAGGTTTGAAACTGCTCCGAACGCTAATGCTCCGCCTATTCCCGCAACCAACGAAACAAGGGGCGCGAGAATTGTTGAATCAAGCGTCGTCCCAAAACTTGCGACAGGATAGAACATCATTCCCAACAGGAACGTGAAAACGATTGTCAGCCATAATTTGTTTCTGAAAAACACAGCAATGCTCAAATATAGGGAACAGAATACGCCCATCAAGAGCATTTTTGAAATCAGACAGAAGATTAAACCGCCAACGCCGCTTGCGCCCAATAGAAACGATTTGCCAGTAAGCGCACCCGCAAGCACCGTTCCGAAAACATAAGTGAGTACCATACTTGCTCCGCTGAAAATCCCGATTGCGCTTTTTGAAATTACATAGTCGAGCTTTTTGGAATGAACGGTAAAGATATTTTTGACATAGCCCGAACTGTAATCATGGGCTACAAAAATCGCCATAAGCAACCCCGCGAAAATATACAGCATATTGATGTTTGCGAAACCCGCAAGGTCAAGCCCGGTAGTATCTTCAATAGATGTGAAGTTTTCCGACCCCTCGATTAACTGCCATGTGTAATCAAATGCGGGCATTTCGATTTGCGGGGTGTTTTGTGTGTATTGCGAATTTGATTGAGGCGGGGTCATATCTACGCTTGACAGGGAAAGAACCATTGCGGGAATGATTGCGGCGATTATAAGGAAGATATAAAACGCCGGGGTGTGAAACAACCTGTAAAAGTCCAGCTTCAACATGGATTTTACCCTGTCCCCGAAAGTCGGGGTTTTGAATTTTTCTTTGCTTAATACAGCATTTTGAGCGGTCATGTTATTTGCCCTCCTTGTTTGACATGATTTTTAGGTAATATTCTTCAAGTCCGATTTTGTTAAATGTTATCTCATTGACGGGGATTCCGTTTGCATACATCAGACCGCCTACGTTCGCGCTTTCCGTTTCGTCGTAAACGCGGATTCCGCCGTCCTTCTGTTCAATTTCCCTGTATTTTTGTGAAAGGATAGATACGGCTTGCGTGTCATTTCCTGTTTTCATAAATACAAAGTCGCGGCATTCGTCGCTCATTTCGCTTGCCTGCATTTCTTTTATCAGTGTACCGTTTCTGATTATGCCGTAATGGGTGGCAATTTTGGACAGCTCACCGAGAATATGGGAACTTACTAAAATAGTTACGCCGTCCTGACGGTTAAGCAGGGTCAGAGTTTCCCGCACAATCCGCATACCGTCCGCGTCCAAACCGTTTATCGGTTCGTCTAACACCAACATTCGCGGTCTGCCGAGAAGCGATTGCGCGACGCCGAGCCGTTGTTTCATGCCGAGAGAGCATTGCTTGAATTTACGTCCGGCTGCGCCTGCCATGCTTACGAGTTTCAGAACGCGCTCAACCTCTGCTTTTGGATTTTTTATGTTGAGATTCAATGCCTGCATAAACAGATTTTGATAGACGGTGCTATTTGGGAAGCAGCCGGGATTTTCAATCAAAACGCCCATCCGGGCGCGTACTCCTGCGTCGGTGTAGTGTCTGCCGTACAAACGAATTTCCCCGCCGCTTGGCACTAAAAGACCGCAAATCAGTTTTTCCGTTGTTGATTTACCCGAACCGTTTTCACCGATAAAGCCATAAATTGAACCCTCCGGCACTTTCAAATTCAAGTCTTGTACGGCGTGGATGTTGTGAAAGGCTTTTGACAGTCGATTGGTTTCTATTGCATACATACCTATATTTCCTCCTTGTGTTTTGGGCGGCTGCCCTTATTTGCTTTGCAAAGCTATTATGCCATTTGTTTGTTAGTGAAATGTCAGAGAATTGTTTGAGAAATGTTAATGCAAAAAAAGGCGGCTTCCGTGTTCGTGTTCACGGAAACCGCCTTATATATTTTGTTGCTGTTTATCTTACCGCTTTCAAATTTACCGTAAATGTGCTGCCATCACCGGGATTGCTTTTTACGGTTATTTGACCGCCCGAAAGCTCAATCACACGGAGCGCAAGCGCAAGCCCTAAACCATTACCCTCCCCGGCATGGGAAGTATCGCCCTGATAGAATTTATCAAAAATACGGTTTAAGGTCGTTTCATCCATGCCGCAGCCTGTATCGGAAACCGTAACGGTAACGGTATCTTCGTCGGATGTCTGCGTCAGTGTAACCGTGCCGCCTGCCGGGGTAAATTTCAACGCATTTGATAAAAGGTTATTCCAAACGATTTCAAGCATATTTCTGTCCGCTCTGATCAACGCCTTGTCGTCTGTATCGGCGGTAAAGGTAATATTTTTACTTTCCCATAATTCCTCAAAAGCAAGCGCACATTCCACTAATTGATTGCACACGTCGTAATTTTCCAATGCAGGAACGATTTTTTGATTTTCCAGCTTGCTTAATTTCAAGATATTTGACACAAGCATATTTAACTTTTGCGACGCTGCAATAATCGTATCTGTATATTCTTTTTTCTGTTCCGGCGTAATATCCGTTTGCTGTAAATAGGTTGCATAATTTTGAACAATAGCCAACGGCGTTTTTATTTCATGGGACACGTTAGAAACAAAATCATTTGTCAGCATTTCAATACTGCCGAGTTCTGCCACCATTTTATTAAAATCTTCAAACATGACTTCTACATAATCCTTTTTGCCGTCCTTGCGGATGGGGTCAAGGTGAACGGTAAAATCCCCTCCGGCTACTTGCCTTGCGGCGTCGCCTAATGTTTTAAGAGGTTTTTCAAATTTGCGCCGCCGAATAGCGAACGTCAAAGCAATAAATACAAGGGACATCAAACCCCAATAGCCTATGTTTGCGAATATGAATGAAACGGGGACGTTCGCAATGTCAAAATATTCCGATAATATGAGTGCCTGTCCGCCTGTCAAACAAAGTAAAACAAACCATATAGCAAGATATTCTACCCATACCGGGTATTTTGTGTTTATCCGGCTATCCTCTTTGATTTTCCTTTTTTTGTTATAAATTATTTTTTTCAATTTAACACCGCCTTATATCCCAAACCGTGAACGGTAACAATCTTGAAATCCTCACAGCTTGAAAACTTATCCCGCAACTTTGTAATATATACGTCCACCGCCCGGAGGGTCGTGTCGTTGTTCGCGTCCCAAAACTCGTCCATTAACTGTTGACGCGAAAAAGTCTTTTTCGGATAGGACAGCAATTTGTAGAGGATATTAAACTCACGGACGGTTACAGGAATTTCCTCACCGTCAAATGATATGCTCATAGCGTCCGCGTCCATAATAAAACTGCCGATAGTCAGCTTCTTTTCGCTGGCGATATTCGCCCGGCGCAGAAGCGCGCCTACGCGCAGCACAAGCTCGTCCATGTTGACGGGCTTAACCATATAATCGTCAATCCCCACGCGGAACCCTTTTTGCTTGGACGCAAAATCATCACGGGCTGTCATAAACAAAATGGGGATGGTCTTGTTTATTTCCCGTACTGTTTCGGCAAATTCAAAGCCGTCTATACCCGCCATCATAATGTCAGAAATAATCAAGTCATACAAGGCGTTATACATTAAGTCGTAGGCTTCGTTCGCGCTCAACGCGCCTTTTGCGTTATAGCCGTTGTTGTTTAAGTAGGTACAGACGATTTGATTTAGCTTTATATCGTCCTCTACCACAAGAATATTTAACATGAAAAATCCTCCCTTGCTTTTTCTTTATTTTCATTAAGTGCTTTAATTTCATTATTTGCCCGGACAACCATCATAACGGCAATAGCAAATATGGCACATGATATAAGAATCCCAAAAACCATATTCATTGTACGCTCTAAAACTATATCTTCATTGAATGAGACGAACATAGCTGTTTGTAACGCGAACATGGCAACCAACGCTTTTGTAAGAATTAACGCTTTTTGCGCGGAATAGACAGGATTATTATATTTGCGATACCTCACTACATTTATGATTGACATTGTTATGGAATAAAAGGTATAAGTCGCAACCGCATAGATTAAAAGTCCGGGATAGGAATACCCCATACCATGATTGATAATTTGATAAACTACGGGGACAAACGCGGCGTTCAATATGAAAATCAGAACACCGCAAAAACGGTATTTCTTAAACTCCGTCGCCATGTCGTGTTCGTCCTTTCGCACATGGCGTATCAGTAAAAACCGCGCCGCGCTTAAAACGATATAGAAAATTGCGTCTGCTCCATACCAAAAAGAAGCGTAATGTATTCCAGCAATTAGCTTAAACGCGGCATAAAACAAATTAAAGAGTAGGGACGAATAAAGGGAAATTTTCACCCGCAGAAGTATATCAGTCATATAACGATTGCCGAATTTGTTTTTATGGATAACCCCTTTTATGTTTGTTACCAACTTTGGAAAACCAATTTTTATAAATTTGTCCAGCTTGTTTACCTCCTTCCGGCATGGTTTATTTTATATATATGATGTTTGCAAAATGTCAGAGAATTGTTGCTGAAATGTTAATCGCAATCTTTTTTTAGCCGTGCGTCCATGGGTTTTTTCGCGTTATTCGGGATAGCCCAAACACGGACAAAACGAACAGCACCGGGGATTCGGTTATCTTCACAGAGCTTTTGAACACGCCGCTCGGAAATAGCCCATTTGTCGGCGGCTTCTTTGGTTGAAATGTAGTCCATAATTTTTTCTCATCGTCCTTTTTCATTTATGATTATATACGGTTAAACGAATAATTGCAAGAACAAAATATTAAGCTCATATCGCAAGTGCCTTTTTCTTATCAATACAACGAGTACCCACGGGGTGCAACTGATATGAATTATCCCATGTACTTTTGACGCTTTTTTATTCATTCCATAACTAAAATATGAATTATATAATGTTTATGGAGGAATTTATATGCCACGAAAGAGAAACACAAAGCCGTTTGAGAGTATCGGCTTTGACATAAAAGAAGCGCGGAAAGCAATCGTCCAGCCAGCCATTTTTGATTGACAGTCCCATGCGGTCAAGCATGAGGCCGTAAAGGATTTTCGCCCCGTCTGATAAATCCTTGTAGCGGTTATTCCGTAAACAGGGCTTTCGGCAATCGGTAAAAGGTAAATTGGTCGGCCTCGTTATATCCCTCATCGGTGAGGAATTTACGGACGCACCCGCCCGGTGGGTGTCCGGCGTAGTTTTTCCGAACGTCCAGTATAACCATGTGCCGGGTGTCCGGCGCGTATCGCTCCGGCGCGGTCAGACCGTGACCGTCTATCTGCTTCCCACGCCCCGGTTGCCGTAGCTGATTTTTTATGCTCATGTATCGCACTCCTTTTTTAGTTGTGGAAAAATTCATTTCGAAATCATCCCCTCAAACAGTATTTCCAAATTATTAATAAAATACGAACGAATAAATATTCACAATTTTAACGCAAAATCATATTTGTTCGCCCAATACTTGTAGAATACGAATACCAACTCCTCGCCACGGAGTAGCGAGGAGTTGAAGCCGAGCAAGAGTAAACTGTAAAAATACGCTTATGAAAACGCTGCAACGGATAAGCCCGTTATCGAATTTCGCATATGCTTGAGCCTTGAATACGCCACTTTGTTATTGTATTTTCCACTCGTGAATCGCCCTCTTATCAGACCTACCGCTGTATATGTGTCATTTTCATTGTCACGCAGGACAGGCCCCCCGCTGTCTCCTTCTGCCCCCGTGGTTTCATCAACAACTACTAACGAATATACATAATAGCCATTTTTATCAGTATAATTCCCATCAGTACCAATTATCCACGTGTATACGCCAGACCCCCCAGTTGCCTGACCGAGATATTCCACCCAAGTGTCTATTACAGGCAGAGACGCGGTATCGCTTTCCTGATAATTTATTGTATCGCCATAGGGTCCTTCGTGATGTGAACAATAATTTGCGTTAGTCCTTAAAATTGTCTGAACGTCACAGTCCCCTGCTACTTTTACATTGCCCGTTGTCCCCAGAACTGCGGAACCGCCATTATATTTTGCGCTCAATCCATTTGTTGCCCCGACATGTCCCGCAGTAATCCACCCTTTATTAGCACCCGTTGTTCCCCATTGCACGGGGAATCCTATGGAACCGCCACCACGAAAATTTCCCCCACTATCGTACATCTCTACCAATTTCCCGTTATAAACTGGGCTAGCTAATGATTCACACATAACCTCATCTTCAACAAATTCAATGCAACATGCGTCTTTTGGAACCAATTCGAAAATTTGCTCTGCGTCGAAGCCTTCAACTAAGAATATATCTATTCTGTTTCCTTTTGTGTCCAATACCATGCCCGCAAGACCCCAATGCACAACTTTGTCTTCATACACAAATCTGTTTCTTATTATTTCCTCAAAACGCAATAACTCAGCCTCCGAATATTTGACTTCCTCAAAAAACAGCTTTGGGTGGTTTATCTCTTTCGGGACTATGCTCATGTCCGTCACCAATATATGCAGGTCTCTTTCGAGGTTTTTCAAAGGTTTTCCGTTTTCAGCCAACAAACGATTTCCTTCCCCATCAAGAAGATATGGGTCGCCCTCCCAGTAGGCTCCAGCATAATACTTCCCTTCGTCAATCGATTTCATAAAATTGTACCGCATATTTTCGAGCTTGCCGTATGTCGTTTCCCCTATGCTGTTGTATTTTTCAGTCGCCAGTTTTATGTCATCTTCCGACAATCCTACAACCAAGTCAACCTCCGCACCCAAAGGAATTGGAGCCTCATAGTCAATTTGCGAGGTAGCCGCAATGGACGGCAATGTCGCCGCAACCAAAAGAATAATTGCCGTAAATAATGCGAACGCTACCCTTTTTATTTTCAAGATTTTCATACATTTCCTCCTACAACATAACTCAAGCACTTGTTTAACGGTCATTATGGCACCAAACAATGCCATATGCTGAACGTTTGAAACTATTCTACAAAACGGATATTACAAAAAATGCGTTTTTTTTTGTGCGGTTTGTGAATTTTTCGATAGCAAAAATATTCGTCATAAGTTTTCAAAAAAACGGCGAAACCTATTGACATTTTTGTCCCCATATGGTAAAATTATTGAAAATAAGTTTTTTGGAGGTTTTGGTATGAAAGGATTCGAAAAAATCAATTGGAAAAAAATTGAAGATAAAGCATATGCAGATGGAAAAGCTGCCGCTCTCTCTCAGGGCAGACAAATACAAGACTATATTGCTAAATCAATCACAAATGCTCTTCTTGAATATCATCGGCAATTGACGGAAGCGGAAAACGATATCCCCGACAAACAGTAGAGATTATTGCATCTAACTTATCCAATATTTGGAAATTCATAGGATGTCCCTCAATTAATTTGCCTAACATTATGTCAAAAATTTCTACTGATTTTTCTACTTCTTCTGAAGTAATTATATTTTGGTTTATTTGGCTTGCCTCTTGGCAAGTCTTTTCTTTGTTTATATTTTCCATAAATACCTCTCTTTTTTTATTGTCCGTTGAGAGGAATGTTTACGAGTTATATGTACGCCTACGCAAAAACACTCTGTTTCAGAACGAGATTGAACATATCCTTGTCCCTGTTGTTGTACCTAAAACAAAATTCATCAATGTATTTTTGCATATGCTTTACGGATATATGATGGTAGATGCCGTACACAGCTCGCTTGAGCGTTGCCCAAAAGCTCTCGATATTGTTTGTGTGCTTCCCGTTCCCGTCCGAATACATTTCTTTGTGGTTGATTATCAAATGGATGTATTTATTTCTCGTAAGCGGGTTATAACTTTTGAACTCATCGGTAATGACGATATTTTTGTCTTTCGGTTTCGCCACCGCCTTCAATATATCGATTAATTGTTTCGCCGTCAGTTTTTTGCCTTCCTTATTTGGTAGGGCGACTTTGGCGTGTACCTTTTTGTCCGTCCTGTTCAGAACTCCGATAACAGGAGTTTTTTTCGTACCTCTTCCACGTTTGTTTTCCGTTGGCGTTGGATTTTCGGTATTATCATCATTGCCATTGCTATCATTATTATTATGGGAATTGCCCTTCTTCGGCTTGCCACCGATGTAGCACTCGTCCATCTCGATTATCGCTTCCGCAAATTCTGTCGAGCCACTATGACCCATTGAGATTCTGATTTCCTTCAGCATCCTCCACGCCGTTTTGTACGTCACGCCTATCTCACGCTGTAGTTGATAGCCCGATATGCCCTTCTTCCCATTCAGAAACAAATGTATCGCAAACATCCATTTTCTCAGGTCGGTCGATGACTTCTCAAACATCGTGTCGGCAAACGGCGAAAAATTTGTGTGGCATGACCTGCAATGAAACAGTTTCGGTCGCTTATGTTCCTGATGTACTTTTATCGCCCCGCAGCGGCTGCAATATACCCCGTGCGGGTATCGTATTTTTACATATTCCCCGATTATTGATTCCTCTGTCGGAAATTTTTCCATCAATTCGATATACGTCATACACAACCTCTTTTCGTTTTTTTGTGTATCCATTATATCATATTTTTGCCATTTCGTCAAGGCTCTGAGAGTGTCAATTTGTTAAGTTTTTGTTAACAATTCGGAAATACTGCTTGATGGGATGATTCCGAATTATTTTTATTAATAAAATAATTTATTCCACACTCCAACTTATTCGTTAATTGCGTATTATATTCTTCAACAAAGTTCTCCCAATAACATAAAATATGATTTGCTTCTTTGGCAAATTCCGCTTCAGTCATTTCCGAATATCTGTTATTTTTTAAAGTATCTTCCAATTTACGCATATCACATCAAATCCTCCGCACAATAAGATTAATATTTCCTAAGCCTCGGTAACAAATCAAACCTTTTGTCATATTATTGCGTATTTTTCATTTTTCATCATCTTACAACCATCTTCTATCAATTTTTCTGTTGGAACAGATGTTTGTTTGCTGTTCCCTGGTTTATCTGACGCTAATGTAGAATAATTTCGCACTAGTTGCTCTAAAAATGCCAACAAATTTTCGCTAACTAGGCTTACAGTAGCCAACGACCCGCTTGTTTTCTTATTTTCATGTTTTCTCACAATAATCCCCAAAATTATTGATAAGATTGCCGTTAACGCACATGCAATAAGAAGGACAAGATTATTCATGGTTTTCTCCCGTCTTTAAATATTATTTTTAATTTAAAGCGGTTAGCTTTAAATTAATATCAAAGTTTTTATTTTCCCCATATTCTAAATACTTCCGCAGCGATAAACATAAAATGTATATTTATAAGGTTCTTTTTTTTAATCAGTTGGCGCAAAGCCCATAGTGTAAATCAGTCGGCGTAAAGCCAAAATTATCCACGTTCGTACCTCGAAATATCAAAAATTTGATTTGAACTCGGAAGAACAATATTATCTCCTTCTCGTTTTAACAAAATTTCTGTGTTCTTTTCAAGTCTTTCTCTTTCTTTTTTGTTTTTTTTTAAATCAATTGATTTTCCCAAAATAATCACCTCATTTTACGATTTGAAACCACACAACATTTCCATTTATAGTAGGATTACTTATAGCGATTCCTTTCACATATAATTCTAATTTAATCCTTAAATCCTCGACACCATTATGTGTATATACTATTTCGTTTAATTGTCGCATATATTGCAATTGCATTAATTCATTAGATGGCGGTAATGATACTCGACATTCTGGTTTACTATTTCTGGGCATAATAATAGTAGGTTTAAATCCATTATAAGAGGATACTGTATTTATCGTCAACTCACCTTTTGTGTTTCTACCAAATATAATAAAATGGACTGGGTGTTTTGACAAAATAATCTCTTTGCATTTTTCTTCTAATACACTTATATATTCATCGGTATATCCAATACCATTCGTTGGCAATTGTTTCATTATTTGCCACGTTATATATCCATCTCCAGTAAAACCAATACAAACATTGTCGTTTATTGGTTTCATTTT